>Ga0255753_1000083_pt1 | contig 105841 bp, 77 predicted proteins | sample 041ome_10_FD_179953 | JGI IMG/M metagenome (GOLD analysis project Ga0255753, IMG submission 179953) | Coastal salt marsh microbial communities from the Groves Creek Marsh, Skidaway Island, Georgia - 041412US metaG (version 2) | ecosystem: Environmental > Aquatic > Marine > Intertidal zone >...
TTTCTCTCTTCTTCTTCTTCTTCTTCTTCTTCTTCTTCTTCTTCTTCTTCTTCTTCTTCTTCTTCTTCTTCTTCTTCTTCTTCTTGTTCTTCTTGTTCCTTCGTTCGTTTTTTTTTTGACGAGCTCACACTCACAAAACTTAGTAGTGTGTGTGTGGACAAAAAGCAGCAAACACCTCTGTTGACGCTGGTGATGACGCGAAGAAGAAAAGCGTCAAAAAAAAAATACAAACGGACGCGAGAATCTTTTTAAGCGCGCGCGGTGTGAAACACGCGTTTTTAAAGTCTTCTTTTCGCGGCCGAATACTAATACACGCACACGCATACAAAAAAAAACGCGCGGAGAAAATAGTAATTCGAGAGAATGATGGATTCCGCGCGCTCCGTTCCGGTCGCGTCGGCGGTCTCGACGCGTTTGAAAAATCGAAGAGCGATGGTGGAAAATAATTCGTCACCACCACTAAAATCGTCGCAAAGTTCTTGGTGTTGTTTTTTGCACCGCTCGAATTCGCACCGAACCGCGTCGTGTTCTTTTTCCTCGCGCGCTTCCTCTCGCTCTTCTTCCGCGTCTGTGCGAGTGAGCGCGATGGGGAACATCAAACGCGGGGCGAACGCGTCGCTAGAACTCGATCGTTTTCGTCGAAGCAACGACAACAACCGGAGTAACATTACTACCACCAACGTGAGGAATAAGAAGAATAAGCGGGCGGGACTTTTGAAAGTGAGCGCTTCGTTACCGTCAGTCGGGAGCGCGCAGTGGCTGGTTGAACAAGGCGCACTTTCCGTCGTCGCCGCGGGTGCTTTCCTCTTTCGAGACCGCATCAAAGCGTTAGTCGGAGGAATCAACGAGTCTCCGGACGGAGAAACGAAGAACTTTTTTGGGCTGGGACGAGAAGACTGTCCCACGTGCGAAGGGACTGGGTACGCGACGTGCGCGTGCACGAAGTGGTCGAACGACGGAGAAGGTTGCGGAGCGTGCAATTACACGTGTCGAACGATATGCCCAAGCTGCAGAGGTGGCGGTAAAGGCGTACGCGCGACGTTGGATTTGAAAATCGACGATGAAGAAACGGACCGAGAGAACATGAGACGACAGAGGGAACGAGAGACCCACTCGTGGAAAGCGTGGAATATCAATAGCAGTACTAATAGTAGCGCAGCAGCGACAGCAACAGCAGCAACAGCAACAGCAGCAGCAATGACGACAACAATGAACCCAATGACGTCGCCTTTGATTTGTCTCCCAATAGTTTCAGCTCCGGAATCGAACGAAAACGGTGGACGACGCTCGGCATCGTCCTCGGACAACGGTGATGGATCGAGCAATAAGAACAAAAAAGAACCGGACGACGAGTTCTACGCGCAGTCGGGCGAAGCCATTCGTACTTTACGCGAAGATTATCCGTTTTTTCTTTCAAAAGAACCTCGATTTTCGATATTCAGAGAAGACATTGGATTGGTCGACGCTACGTGTACTTTTGGTCGAAACAGAGATCCAGACAGTTTGATCGGCGGAGACGGAGGATACGTCATGGCCAACGGTCTGAATCACTATAAAAGAGTTTTCAAAGTTATCAGAACGATTGCGGCCATTATATTCAGTTCGTGCTCGGTGAAAGTGACGAGAATTTGGTCGCCATTAAGCACGACTGGAAAACGAACCATTCGCGTCCGATGGAGCGTGCGCGGTCACATTCGTCTAGGCGCGGCGATTGGAGTCGATGTCGCTCAGTTTGACGGCATTAGCGAATACAAGTTGGACAAGGCTGGGTACATTTACGAGCACGTGATTACCGATTTGGATTGGGACGTTGCCCAATTGAGAGAAAGAGTTGTCGCGATGATGGGTGCGGTAAATAAATCGCCGTCAATTAGTGGCCAATTTTAGTTGTTGTAAAATTAAAGAGTAAAAACACTGGTACATAATTATAGCAATGATAACAATATGTCCATAAATCAACACATATAAGTGAGCAATGCAAGCAACAAAAATCCAATACAATACCCTCCCACCTCGAGCGAAAGGCTGGCTTTTCTATTGGTCGTCTTGAATGCTCGATAACTTTGATGCGGCGGCGAGATCCAAAAACCAAATCGTCGAAAACGCATCCACCATTGCTCCCGGTAATTCACCAAACTCCAAATCTCCCTCCAACGCTTTCTTTACAGTCTCGGCTTTACCTGCACCCGTCGCCGCCACGACCACGCGATCGGCTTGATTTATCAAGTGTAAACTCATCGAAATTGTTCGTTTCCCCGGCATGTCCACGGCGAAGACGTTCGTGGAGATGTTCTCGTCTTTGGCTTGCGGAGAATTGGGATAAATAGAACCCACGTGGCCATCGGCACCCATTCCAAGTAAAATTAGATCGAAAACGGGCGCTTTTGTGTATTCATCTCTCGGTAACACCTCGTCTTGCGCCAACGCGAACATTTGTTCCTCGTATTCTTTGGCGACTCGTTCCAAATCCTCCGCGTTTTCGCTCACTTTGTGCAAGTTTTCCAACTTGAATTTACCTTGGCTGACGAATTCATCCACCCACGTCTTTCTCGCCAAATTGTAACACTTTTGCTCCTCCGGTCTTTCGTTGACAAAGAACACGTGCATTTTGCTCCAATCCAAACCTCCGTCGTCCAACTCGACCAATCCTTTCAACGCTTTCGCCACGCTCCCACCCGGGATGGCCAAAGAGAACGACCCTCTGTCCTCGATGCACGCCTTTGCGTTCTCGAAAACTTCCAAGCACAACGCCGCGGAGAGCTCCTCTTCCGTATCGAACGCTTCCACGATGAATTCTCCCTCGTCTAACGCGAATTCAACGTCTTCGTCGTCCTCGTTTTCTTCGGCTGCGGAAAAGGCTGCTGCGTGGCGCCAATTTTTCGCGTTCGCGACGACGCTTCTTTTTTGCGGTCTCAATAAAGTTTGTTGTTTCTGCTGAAGATGAAGATGACGACGACAGCGGCGAAACGCGTTCGAAGAGGAGGAGGAGGAAGAGTAGGAGGAAGAAGTAGTAGTAGCAGCGGTGCAACGCATATTATATATGTATAGGAAGCGGGTTCGCGTAATTCAATTCGAGGAGTATATAGAGAGAGAGGTACGAGAATTTTATTTTTATTCTTCTTCGACTCGACTTGTCGTAAGCAAAAATGCAGCAAAAGGGGGGGCAACAAAAACCCACAAGCAGAAACTCGTAGCAAAATTCCCGCCCGCACAAAAAAAAAGCACAACACACGCAGACGACAAGAGAGAGAGAGAGACGATGACGATATGAAATGAACAACAACAACAAAAGAAAAAGAAAAAGAACGACGACGACGACGACGACGAGGAAGAGCAAAAGAAGCGACGCGAGAGAAACGCTCTCGGAAATAGGACCGTTCCGGATTCCATATTTTCGGGGGAGTGAAGAGGAGGAAGAAAAAGAAGGAACGCTGGAGTTGACGGCGAGAACAGTCGCGCACGTCGCCAGAGAGATCGTGAAGTTTCTCCTCTTCAACAGAAACCAAATACCGTTGGTGTTTGACGACTTGGTCTCTCTTCGTCCTCTTCGACGAGAAGAAGAGGAAGAAGAAGAGAATGCCACGACGAAGAAGAAACGAAAAAGGAAGAGTAAAAAAAAGAGTAGCAAGAGATCGGAGAAGAAGCTCTCGAATCAAATCGCGCAAGTCGAGCGCGCTTTGATGGAGTCTCTGAGCGAGGAAGAGTTTGCGTCGAGACGACCGGTGAAGCGAGTGGCCGTGTGTTTTGGCGCAACTGCAAATAGACCGGTAGAAACATACATTATCGATTTAGAAGACGTGAGATATAGCGCGAGAGGAATAGAAGAAGAAGAAGAAGAAGAAGAAGAAGAAATGAGAGAAAAGAAGACAAAATCGGCGGCGAATAGAATAGTGAGAGCTGTGATGCCGCACGTCGCCAGCTTGCGAACGAATCCTTCGCGCACTTCACAAAAGATTTGGATATTTTTAAGGCACGAAGACACCACCTCTGATATTGACGATGAGAACGACGAAAGAAGCGCTCCTATAATAGAAACGAGCAATCTTTTCGCGATGAAGAGAAATCTCGACGGACTGTTCGAACACGAAGAAGAAGGAGACGAAGACGACAAGAGAGGCAAGCGCAAAAATGTAAAAGGAAACGTCTTTGCGAGGATCGTCTTGAAGTCCTCCTCGAAGCCGTCGTCTGTTATTGTTCCCACGCCTTCTTGCTCGTGGTATCAAAGTCGCCTCGTTCCTAAAGGATTCCGTTTCAAAGAAACTGTTCGATAGTGTTTTATAGCGTGCGCTTATTATTAGAATTGGACAAACAAACAAACACCGCGAAAACAAATAAAACTCTTCGTCTCCATTTTTTGTAACAACAACAACAACAACAACAGAAGGGGAGAGATAGATTCACATCGCCATGGGCGCCCAATCTTCGAAAGTAGCTCGCGGAGAGGAATCTCTGGAAAGAAGAGAGCAAAGAGCGGCGTCTCTTTTCGCCAAAGTCGCTTCTTCTTCCTCTAATAATAATAATAGTAACTCGGGAGGAGAAAACGCTTCGGGCACAACGACTTCGGAGGCGAACTTCATGCCGAAGAATTTGGAAGACGACGACGACGACGACGACAGAAAGAAGAAGGAAGAGGAAGCGAGAAGAAGGAGATCTTCCTCCTCGTCTTCATCTTCTCCATCGGGAGGCGCAAAGCTGAGTAAGCTGAGAGAGACGAGTTCGATTCCAATTTCTCAGCGCGCCAAAGACCTTCCCAAACATCAACACACGGAACGAGAAGGAAGAAGAGAAGAAAGAGCAAAAAATTGGACGTATCCTTCGCCGAAGATGTTTTACGAAGCGATTAAACGGAAAGGATGGCAACCACCGGAAACAGACATCGACAACGTGGTTAGAATTCACAACGTCGTTAACGAGCGATGCTGGCAGGAAATTTTGAAATGGGAGAAAGAGTTTCATCCGGAGACATTTAGCACGCAAGGTGGGGAAGAAGCAAAGAACGCGTCTGTGTCTCTCTTGCGGTTTAAAGGAAAACCGAGAGATTACTCGCCGAAAGCGAGATTATTGAACGCACTAGGATATAAGTTACCGTTCGATAGACACGATTGGATAATCGATAGGAACGGTAAGGACGTTCGATACGTCATAGATTTCTACAACGCCAAAGTTCCTGCACGAGGAGCAGGAGAGTCCTCCTCCGTCGAGGTTGGACCGATAGCAATGCACGTAGACGTTCGACCTGCGCTAGATTCTCCCGAAGCTTTCTATGAGAGAGCGTACATGCAATTAAAATGGATGTCTAGTGGAAGATGGATGCAATAATTTAGCGAGGAGTTCATTAGATGATGATGATAATACTGGTGATGATACTGATATAGTTTTTCGTAGATACAAGTGTGAGTTTTGCTTAATAGCGTCCCGGCCACGTTCCATTTTCGCGCTCTTCGTTCCATTTCTCCACCCACTCTCCCGGACAAATAGATCTGTACAATTTTGCCATAGAAGCGCATTCCTCTTCTCCCTTTTCAGCCGCGCACTTGTGATACTCGTTGTATCGCGTGTAGCAGTGCTTCGCTTGGTTTTGTTGCGGGAACCTCGGATCGAACGGCGTAGTTTTGACCACGATGTCTTCAGACGCTGCTTCTTCCTCTTGTTCTGGCTCTTCTTCTTCTGCTACTTGTTCCTCTTCTTCTTCTGCTGCTACTTGTTCTTCTTCGTTCTGTTTATTACGAGGATAGAGAGAGAGAGAAGAGAGTTGAGTTTTTTATCGTGAGTCCCAGTCGTCGGTGTAAGCGCGCATATTCGTTATAACACGAACAAACTCTTCGTGTTCATTTTTTATGATTTTTTTCCTCGCGCGTGTCGCTCCTCGAACTTTGTTTTGTGGGAAAATATACACACACACTCCTCTCCCACCCCGATTCGCTCCTTCTCTCTTTCTCTGTTTTTCCACCTTGGAGAGATAGTTTTTACGCGAAAAGACCGACGCATCCGAACGGAAGAACGAACGAACGAACGAACGAACGCGAAGAGGGGCAAAAGAGACCTTCGAGAGCGCCGCGCGGATTATAAAAAAGAAAAAGAGAGAGGAACGGGACGATGCATCTTTGCGGGTGGATCCCTACCGACGGACGACCCAAGAGCATAAAAAATTTCTCCCAGAATAAAAAAGAGAGAGAACGTGTTGGGGTCGAGAAGAAAAGAACGAAAACGGTCAGACTGCGAGAGAAGAAATCGTACCTTCTCCGGCGCTTCTTCGCACTGCGCGCTCGTCGCGAGCCATTCCGTCAGTCTACCCAACATCTTTTTTTTAAATAATATTGATTGCGTGTGACAACAACACCGATTTTTTTTATGCGGAAAAAACGCAGAAGAAGAAGAAGAAGACTAGCCGAGAGAAAGAATGAATTTTAATACGAAAAGGAACTCGAGACGATCGAGACGACTGACTCTGATGAGTCGAGACGATGAGAGTCAAAAAAAAAGAAAGAAAATTTTTTTGACCAAAAAGAAAAAAAAGAGAGAGAAGAGGGGCCGCGCGCTCGAAAATTTACCTTTCCTTGCCTCTCTCTCCAGTTCTTCTTCCTCACATCCTGTTGTCTCTTTTTGTCTCTGTCTCGAGAGAGAGAAAAGAACGACAGAGAAGACGCGCGAATCGCCGAGAAGAAGAGAGAGAGAGAGAGACTTTCTTCTCTCTCTCGTTTCATCGCGCGGGGGGTGTCGACATCCACAAACCGACGAGCAGAAAAAGGAAGAAGAGAGCATCTTTTTTTTTTTCGGTCTCTGAAAATTGAATTGGAGCGTAAGAACTTACAAACACTAATATTATCGCGGCGAAAGTGAGAGAAAGAAGACGGAGGGAAGATGATCAAGGCGTTTATCGTGGTGAATAACCACGCGATGGTTCGTCTGTGTAGATTTTACGAGCAACTGGTGCGTGTTTTTAATCCTTCCCACTCAGATGAAAGAAATTTTTTTTTGTTCTCGCTCTCTTTTCGACGACGAGAGAGAATTTTTACATAAACATAGAGAAAGCGACTGATACCCGCGCGTTTACGTGCAAAACACTGATGAATCCACCTCTCCTCTTTGAAATCAAACAGGCTGTCGATAAGCAATCCGAGCTGTGTCAAACCGTGTACAAGATTGTCACCTCGCGTCCAGACCATTTGTGTTCGTTCGTGGACGATAGCAACACCTTCGGCCCGGACACGAAGCTCGTGTACAGACACTTTGCGACTTTATATTTTTGCATCCTCTCCGATCGATCGGAATCTGAATTAGCCATGCTCGATTTGATTCAAGTGTACGTGGAAACCTTGGACAGAGTATTCGAGAACGTCTGCGAGTTAGATTTGATTTTCAACTCGCCGAAAGCGTACACGGTTTTGGACGAAACCGTTGTCGGCGGTTTAGTCTTGGAAATTAACTCTCAAAAGATTTTAACCGTGTACGATCAGTTACAGAAGCTAGAAAAGATGCACTCGAGCTTAATCGATAAGTTACAAGTCGGAAGTTGATGACGTTACGATCATTAGTAGTTCGCGAGTTGCTCCTGCGACGATTGTTTTTATGTAATAGTTTTACTTCGCTCGGAGGAATATTAATACTAAAACACAGACACTACTCTGACTAGCTCCGCGTGTGTTCAAAGACGCATTTCGTTTTTTTTTTTTTTTTTCCTTCCCCGCCAGCCCTCTCTCTCCCTCCAAAAGGTCTCGTCCCCGGCCTGGCCGGGGTTAAAAACAAAAAACGAGAGAGAAGAGAGCCGAGTTGAGCGAGTATTTGACCTCAGTTTTTATAGCCACACTACGTACTACACGTACGAATATAAATAGAGAAAAAATGCTCCGATCGACGCTTTTGAGACGATTATCCAGTCACGCTTCGGCGTCTTCTTCTTCCTCTTGCGCGTCGACTTCTTCGCTCTGGAGCGGCGCGACCACCACCGCCACCACCACCTCCTCGTTGAGAGGAGGAGGAAGGAGAAGCTTCTCTTCCGAACCCGGGGCGAAAAACGATCAAAAAAATGAGATCGTCACGCCGGAACAGACGAAGGCTTTGTCGGACAAACCGGTGGCGACGGATTTAACCTCCATCGTTGACGCGTCCGCAAACACGTTGTTTTTAACCGAACTCTTTCGCGGGATGAGTTTAACGTTGAAATACTTTTTCGATACCAAGGTGACGATAAATTACCCGTTCGAAAAAGGTCCTTTATCGCCAAGGTTTCGCGGAGAACACGCGCTGAGAAGATACCCAACTGGGGAGGAGAGATGCATCGCGTGTAAATTGTGCGAAGCTATTTGTCCGGCGCAAGCGATTACAATAGACGCGGAAGAAAGAGAAGATGGTTCGCGAAGAACTACAAAGTACGACATCGATATGACCAAGTGCATCTACTGCGGTTTTTGCCAAGAGGCTTGCCCAGTGGACGCCATCGTGGAAGGACCGAACTTTGAATACGCGACTTACAGTCACGAGGAGCTTTTGTATGATAAGGAAAAGTTGTTGGCGAATGGAGACAAGTGGGAGAAAGAAATTGCAAAGAACTTGCAAAGCGAGTCTTTGTATCGTTAAATCGCTTTTCCCTCTCTCACAGGTACAATAGAAGTTTCAAATCGATTGGGAGGGCAGTATTTGTAATATTAATTAAAACAACACACTCGGAAAAAAAAAAGAATTTGTCTAATAGCGTCCTCCTCGGCCTCCTCGACCACGGCCTCTGCCACGACCTCTGCCACGACCGTGAACGCTCGTATGCGTCGCACCTTCTCGCCCAAAAGTCTCCGTATCGACTTTTCGTTGCTCCGCCATTCTTTGAAAGTGCGCACTTCTGTTTTCTTTTTGAGTTGTATCTGAGGACATGGTGTCAAAGAAGTCGTCCTTATCATATTTTGCGATGCCAAGATCGTTTACCGTTTGTTCTCTAGCTTTGTCAAATTTAGAAAGCATACTTTCGAAATCAAAAGCTTCAGTCGGAACAACCGCACTTTCAGGCACGTTTTGGTTTGATACATTGCCAAACCGACCGCCACCTCTGCCACCCGCTCCTCTTGGTTGCGGGATTCTTCCTCCAGAACCTCTACCACCCGGAGCTGTTGGTTTATCTGGAGGCGGCGGCTTTGGTTTCGATGTTGGTAAACCAGCTTGCGCAGCTGCGGCAAAACTCGTCGGTTTCACATACGCCGGTTTTGCCGCTTCCATAACTCTCGCCGGCGCCGGCGCTGACTGCGCCGGAACAGCTCCTGGTCGCGCTGGTGGTGGTACCAACCCAGCTGGCTGCTGTCGCTGCGCTGCTTGAGGTGGTGCTTGTCCGAATCCTTGTTGTGGTTGCTGTTGCTGTTGTTGATATCCTTGTTGCTGATACTGTTGTGGTGGTGGTTGTTGTTGTGGCGGAGGTTGTCCCCAGCCACCGTATTGCTGTTGATACTGCTGCTGCTGTTGCTGCTGTGGCGGTGGTTGTTGCTGTTGTTGGAACATCCCCTGCTGAGGTTGATTCAAATCATCCGGTACGTTATGTCTGGTCGTGTATCTCGCGCTTTCTTGAATCTGAACAATATCTTCGATTTCATTTTTGTGAAAACGAATCCCCATGTGGACCTCCTGAGACGGCGGAATCGCCGGTCTCCCGAAACTCACTCGAGTTTCCGTGCCGTGACTCAACACTGTTTTTTATCAGAAAGAGAGAGAAGAAGAGAGGAAAATAGGCCGTCAGCGCGATGAAAGATGGAACAAAAAAAAGGGAAAGAAGATCGCGAAAAGTTGATTGAGAGAGGAAGAAGAAGAAGAAGAAGAAGAAGAATTCCTCATGCTATCGACGATTCATTCATTCCTTTCGGTGTGGATCCACACGCTTAAAATATAATAATTTCTCTCTCTTTAAGTAGAAAAGTTTTATAGACGCACCATTGTTCAATATGATCGATCCATCGGACTGATTGACTTCCGCTAGCGTTCCGGTGTATCGGACGCGAGCGGTTGAACTGATCAACGAAAACGTTCCGCCGATATATCCTGCCATGTTTTAATTTCTTCCCTTTTGTTTCCTTTTGTTTGAGGAATTTTGGCGGGCAAAGTTTTCTCTTTTTCCGCGAGCTCCCAGCAACATAAAATAGGGGGCGGGTGAGAAAACGCTCGGTGTGAGTATTGTTTAAAACTTTACGATTGGATTACTACGCGTAATGTGCTATGTATTCTATCTATTTATCTATAAATCTATCTCTACTCTTAAGCTCCGACTAAAACTCCTAAAGCCTCTAACAAACCCTCTAATAAAACATCAAACGCATCCGTAGCTTCTAAAACAGCCGCGGCATTCCATAACGCGTGAAGCACGATGGGCGCGACTACGTTGCGAGTTCGCACATACAGAATACTGAGCGCTATGGAAAGCGCTGTAAGTGGAAGGAAGCGGTCCAAAGAAAAGTGTGCCAAAGCAAATATGCAACTGGATAGGCATATAGAGGTAGATACGCGCCATTTTTTTGTCAATGATGGCATGAGGAAGCCGCGAAAGATAACTTCTTCCCAAATGGGCGCCACGACGGCAACTAAAACAGCATAGAATAACACGGAGACGCCGTCTCCACTCATGGCCACACGCTCAAAGTTTGATGGATTTACCACCACTGGAGTGGTTGTGAGTTGATGACTGGAACTAGAACCTCCGAATAAGGATGTTAAGATGCCGCGAAAGCTAAAAATCGTTCCACCGTTCGCAAAATAATCGCACAGTTTTGAATTCACGTCTGCCACGAGGTTCACCAGAGGAAACGTCGCCACGAACATGAGAGTCTCTTTCGAACACCGTTTCAACTCTTCGACAGATTCAAACGTAACCCGAAACCAATTCGTATTATTTAACTCGTCTTGATACTTTCTTGTCCCGAACCACACGCAAAATATACCAACCACGCACGCTGCGATGTCGGCAAACAAAGAGTACAGCGCGACGCCTCGACTGGTTAGCGCCTCTGCATCGAAACCCATATGAAAAGTCGCCCAAGGTACGAAAGACTGTCCTACCCACAAAAATGAAACCATCCATAGCATCATAACCACTACGACGTGCGATAGAGACCACGGTACCGTCCATATTTTTTCAATAGTTCCATCATTTCCATCGTTCGCGTTGAAGAGTTTTCTTTCCCAGTCTTTTTCTTCTTTCTTCTCCTCGTGTTCGAAATCCTGGTAAAGGTTCGGGTTGTTACGATTGTCATCACCACTATTGTTATCATTAATATTGCTGCGGACGAAAGTTCTCCTCCTGCTTTGTGTTGCTCTTTCTTCTCCTTTTTTGCTGCTATCCCTACTGCTCAGAAGATGAACCTTTGCCGTCCTACCTTGTCGGGAAAAAACAGAATCGTATCTCCCCGCTGCTTTTTCCCTTCCCCTTCTGTCGGCGACGGCAGCACCTCGAGGAGAAGATGAAGACGAAAAGGAATGACTCGCGAGACGAGAAGACAACGACATTGTAATCGACGGCATCATAGTTGTCGTCGTCGTGGTCGTCGTCGTCACGGACCGAACGATGTCTTTTCTGAAGAAAGGGGAGGTTATGAAAATTTGCATTGAGTTCGTCGTGAACTCTTGATATATTTTACAAAATACATAAGCTATCGCAGTATATATACAAATCATACGCAACTAAGATGGCGGCGTATAGCGAAACTTTCTGCCGAACGCGCGTTTGCTCGTCACGTCTTTATACCCTCTCCAAACTTTGCCGATATCTGGATGCCAACCGAAAGAGTTTTCATTCAATGCCGGGTGCCGATACGCGACCGGATCAAACTCAACTCTAGGAGCGACCGCAGCGTGCGGTAAAGGCACGGCCCACTTCAACTTCTCGTGACGCATGCGGAATTTTGCTTTGTTCTGCATTAAAACTGGGACTGAGGTGATCCATAAAACCAGAGAAGGGGCGTAAGCTCTCTTCGATAGCAAGACGAAAGAGAGAAAGGATTGTGCGATCAAAAGTGCGTGTATCGTCAAGTCCGTGACAGTTTGCCACATCGATCCACTCGATTCGTACGTCTTGTCGTAGACGTACAGTATGTGATAACGCCAAATGATAAAGTTGAAGACGAAAAAAATCGTCGAAAGCACCGAGATCATCGGCGCAACTGGAGCAAATACCAAACCAATGAGCATCACCATGACGAAAACGCCAACTTCTCTTCCAGCTCTAACTGACCTTGGCGAGTATTTCACAGTCCGATCATGTGGCGTGACCGCGCAACCCAAGCAACAGCAAAACTTGTTCACCGCCATACACAGCACGCCAGGATGCGGAAAGATTAAACGCTGCGATGGCAAATAAATCCCTCGAAACAAAATCCAAATGAGGAAGAAATTCGACGTTAAGGGTAAGGATGAACCAAGCAACGTTAACATTTCATCTGGACCCTCGGTTTGCAATGCTGTAACATAACGTTCAAATGCGAACCCAGAAACAGTACCGAGAAATATGTTTAAAAACGCCCACAAAAAGTAGCACTTAGTAAACTGCTGATCCGTTTTTGATAAAGAGACGTGAGTCGTTTGTGCCTGGACGAGATAAAGTAATCCAAAACTCATGATGAATGTCTCCCACAAAGTGAGCAAAATGGGCGGTAAAATCGATCCCACGATTACTCGTACTGCTCTCGCATCTTTGCTTTTGCAATACCAATTCATAAACTCTAACGTTGTTGCTTCTGAGACGCTTGAAGATGCTATGTCGTTTGCGCAGAGAGTATTTAGGACACCAGCGAGCGTTCCCATCGGTATAAATATGATAATCGCAATCAGAGGCAGCACGAATAATGACCTGCGATTACGCTCCTTCTTTCGCAGTAATACGGTTTGCCAATTTATATCATCTGGTCCGGGTGCAGGTTGGATTTGGAAAGATGTTCCTCGAGAAGTAATTCTGCACTGTGCTGCACATGCTGCAGCGTATTGAGACCGAAATGCAATCACGCAAGAAGGTCCAGGACCTTTGAACAAGGCCGCTCGTCTCTCCCGCAAAATTTCAGCATCTATAGCTTTCAGCGTTTTCGTGAGATGTTCCCGCTGTTTCGAAGCTTTTGATCCTTTCCCAGCTCTTTCATACATGTCTCCAATTCTCCTCGTCATAACTAATCGATCTCGGGCATTCTTTATTTCATCACGCACAGTGAGCAAATAATCGACGCGTTCATGGTCGTGCAAAGGAATCACTCGGAGAAAGTCAGGCCCAAATAAGCCGCGAAAGAACTTTTCTACGTGTTGAAGATCATCCCACGGATCCCCTCGACCTTGCGAATCACCAATGTCTGTCATCAAAACGCAATAATTTTGTACGAGTACCGAGACAATTTTCTCTTGTTGTTGTTGAATATTAGTGTTCCCGTTGTTTTGATCATTGCCTTCTCCTGCGAATTCGTCGTCTAATTCCTCCACATCAACAAAATGAACTGCCGATACGAATCGCCTGTCATCAACAGATGGCACTGGACAGCACTTCGCAAACTGATAAGTATCATCATGAACACCCACAGCTGCCTCCATCGTTTGCGTTCTCACTTTTTCATTTTCGAAATCCATACCACTGGGTCGTCTTCTGTGTGTCTTGCGTGTAGGAGTATTTTGAGCAGATGATGGATTTGGAAACAAAAGATTGTTCGCGTCCTCCGCGCCTTTCGTTGGGGTAACCACGTGATGCGAAACACCCTTAGATGGCGTAGGATGCGGACTCGTTCGAGAGGAAGAAATATTCTCGTCTATCATAGCTCTTTCTGCGATATTTGCGAGATCCTGTCCATATGAGTCATCAGAACGAATTTGTGGCGATAGATATTGCAGTTCAATATCTTTTGAATTCGACTTATGCATGAATCCTCCGCCGCGCGCTCGCGTTGGCGTGCATGGTATATTCTCGCCATCTTGACCGCAAATTCCACATTCCACGTCATCCCATAAGTTTTCACTATTCTTTACGTTAACATTGTTGGCCCACACTGTTTCAGCAATATCTAATCCCACCCACCAGTTGTGCGCAATCGCATGCGTATCCTCAAGTTCGTCGTAATCAGTGAAATCTTCAACTATTTGAGAGATATTTTCTTGTAGCGCTTGCAATTCAGTCCTAACAACGTCACCTGAACTTACTAAATTTTCATAAGAAACGCTTCTGTTCAAGTCATTATATCCTTGAATGATGCCAGCGTTCAAATTTTCAGCAGACGGCATTCTCAGAAATGGATTGGGAGATTCTGGTCGTTTTAATTTAACCGATAAATCTCCGATTGAGGCGGTAGCGTTGTGAACATTTTTCGATTTAACCGAACCTGGAGTACTTTGGAGTCCATCGGGTGGCGACAAAGGCGAAAGTGGACCCATTGAAGACGCCGTTGATAATTCACCCGGAGTTTCAGTTTCTGACTCACGACCAGTTGGTCTCGGAATCGCAATTGGCGCTGGAATCGCCCTTTTTTTACTAGTATCGGCGGTGTACGCATCGCTGTCATTTTGTTCGTTCCTTTTTGCTGACTCTTGTCTCTCCTGATAAAGTTGCCTCTTCTGTCTTTCCCTTTCTTCTTTTTTAGACAGATGCTGTTTTTCACTTTTGTGATACCGACTCGCTACGTCAGAACCTTTCGGCCGCGTCGTGACGTAATTAGACAATCTCAAATCCAGGGACGCTCTGGGCATGTTGAACTTTGCGGAGCTATTTTTCGTGTTTTCACTACCCCTGGATGCTTCGCTGGAAACCGACGTCGGACTTGCCATGGATTCAGGACTATTCAATTCATCATTATGATTATTATCGTCGGTGACATTTCTTTCCGATTGACTTATTTCTTGTGAACTATTTTGCATCATTGCACCAGTTGGGGATGTCGGGAGCGACGATCTTCGACTGAAGTTGCTTGGACCCGCACTCATTGACGTCACTGGAGTTGAAAATCTGTTTTCGCTCCCCAATGGGGTATGAAAATCGCCTCCTCCATCAGCTGTTGGCGATACTACGAATGGACTAAGACCTGGACCGAGCATAGCTTCTAGAAGGATAGGCCATGAGGCATCATCAACGTTCATGCCATTATTTTTTACTGCGCTTCTTCTCCCCCCACTTCCCGTGCTGAGATTTGACATTCCCGAACGCTGCGTATGCAGCTGATCAGAAACATTACCACTGCCACGACCACTTCTTAAGCTGAATCTGTTATAATCGTTCTCTTCGTAATCGTTCGGCCCGGCAACGATATCTGCAATCTCAGCAAGCGTTTTTGACACCCTCGATGAAAATGGGTTTGTTGCTCCTTTTCTCACTGATCCATCACCTGCGGCACCACTACTCGTTCTGCTAAGACCGTTGTGATCACCACTCATCCTATTTTCTACGTCGTATTCTTCTTGTTTCTCTCCTGGTTGGATTACGTTGATACCAAATTCCGCGGTTTCATTTGTTCCTTGTTGCAATAAACGTTGCAAAGTTGTTTGCGGTAAATGCATCGTTCTCCACACGTTACACTCACCCGTGGAGCTTCCATACACTTGCCGCAAAAATTCGTAAGAACGATAGTGGTGCTTTAACAACCATAACGTATACAACGTGACGAACCAAGAAAACAGCACGTGCACCCAAAATATACCAGACATAGGCTCAATATTGGCGATGGTCAACCCCATCAAATAATTTTCACCGGAATTCACCACATCTGTCTTATTCGCGTATGTCTCTCTCAATGAGTCTATATAAAACGACTGCGAATAGTGGATTGGACACAGCATCATAAGCCCTACAACAGTAATCGGTAGAAACAGTTGCGTTCCAAACTGTGCGACTCGTAAAAACACCAAGGCGTCCAGTCCACTCGAGTTCACCAACTCGGTATCCGAAACATTCATGACGTGAGATACCCAGCCGAACACGTGCACGAACCAGTGCTTGAATATGTTTCCTTTCTTTCGCTGCTTAAGTTTCGGTAAAGGTGGCGGTGCATTTCCAGCCACATTAAGCGAACTCAAATAGCATCTTCCAGAATATATAGGTATGTTATGCCTCAGCACTCCAAACGATACGACGAGGAGAAATGCGAGCAGGATGTAGACCACGAACGCGGTGAAAACGTCCCCATCTTTTACGTTCGTATTCACGCACGCGAAGTTATACTTATCGAAGCACGTCGTGGTCGTTATGTCGCTGTTGCTTCCCGACGACATTATTTTTACTCTTTCGAGTCAAAGCGCACTTCTTTCGAACAAGAAATAAAAGTGAGTTTTCAGGCAGCACGCATTTTTTTCCTTTCCTCTTACATATTTTATGGGAAAAGAGAGCTTTTGATGACGACGTTCTGTGTATGTGTTCCTGTACTTATGCGAGCGACTGATACCGATGATCGAACGCGTGATGTTACCGCGTGTGTACAGTAATATACGTTTTGTCGGGAGATTTTGAAAAGAAAAAAAATAACGACCCTTTGCGAGTGTGGTGAGTCGGAAAGCGGTGTTGTATTCGAGTATTCGTTGAATGTTGGGGAGTCGTCAATTCTCTCTAGCTCGCTTTTCTGAAACCTAAATCTTACTTAACTTTTTAAAACGCAAAAACTAAAAATCTCGACATCACGACAGAGCTCTCTCCCTTTCCTTATCTCTCTCGCACGCGCTCTCTCTTCTATTATTAAAATTTCCCTTCATCACAATGTGTTTTTAATGCCACCGGAGGAGGAGGAGGAGGACGCCTTCACTACGAGTTCTTCGTCGTCGAAATCGTCGTCTTTCTTCTTATCCAAGAGCGACTCTCCGTGATAATAAACGTCCACGGCGACCGCGGCGATTAAACAACCCAAGACTAACTCTATGCGAAAAGGTTCGCCAAATTTTACGATGGATAACGTGGCGACGATGAACATCGCCCCGGTCGCCGCAAAGGTCTTTGCTATATTATCCAAATACTTCATCACCCCACTCGTCGCTATGCCTACGAACGCGTAATTACAAATCAACATAAACGTCAACGCGGTGTGACCTCTAAATAACACGTCCACGCCTTTGCTGAAAAGTTCGCCGTCCCACAACACGGACACGGTCGTAAACAGCACTCCCCAAGAATACAACAACACGTTCTGAAAGTGAAAGTTATTCGGCAAGTGTTTCAGGAACTTCTCGCAGAAAACGCTACTCAACGCGGTCAAACACGCGTTGCATACTTTCAATCCGTATCCTAGTGCGCTCCCGACCAAGACGTGTCCGTCCTTGCCTTGTCCTAGTTGCGAAACCGTGCATCCGACGGTTAACATCACGAGCATTCTCCACTGTAACTTGTTCAAATCTACTCTCATAATTATGCGAAAGAATATAGCTGTCGTTAATATTTTCAAGTTATTCAACAGTTGAAAGTTTGTCGCTCCGAGTTCTCGTATGATGATAAAGTTCAGATTGTTCGAAATGAAGTACAACAACGCTGGAACAGCAGCGGTTAACACGGTTTGCGTGCTCCTCTCGATTTGCAGCTGTCCGTTCGATTGGACGTAATCGTTGTAAAAGAACGTGGAAGACAAGGCTAATTTTGTCACTTCCGCGAAGAACGGGATCGTGACCGTCTTATACGCGTATTTCCCGTTCGAAGATATCGTCGCGTGCGTCAAAAGGGAGACGGAACATGTCAACACCAGTTGCGCGCTAAACGCCGCAGCTTGGAGCGAAGTGAACCCTTTCTTCGCGCTGAATACCATCAATCACCGCTTTCTACAGATGTGTTATATATATATATATAAGCGTGTGTGTGTGTGTGTGTGTGTGTGTAAGTGTGTGTGTGTGCTTCTTCTATTCTTCTATTCTCCTATTCCTCGCGCGATGTTCCTACTTACGAGTAAAAGTTGTGACACAACACACACGTCTCTCGATTTTTAAACAAACGCGCGAGAAAAAAAAATCACACATCAGACATCGCGCATCAGAGGGAGGTACGCGTTATTGTTGTTGTATCATCATGCTTCCCACGCACATCGGTGGTAATAATGGTGGCGGTGGTAAGAACGGAAAATTATTGTTCGATCCAGAGTCAGGCGCTGCGCACGCGTCGTCGTCGCTTTTGTCGTCGGCAGAGAACGACAACGACGAAAATAAATACCGAACGAAAGAGAAGAGTTTTCTACCCGCGGGAGGCACGAAGATGCGTTCACTGTTTTTATTTCTCTTCACGCAGAAGAAAGCGAGGGTAGCGTTCGAGGTGGTCAGATTTTTCGTAGTGGCCATGTTCTTTCGATGGTTGGTCGTAAAAGTCATCTTCGAGGACGGAGGAGGAATCGGGAACGAGGACGAGGATCATCCGGGGAGTTTATTATCTTCTTCATCGAAAAGCGGTGGAGGTGATGGTGGCTTTAAAAGTTACGCGAACAACAAACACCACCACCCTCTCTTGGACGGGGAAGACAACACGTTTCCATTTCCTGAGTACAACAACTTAGTCATCGTCACTGGACACTCCGTATACTCTGGAAGCGATTACATGCGCGCCGGGGAGGAGAATTCGTGGTATCTAGAAGAGTATCAAATGCACGCAGGAACGGCAAACGCTTTGGTTGAACAAATTAAAGTCGGCGTTGAAACAGCCGCACGAGATGGAAAGGCAATTTTATTATTTAGCGGTGGTAAAACGAGAAAGTTGGGCGGGCAAGTGAGCGAAGGTTCTTCTTATTGGCAAGTTTCGCGAGCGTACAACTGGTTCGGAGAGATGGACGTAGAGAAGAGAGCGTTCACGGAAGAGTACGCCCGAGACAGTTTCGAAAATTTGATGTTTTCTATGTGCCGGTTTTATGAGTTGACGGGGAAGTATCCGATGAAGACAACCGTGGTTGGCTATGACTTCAAGCGAGAGCGGTTCGAACAGCTTCATGCCAAGGCGCTCAAAATACCAGGCGCAAGATTTACGTTCGTTGGAACCCCAGAGGTGATGTCGTTTAAGAAACAGTTCATGGAAGGAGAAGTCAAGGTGAGAAGCTTATTCGAGAAAGACGCGTATGGATGCGAAGCTCCGTTATCTGAGAAGAGAATACTCAGAGATCCATTCGCCGTAGGTGCTCCGTACGAAGCTAGATGTCCGGAAATGCAAAGTGCCCTGTCGGTGTGCAAGCGTGCGAAAGCAAAAAAAGGTTCGATAAAATCCATAATCAAGCGAGTTTCGTTGCCATGGGAGTAAAATATGAGATGAAGAGAGTCGAAAGGACCGTCACACACAAATAATATTAAAAATGCATAGCAGCAGTAGCAGTGGTGGTAGTAGTAGCAGTAATAGTAGTAGTAGCAGCAGCAGTATTATTATGATGATGATAGTGATAGTGGCAATTTTTAATACTAATTTAGATGATATGTATTGATCATAGATTCCCCTAATTTCCTGATTCCTATGTTTACGAAGAAGTGATGAAAGCAAATTTCAAGAACTTGCTTGTCTCTTCAAAAAAAAAAATCCTCCCCCCGTCCTTCGACAACTCTACTCTGCTTGGTGTCAAAAACCGTGGGGGAAGCAAGGCAGAAGGTTCGCGCATACGCACGCTCGTAAGACCGGCAGTAGCTCGTGCTTCGGTGAGCGTCGAAGAAAAGAGATGTCTCCCCCTCGTTGCGTTCGTTAAAAGTGTTTGAGCCCGAATACAATTTCAAAATCAACCGAAAGAAGAAGAAACCACTTTACCGAAATGTTACCGCTCGACTGCGACAAACACGTGAAAGCAAAACTGGAAACCAGAGGTGTTCGCTCCGCAGAGGACGCTCTGAAAAAGAGTGAACTAGATGTGATCGAATTAATCGACGTCTCGCTTGAAAAAGCGACCAAAGCTTTGCGCCAGATTGCAAAAGGGGCGTGTCCAAAACCGATTACCGCCTTTCAGTTGAAAGAAACGAGCGTTGGAAAGAAAGGGGAAAATTTCATTAAAACAGGCGTGAAAACGCTCGATGAAGCTTTGCTGGGCGGAGTACCAGTTGGCACGATTACAGAATTCGTCGCTCCAGCGGGAAGTGGAAAGACGCAGATGTGTTTAGGCTTGGTAGCACAGACGTGTGCGCCGAAAAGCTTTGGCGGTTTAGACGCTTCCGTGGTGTTTGTCGATACTGAACAGACATTTAGCTCCAATCGATTAGCTGAAATAGCAAAGAAGCGGTTTCCAGAAATCTACGATAAAGACTACTATAAGGATGGAAATAACAACAAAGGCGTTTCAAATTTCGGAGGAATGGATAAAGATGCGGAGATGCGATTGGAGAAGCTACTCGCAGAGAAGGTGTTTGTTGTCACCCCACAGTCTCTTCAAGAACTTAAAGTTAGAATCGAAAATTTGAAACCTGCGTTGACGCAGTCCGATGCGAAGCTCATTGTGATTGATTCTGTGGCTAGACTCGCGCGAGCAGAGGGAGGGATCGGAGCCGGGTCGTCGAGCAGTGCAAGCCTGGTGAAAAGGCAGAATATTTTGAGCTCGATTGCTGCGGCTTTAAAACGACATGCAGAACAACTCAATGTCGCTGTCGTGGTTACGAATCAAGTGACCACAAGCACAAATCTGAATTCGAATTATAATTATAATAGCAGTAACGACCCGGCAAAAGCAAATATGGTTTCGCGAGATAGTCAGGTCGCAGCTGCTTTAGGTACAAAGTGGGCTCACTGCGTCAATGTGCGCATAAGTATGAGTGGCGCGATCGACGGAAAAGCGGACGGGAAGAGAGAGATGAGGGTAGTCAAAAGTCCGCGAACGGCTCTAAGCCGATTTTTGTATCGTATAACTGCATCTGGGTGCGCATCGATTGATATAGACTAGATTTTGTAAAAATACATAGACAAATATACGCGCTGAAAATTTTACCTAAATACATTTGTACCATTTTCAAGCATCACGTCGTCGCCTAAACTTCCACCATTTCTCCTCTGCTCTACCGTGAACGGTTTCGTTCAATTCCCTTTCCATTCTTTCTATTACTTTCGTCGTTACGTCATCTTCTCTTTTCTTCCCCACGCTTTGTTTCAACTTTTCGTACTCTTCTTTTTTCTCTCGGTGTGAACTCTGGAGCCCATTTTCAACCAGCCACTTTGTGCTCTCTTCCATCAGGTACCCAATGGGCAAGCACACGCCGCTCCCGAACAAAACGCCGTAGACTAAACCTTTCACTCGACTACCTGGAATGGCTAAGCCAGTCAAGCCACTCGTTAAGCCACCGGCGAAGACGTAGTTCAAATAATCGTCGATATCTCGAGCGGCTTTGGAATACAAGCGTACGGCGGTGAAACAACTCGCAAAAGATCCTATTCGAACGCCGTGCATGGTAATACCTCGTATCATTCGCTCCACTCTGTGCTTGGAATTCAATAACGGGGTCGTCGTCGTTTTACTACCACTACTACTGCTTGAGCTACTACTCGTTATATTGCTACTTTTAACTGCTTGTTGTTTAAGTTCTGCTGAAGATGATGCAGAAGACGTCGTTGAAGGTGAGTTGACGTACGCTCCGTATGCCATTCCGAACAGCATTCCGTACGCGGTGCCCTGAGCCCATTCTTTCAACTCAGGCGGAGGAGGAGGAGGATCCTCGTTCGGGGGCACGTACCTGAACCACTCCGACGACATTTTTTAAGAACAATAGAATTTATAACGACGCGCGCGCGTGGATTTATTATTTTGTTGTTTTGTTGCAGTCAGAAAGAAAGAGAGAGGGGGAATATCGAGCGAGTAATATGGGAAGGGGATAGCAAAGAATACCTAATGTGAAATAAAGCGAAACACCACGTGCAATGTTTTATTGATTCAGAGAAAGCAGAAAAATCCGCGCTTGAGGTAGATGAAATGACTGGCGTTATATATTAAAACTTAAACAGAGTAGACGAGGAGGAAGATTTCTCTTCCTCTTCGCTATCGTCGCGAAAGTTGAACCTCCGCATGGTGAAAGATCCCGGAGTTCTCTTGAACCCACCAGAAATCGTTTCCGTGGCATCGACATCAACTTCGTCGCTCGTGAAGATGAACCGTCGAAGCTCAAACTCACCCGTCCTTTTAAATGCGGTGGTTGGAACGGATACTCTTCGTTTCGAAGGAGAATCGAACGCAAATTTACGCATGGTAAACTGACCCGGAGTTCGCTCAAAGGCGCCTTTTCGAGCGGTGAACTCCTCCGTGCTGGAAACGTTTTCGGCGGAAACGATTTTTCTATTCAAGGTGAAATCTCCTGCAGGCGCTCTTTTGAACGGTTTCTTTTTTCCTTGTTCTTGTTCATCTTCAACTTCGCAATACTCTTGCTCGACGCAGTTCTCCACCCATAACTTGTCGGTTTCCGCTTTGGAGAGTGTTTTTCCTCGTTGCTCTTTTTCACCCTCTTCCTCGACTTCGCAATACTCCTGTTCAATGCAGTTCTCGACCCATAACTTGTCGGTTTCTGCTTTGGTCATCGAGGGCGGCTTCGATGCTGTTTGCGTTGCGGATTGTTTTTTCTTTGTCTTTAATTGAAATTCTGCGACTTGAGACTTGACCGAAAGGTTGTTCTTCTCCTTGGCTAACTCGACAAACTCCTTGTTCTCGGTCATCTCAGCCATCGCCGCTTCTACTTCTCTCAATAACTTTCGCAAATCATCTCGCTCCGTCGTCATCTCTTTCAAGGCTTGTTGTAATATTGGTACAGTGTCGCTTTTTGCTTTTGCATCTTCTAATTCTCCTTTCAACCGATTCATCTCTTCGTCCGTCTCCTCGACGTCCACCATATCCGCCATGCGAGTCTCGAGTTTCCGGATCTCGGCTTTCAGTTGTTTCGCCTCTCTCTCTGCGCTTTCCATTTTCCCTTGGAGTTCCATGGATTGCATGGAGCTCTCTCTTCTCAAGTTTTCTAAAAGCAATTCGGCTTTTATAAGTTTCTCACCGTTTTCCAAAGCTTCTTTTTTCGCGCTTTCTTTTTCTTTTTCCAAGCTCACAATTTCCTGAACTTTTTCTCTCAACGACTTTGTCTCCTCCAACTCCTTCTTCAACTGATCGAGTTCTTGCTCTCTCTCGCGCTTCAAGTTCTTGACTAACTCGTCGACTTCTTTAGGAGTGTAAGAATCCGCGAGTTCAATTTCCAAGCCTCTCACGATCGATAACAATCGATCTCTCTCCTTGACTTTAGACTCCAACAGAGCAACTTTCCCGTTCGCCTCGTCTAAAGAGACTTGTAACTTTGAGGACACGTCCAACGCCTCGGAAACGGCATCGAGCATATCTTTTAACCTCTCAAACTTCTCTCTGTTGTTGTCGGAAGAAGAAGATGATGATGATGATGATGATGACGATGAATTCGCGACGATTAACGATCCTCTTCTCTTCTCTTCTGGTCCTCGCGTCGCCGTGACCGGCCGGAGTTGATCAGAGCAAGAAGAAGAAGAAGGTTGTCGTACCCCCTCGTAGGACGACAAAAAAGAGGAAATCTTCAATCCCCCTTTCGACGTTCTTCTCGTCGTTGCGGTTACTCTAGTTCTTCTGCTCGCGACGTCGTTTTTCCTCTCGAAAGAAGAGGAGAAGATGTCGCTCGCGCGAGCGTTGGTTGTTGTCGCGCACGTATACGCGCTCATTCTTCTACTTTTGCGTAGTCGTAGTTTGTAAGTGCTTTAAGGACTGAAAGAAAGAAGAGCGAACGGGATAAAAAAAATGAGGAAGAGTTTAAAAAAAGTAAAACCTGAAAAACGCGCGAGGTGCACACACAAAAAAAATCACCCCCGCCCCGGGAAAAAATTTTTAAAAAGAGAGTTGATGTCTTTCGGTTCAAAAAAACTCGTTTTTATTCTTCATAACAAGGAAGCCCGCGCGCGCCTTTGAGAGACAGACACGCGTAAAAAAAGACAAAGAAATATCTCCGGCAGTATGTCTCCTTCATCCTCTGACGTTCGCGTCGTTGAAGCCACCAACGCGCCTGCGTTTGAGTTCGGCCACGCGGCGGGCATCACAATCGCTAAAGTTCTTTCTCCTTCAAATTTCAAAAATAATAGCACATCAACACCGGCATCAGAGGGAGAGAAGAGCGTGCACGTGGCGACGTGCGGGAACGACGGGTACGTGGTTGTTCGCGACTTGATTACCAAGGAAACTATCGCGCAACTTTCTTCTTCTTCTTCTTCTTTTTCTAAAGAGAAGACATTGAATGAAGAAGAACAGAAACCCATCAACGGGATTGCGACGTTCGAGGGAAAATATATCGCCACCGCGTCGGACGATCACTCGGTGAAACTGTTTACGAAAGAAGAAGGAGGGGAAGAAGAAGGAAATAAAAAATGGCAGTTTAAGAAGAACATCACGAGATTTGCATTGCCGGCTAAGTGTGTCGCATTTTCCGCGGACGGTAAGTGGATCGCCTGCGGGGGAGAAGACACCATGATTAAAGTCATCGACTTGGAAACGAGTGAAATCAAATTTTCACTAAAAATACCATCGAAAGGTATTAAAAGTTTACAATTTAACGGCGAGAATAAGTCGGTTTTAATCGCCTCAGATGTGGATGGGGTGATGACCGTGTGGACGTTACAACCAGATAATTCAGATAAGACAGACAAGAATGATTACGACGAGCCTGGAGACGTGAAGTTGCGAGCGACGGTGTGTCCGGTGACGGATATCGATGCCACGGAGAGCATGAATACAGTTTCGGTAAGATTTGATGGGAAAGTCGTTGCAGTCCCTGGCCGAGAAAACAACGTAGAGTTCTTCAACTTGGAAACGTTCAAAGAGATTGACGAGAGAAAGAATTTGCAATGCTCGGATTTGGAAGACGGCAATAAGGAAAACTTTTCATTAGTGAGCTTTTCACCAAACGGGAAGTATTGCTTTGCTGCGTCAAAGGACAAAAAATGCATCATTTTCAACGTGAGAAACAAGAAACCTCTCGTCGTGCTCAACGTTAGCGATGCGAATGTCTGCTCCATGGACTGGATTCCAGGTGAAAACGCCCTTGTGATGACGAATGCAGATGGAGAATGGGCGAAATGGGAAAATGTGTTATCTTCGAGCGAACTTGTCGCCTCGGGCGGTTCTAAGACAAACCCATTCTTCCAAGCCACGAGTGTGGAAGAGTTGAATTTCTATTCCAACGAAGAAGATTCTAAGTTTACAACAAAGGATGCGATGCTCGACGGCGTGTCGGACGAGGACGAGGACATGGACGACGACGATGGATTCTTGGAAGAAGATGAAGAAGACGAGAAAGAAAACGGCAAACGAGAACTTAGGCTAGGTGCTGCCACGGCGCACGTCTCCGCGCCAGTTCTGGTTGCGAAAGGACCGAAACCGCAAGGCTCTTTCCAAGTGAACTCAACTAGAATGAATCCTGATACCGTCGGTGCTCAAAAGCGCAGATTCCTCTGTTACAACACTCTCGGGAGCGTTGTGGCAACCGAAGATACAAATTCCGGTTTGAAAAATGTCGAGATGTCATTTCACGATACTTCTAGAGTCGGGCGAATGCCTACAATTACAGACGACGTGGGATACGAACTCGGCGTGTGTGGAGAAAGCGGTGTTTTATTAGCTGCGAAATCGCAAATTTTCTTCAAACCGTACGAGTCGTGGACGAAAGACTCGGAATGGACCTTGGAAATGCCAGAAGATGAAAGACCGACGAGTATTGCTTGTGGCGATGATTTTGTCGCCGTCGCTACTTCTCAGAATTTGCTTCGAATCTTTACCTCCTACGGCGCACAGAGGGAAGTTCTCAACTTTGAAGGTCCAATTGTTACTCTTGCGGCTGCGAACGACTCCTTAGCGGTGTGTTACCGCGAACATTTTTCCGAGTGCAAGTTGAAGTTTAAAGTTTTTGATGTTGAGAAACGAGTTGAAAAGTATGCAGGAAACGTGCCTCTTACTTCTCTGAACTCGGGTGAGGACGACGAGTCCGAAGAGAATGTCGCTCGCTTGACTTGGATGGGATTTGTCGAAAATTCGAGCGAGTGCGCGCTCGCCACATGTGACTCTGACGGTATTTGCAGAATTTACTCAAAGCAATCGTTCGGTGGATCATGGACTCCTTGCTTCGATTCGAAAAAAGCCAGAGATTCTGAATTAGAGAAGCATTGGATCGTGAGCTTATCGAACAAAGAGTGTAAAACGATCGTCTGTAAATCGGCAGAATACGGTCCCTCGGTGAATCCAAAACCAGTTTTGAGCATTTTCCCGCTCACTGTCCCGGCGTTGAAGTTGGAAGGATCTAGTTCTGACATCGAAGAGAAGGGGTTGACGGCAAAATTGGCTCTGAATGTGTGCAGTGCCGCTGTTTCAGAGAAGTTTAGCAATGCAAATGTCAAGCAAACCCGAGACAGAGACCTCGCGGAAGCCAGGGCGACTTTTGACAAGGCGATGATGAAATGTCTCGTAGAGGCCGTGAAAGCTGATAAACTGGCACGAGCCGGAGATATTGCCGTCACTTTTGAGCGTCCAGCAATGGTAGAAGCCGCGGCAAAGTTTGCCAAAGCCATGAAAAAATCCAACTTAGCCGAGCGCATTCTCATGCTCGCCGAGGAGGAAGAGGAAGATTCTTCGGATGACGACGACGACGATGACGACGATTCCTCAGACGAGGATGAAGACGAAGGAAAGAAAGATGAGTTTGAGGCGGCAGCCAAAACTCCGGCGCCAAAACCGTCGTCAGCTGCTAAGCAACAAAAGGTGCAAAAAGAAAACGTTGCGGTGGGATCCACTGGAAAGAAGAGAGATGCAAAGCCAACGCCGGCTACTATGAAGAAGAAAGCCCGCACATCGGCTGGAGGGGATAAGAATCCGTTCGCTCGCAAGTAAACGATAAGAATGACAATACGATCCGAGGAACGAGAGGGTGATTGTTCATGTAAAGTTATGCGTTAAATAGAAAACAAAAACTGCAAGTTTGTTCCGGTTACATAAAACAATAAACGTATTTTAGATAATAAGTGTATACGTGAACCAGCCATTTATTCGTCCTCCTCCTCCTTTTTCTTCTTAATCGTTGGCATGACCGTCTTCTTATCGTCGTCGTATTTGTTGTCCAAATACGCTTCGATGGCGATCCAGTAACCAGCTGTTAAAATAAGAAACTGCCAGACTTCGATATCTCCGAAAACAGGATCGGTTATCGATATCGCCATCGCTGCGGAAGGCGTGAGCAAACCAACGAGCGAGGCTCCCAATCCAGACGCAAGCAACACTTTGTTACTGTTGTTGTTGTTATTATTGTTCGTAATACTGCTAATCTTCGTATCATTGGCTACTACTGTTGACGACGACGACGACGACGACGACGTTTGTTCTTTTCCTCCGTATCTGTTACTGATGGCCAATTTTTGATATCCTCTCGACGATGAAGACGAAGAAGAGGACGGTCGTCGCGCGGCGGCGTTCATCGCCATCGCGGAAGAAGAAGTAGAGGTGAGTAAAGCGTTCATTATTTTGTTATTAACGTTATATGTGAGTAACTTCTTGCTTCAGTAGTAGTAGTATTTATCACTACGCGCGTGAGAGTTTTTTTTTGGTGCTGTTACGCACAAAAGGGGGGAGATCGAACCCATCGCGAAAGATCTTTTCGTCGTTTTTCGCACCAAAAAAAAACGAGAGACTCGGACTTTTTGGGCAGTTGTCCCATACAGTTCATGCCAACACTAACACCACCAACCCAGAGCTCCCTCCTCTCGGCGTCCTGTTTGCTTGGGGAAAAGCTGTGAAAACACAAAAAAGAAAAGAAGAAAAAAAACGCCATCAACCACCACTTTTTTTGTCACGCACGCGTACGCACGCGCGCGCGCGCTTCTTTTTCGGATCCCTCTATCTCTATCTCTCTGTGTGTGTTCATTCAATACGCTTCTACGTCGTGAGAGAGCGAGCAGCTAGAGACCGCGTGTGTGTTCTGGAATAAAATACGCGAAAGTCGCTCATTTTTTGCTGTGTCTTTTCTTCCGTAAGCGTTCGTTTGCGGCTGTGAATCGCGAAAACAAGTGAAGAAGAATAAGGAGGAAAGCGTCAACGAGGGATTGACCGACGCTCTTTTCCAAGAAGAAACTCTTGCTTATCGTCCAGAGGTGCCATTCGCGTTCTTATTTCGTTGATAAATCGTGGAGAACGAAAACGGGAGCTCGCGGAGAGAGAAAAAAAAGAGAGAGAATCGTGGTGCGACTGAGAAGACCTCGTTCGCTTTCCCTGTTAAAGAAAAAGAAAACGAGAGGGAGGCCCGAGCGCGGAACATTTTGTCGAATAGTAAGATAGGAAGGCTATATATACTATCACGCGTATATTTATAAAGAGAACCTTGTATATAACCTCAGCAGAAGACGTCGTATTGGTTGAAGGTTCCTACATAGGCTATGTCGCAACAGAACAGGTCATCGCGGAACCTGATCACGAGTCCGCTCCGCAAAGACGGGAACACCGGCGGTTCTTCGGGAGAGACTTCGACTAGCAATGGAAGAGAAGTCTCCGTCGAAACTATTTTAGATGACTTGGTGAATCTGGTGAGTTCGTTAGAAAATGTATCGAAAGGGCTGAAGTACATGGGCAATGAAGCCTCGGCGGAAGTGAAAAAGCTCACCGTTGAAGCCGATAAACTGACAATTTTATTGGACGATATGCTCGATTATCCCGGAGCGCAAGCAGTAATCGTAGGTACAAAGATTCCAGTTGACATAGCGAAAGGAATCAAAGGCGTCGCGAAAAGCTTGAAGCAATACGAAAAGAATGTGAATGACCAGGTCAAAAAGTTCGAAATCGAACTCAAAAACGAAGCCAAGGAGAGAAAAGAGAGAAATAGCAAAGCTAGCATGAATAACGGAATGTCAACGCCAGTGAAAAATGGGGACGGAGACGGCATAAACAGAAACGACAACTTACGAACACCATCTCCGATGATGAAAAAGAAGGACAACGGAAAAGATGACACAAACAATCTAGATGAATCGGCGAGTTCATCGAACGGGGGCTTTGGTTTTCTGACGGGCTTGTTCTCTCCAACCAGTTCCAATCTGAATCATAACAAGGAAGGCAAGAACGATGCGGATGCCGGGAGCAACAAAAGTTTTGTCAGTTATCACATCACGTACGTCTTAGAAACTCTATCGAGTAAGGCAGGTGTGTTAAGATGGAACGAAACCGAGGCGAGTGCGGAGCAACGAATCCAGGAGTCGAAGCTTGCAGATGCGGGTGAGTTGCGAGACGAAAAGCCAGGATGCTTCGGGGGCTGCTTTGGAAAGAAGAAACCGCCGCCGAATCCTAAACCACCGTCTTCACAACGAAATAATAGCAAACACAATAGCAGTGATAGTCGAAAGTAATGACAATAAGTACAAAAGTAGGCAAGCAGTCATAACTACCTTTAAATTTCTCGCGAAGCAAAAAGTGCGTATTTACCAGTCTAAAATCATGAAATTCCAAATAAAAATATTTGAATACATTGAATTTCTTTTATTGAATTTACCTAATTATTTCACATGCGCAAAAACTGACACCAACATGTAATTATTTAAATAAATTAAAAATAAATTAAAAATCATTTCCCCAAATTCTATTGAATATAATTGATGTACATTTTTTTTATCTATACACGGTATAATTTACAATAATGTACTTGTTAATTTTTATTTTTGGGGAAGAACTGATTATTTACTCATAAACATAAAAAGTAATAGAAAATTTTATTATTTATTTTCTTATTAATTCTATAAACTTAATTATAATGATTATTAGATCGCTATTTTACATTGAAAAGATCACTTATGATTACATTTATATTTTTTACACGAATAAATATAATTAAAGTGAAATATAGTGTCGAAAGTAATGGGGAAAAGGAAAGAAAGTATTTATATTTTCTTTATAGTTGTTAAACTCCTCACTGTTTTTGTCGTCATCCGAGACGAGGAAAAAAAAACTCTAAGCATATTCTCTTTGAGATCAAATGAACGCTATTGTTGTCTCGATCGCGCCGAGTGCTCGATTGACGTCCCTGTCTTCACCGTCTTCGTCTTCCTCGGCGTCGTCTTATTCGTCGAGGCAGTTTCACAAGAGTGGACTATTTTTTTCTAATCCGTCGAAAAGAAACTATCGCACTCGTTCAAACAACAACAACCGCGTCTACTACGCCTCCGACAACTACGTCAAAAACGTTGCTTCGGTTGAAACGCGAGTTCCACTCAAGATCTGTTGGGCATTGTGGCAAGATCGAACCAGGATTCCGAATTGGATGCCCTGGATAGCGAAAGTGGAATACGACGACATAGACGTGACGAAAACCAAGTGGATTTTAGAGACGGAACAGTTTGGTCAAAAATTGCAATTTTCTTGGACGGCGAAAGACTTGGAGCCTGTGGAATACGAGCGAATAGCGTGGAAGTCGGAGGACGGTTTGAGAAACAGAGGATCCGTCACGTTTAAGGAAGTAGGAAACAATAGCACAAAGATAGAGATGATGATCGAATACGAAGTTCCGGCGGTGTTGAAACCAGTCGGAGAACTCGTCAGCCCACTGGTCGGTTCAATCATAGGAAAAGATCTGGAACGGTTTGACGAATTCGCTCAAAAAGTTGAGAAGCAGTTGTTGAAAAAGTAATCGAGCGATTGGTCCTCCTGCTGCTGCGCCCTCATGCTATTCTGTATGTAATGCTACGTTTCATCTACCGCTATATTGCAACGCTAACAGCTTAAAACTAAACTATTGATTTTAGATCTATTTCTGCTACTTTGACCCCTTGATCGAGGCTCGTCAAGCCTTTCCGTTTCCCCAAGTAAAACCGAGTGTACGCAACTAAAACGCTCGACATGTCTTTCTGAACCATGTAAGGGTAGTGAATCCGAGGCGCTTCGTAGCCAATCTCATCTTCCAATCTCGCAATCGTTTCCCACTCATTTCCACTTCCATCTTTAGATATTGCCACGTGCAAATGCGTTCTACACGCTCGGCATTTCGTGGCACCTCTTCGCGACCGGTATTGATTTTTCATGTTGTTAAACGCAAGCAATAACTCCCCGTTCGGTTCTAACCGCATTAAGAACACCTTTGAATTGGGATTCGGGACTGGCATTGGTTCTGGCTCTGTCCAAGATTTCCCTTCGTCTCCAGAGTACGATTTATATAAACATCCGACGCGAGTTCGAAAGACTTGGATGATCCTTCCATCGTTCAACTCGGCGATTGAACCTTCAATCAAGCTCGTGTTCGATTGCGTTATTTGGCCCCTCGGTTGCCACGTTTTCCCTCGATTTTCGGAAACCAAAACGCCTGAGAATGGTTGCGCTCCAGTCATGCATCTCGATCGTTTATTCCATCGGCAATCCGGTCCGCTCGAACCTTTGAATTCTTGTTTTCGAGTACACGTCCCCTCTTCGATGGCGTTTTGTTGTTCTCTCCAATACGGAAGTACCCAGTGTCCAGTCTTCTTCATGACAATCAGAGAGTTTGCGATAACTTTCGGTATACCTCCTCCTTCCTCTTGAGACAAAATCGTAACCGCTTTCGTCCACTTATTATCAGCTGGATCTCCGATGGATTTTATATACTTAATATCTCCTCCTGGGACCCACAACGACTTAGGCGTGTGATGGCACATCTCCGCGTGCGGATCAACCTCACAAATTTCACCTTTTGGGCACTGCGGAGGTTTACACGGGACCGCTTTCTTACATCCAGAGGATTCAGAGTAAAACACGTACACTTGATTATTATCTATGTGTACGACTGGACTCCATACCGCAGCGTCGTTGTATATTGGCAACTTCACCGGCGGTGTCCATCTCCTTCCCTCTAAATCCTTCGATTGGGTGTATTCGATGTGCTGTTCTTGTAATCCCTCAGTCGCTAGTTTATACTCGTAATACGTGGCATCTCCATTATCACCGTTACCTTCATCTCCCCCTTCATCACCACCACCTTCTTTCTTTGCCGCAGGCGCCGCTTGATAGAATAAGATCATCCGCTCATCTTTCATCTTCGCAATTGTCGCCATGTGAGCGTACCTTAAATCTTCGTCGAACCGTTTCGCGTACGTGCTGTGTTTAATAATCTTCTCGTTCTTCTCGTCTATCGAAGAATCCCCACCACTTTCAAACAGTTGTTTACTAAGCGTCGTCTGCGATGGTAACTCTGCTTCGCATTTATCTAAATGTCTGCACTCCGGATGCAACGCGAAAAACAGTCTCGTTTCTCTCCACGAAGCAATCTCAAACTGAAATTTACAAACGCCTCCCAAAGAGGAAGATTGCAATCCCAAAAACTGTAAGTCTAACGGGTCGTCCGACACCGAGGATTGACTCTCTTCCTCTAAAAAGATTTCCTCCAGAGCGCGCAAATTTTCTTCGTCTTTATTATTCTCATTCTTATTCTTATTACCCGCGCTCGATGCGATGATGTTGGCATCGGTATTTTTATCGGAAGAAGAAGACGATGACGACGATGCCGCGAAAAACGAGGAGAGAAAGAAGCACGCGAAAACGAAGAACGAGAGAACGACGAAGAACTCTCTTCTTCTTCTCTTCTTCTTCTCTTTCTTCTTCTGAGAAGCCTCGAGATTATCAGGTTGTGGTGGCAGAGAGAAGGAGGAGGGAGAGTCCGAGGACTTCGTCATCGTCAGAGCGCGCGAATGCGCGTGTGTGTCTCAGTTTATGTAGATGAGGAAAGGAAAAGTGTAAAAAAACGAGAAGAAGAAGAAAGAAAGAAAAAGAAGAAAAAATGACTTCGCACAGACTTCAGAACCTCTCCCGCCTCCTTTCCTTCCTTCTTGAATTATGTCGGTGGTGGTGTTCAAAACGCATCCGTGCGAGTTGGAAATAGCGAAAGGAGTTCGAGCGAAAGGAGAAGTTTCGGTGACGGAACGAGACATCGCGTTCAAGGCGAACAACAGCTCGTCGTCGTCGTCGTCGTCGTCGTCGTTTCAAGGTTCGAAAATTGTGTCCATCGAGTCCGTCACGAACCAACAAAAGTCAAAGGCGAAGAAAGGAACGGACTACTTCGCGTTGAGAATTAGTCACGAAGGAGGCGGCGCAATCGTTCTTCGATTCTCCACCGAGAGCGACAGAGATGACATCTCGAGGACGATTAAAGAACAAAAGACGAAAATAGACGTGGAGAAAGCGTCGATGCCGTCGAGAGTCGAACAAGAAGCGAGAAGACAACTGTTGGAGACGAACCCAGATTTGAAGGAGCTTTTCGACGCGACGGTTGGACAAGGCATCATATCGGAGGCGGAATTCTGGGACGCGCGGCGAAAGAAGTTGTCCTCGATTGCTTCGCACTTAGGGTTAACGCAGAAGACGGGTTTGAAGAGCGAGATGGATGCGGACGATATCGGAGCGAGAGACGGCGCTTCGGTAGAGAGAGATAAAATACGGGCGACGTTAACTTCCGAAAAGATGCACCGAATCTTCGCTGAACGTCCAGGAGTTAGAAAAGCATTCATAGATAATTGCGTAAAACATAAGAAATTGACGGAGAGAGAGTTTTGGCATCGATTTTTGAAGTCAGAGTATATGAAGAAAATGCGAGACGGCGGCGAGGCGCAATCCGAAGCAGAAAAGAACGATTTAATTTTATTCTCCAGACGTTTAGAAGACGAGGCGGCAAAAAGAAAACAAGTTGCATCCGTGAGCGAATTTGTAAATTTGCAGGCGGATAAGGATGACACGCTCGTCACCGGGCAATCCGCGTACGGCGTTTTCGATCGTTACCAAGGGACGAAGGAACAGGTCAAGAAAAAAGTTGGGAAAGGCGCGGCTGGAGGACAAGCGACTGCTTTTGTCGGCGACGATGACTCGCTGTCAAAAATGGACATTGCGAGGGATTTGAACAGACACGGTGAAGTCGTTCTTCGTGGGCGGCCGAAAGGTGACGATTCAGTTGCAACGAATGCTACGACTGCGGCGATGATTGCTGAAAAAGAAGACAGAGAGGCGTTCGAAGACCGGTTGAAGAAGATTTTGATGGCGAGTAAACGACTCAAAGATGGTAAACCAGCTAAAGACGAAGACGAGGACGACGTCAGCGATAACGAAGCGGAGGAACTTCGCTTGAAAGATTTGAATCGGGAGGAGGAAGAACCGAAAAAAATGGAACTCGCCGTGACAGATGCGTCAGCATATTTCCGAAAGAAAAAATCGATGGAAGAAATGGTTGCAAAGAAAGCAACGACATTGTCGAAGCAGGATAAAACAAAGAGAAAACGAGATGAGCCAGAAATAGAGGCAAAATCATTTTCAGAAGCCATCGAACGTGCTCGTTCTTTTCGTCAAGAAGAAAACGAAGCGAAAGATGAAGGACTGGATGGAGTTGCGGCTTTGAAAACATTGGAGTCTATCTCGCAGTCGCTCTGGCGTGACGGGAGCGAAGGCACCTCACACATTTCTTCTTTTGATTCATTCTCTTCCTTAGAGAAAAATGAAAGCGGGGACCAACGTCAAAGGTTACTTTCGGAGAGCGAAGCGCTCGCATTGAAGAAAATTGCTGCGAAAGTCGAAGAATATTTGATTCACTTTTGGAGAAAAGCTCCGTTTGTTACTGCTACGGCTTGGGAGTCTGCGAGCAAACTCAACGACGCGTTGGGCGAACTTTACGATGCAATTTCAAATTTAAAATCGGCGTTATCGGGAGAAAAGCGCAACGAAGCTTCTCGAAGAATTCGTTCGATTTTAAGGTCAATGGACGCCGCATTTGCGTATTTCGACGAGGAGAAGGAAACCCGTAAGGCTAGTTACGACGCTTTCTTGAAGGCTCGGCAGGAATCCGAAGCTGCCGCGGCTGGTGGCGTTAAATAATAGAATAGAAAAGGTAGTTTAGTAACGTTAGAAAGAGCTTAGACGTTTAGAGTTGTTGCAATCAGAAATAGTGATCATTAGCCTGCGTACATAGATATATCCAGAATCAGAGAATAACTCAGTTAATTTTTCTCACAAAGTAGTTTAGCGGTTTTTTCTTCCCAAACACACCACGGGCTTTCGATCCTCACAATTTCGAGGACAAGCGAGGAGAAAAGAGTTTTTAACAATGTTCCGTCGCGGCGCGAATCGATCTTCTCTCGATGCGCTCTCCGAGGCGTTCTCTCGATTTTCCCCGAACGCGTCGTCGTCGTCTTCGTCGTCTTCGTGGACGGTGAGAACGACGACGACGACGACGAGAATGTCCGAACTCCAACGCGGCGAGAGAAGAAGGAGCAGCAGGAGCAGCCGCTCTTGGCTTTTTACGACTTCTTCGTCCGCTCATAATACTTCTTTTATTAGCAATAACAACAACATCCGTAGTAATAAACGAGAAGAACGATGCGTAATTCAAAGCTGTTTGCACTATTATTCGACGAAATCGAAGAGAACGTGGACGAAACGGAGAAGCCTTTCGGGAGCGAAGAAGAAAAAACTGCCTCCGCCGTTCAGCGAGACAACCTCTTATAAAATACGAAAACCAAAGGAAGGAGAAGAGCTGGCTAGAGAACCGTTCTTTGCGAACGTGATCGTCGAGCGACTCCCGGTGGTTGAACCCTTACTAGAAGAGTGGGAAGAAGAGTACCAGGAGTGGTCCAGACAATACAACGACCAGTTTCAGAAAATCTTACCGGACGAACTGATCGCCGCGAAAGTGCCCGTGGAGAGCGCCGAAGGCGAAGAAGGTGAGGTGGGAACGCAGGATCAGTATAAACCGGCGAGCGTGGAAACAGACGAGGAGGACAACGTAAAATCCACGAATAGAAAACTGCGCGAGTTCTTGTTTCTAGTCGTCAAGGAGAAAGGCAAAGAGACATGGGGGTTCCCGCGAGCCGAGAGAAAAGACGAATGGACGATGCGCTCGACGGCGGAGAACGCGATTGAAAAGGCGCTCAAGAATACGAAAATGTATAAAGAATTCGGCAAGAAGAATTCAAGTGCGAGTAGCGATAGTAGTAGTGATGATGATAAAGGTGAAGACTTTAGCGAGTATAGCGAGGAAGGAGGTTTAGAATACCAGATGGTTGGGAACTGCCCCATGGCGCACTTCGCGCTCAAAGACGGCACGAACTTTTATCACAGAGCGACGTATTTAGATGGAAAAGTCGCGTTATCTTCCGGCGTGGAGGATTTCGCGTGGGTCACGAAGGAGGAAATGAAGGCTTATCTCTCAGACGAGAGCGAATACGAGCTCTTTTTACGCATGGTTTAATACATGAAAATAAATAAATCATCATCGTCATAACTCTACAACCCACACAATCCTTCTTGTAAAAGCAACCAACAAGAAAAAAAGAAACAGCGCAGACCAGAGGCAGCGACGAAAAAAAAAGGCAAAAAAAAAAGAGAAGAGAGCTTTTCGCCCTCGATTTCGGGGTTTAGTGAGGTCAACCTACTACTACTACGCACTTTTACACTACAAGCTTTTAAAGAAGAACTGCTAGTTCTGTTTCTATCGCGTCGTCGTCAGACGTTCGTGTCCGGTGGCGTCCATTGGGTCTTCCCTAACTTTGCGTTGTGATAATACGGACGTCCTAAATTATCGTAATACACCAACCACCCACCGCCGGCAGTGGCAGTGGCGTCTTTCTTTTTCGTCGCGTTCTTTTTCTCGTTTTCTTCTTCGTTGTCTCGTTCTTGTTTCGCTCGCATTTTCTCGTCCAACTTTTTCGCCTCTACTTCCTCCTCTTCGCTCTCGCTCACGTCTTCTCCTCGATTTCTCTTCTCTCTCTTTTCGATTTTCTTTCGCATCTTTGCCGCGTACGCTTTCGCCTCTCTCGCGATCTGATTGTAATCCGGTTCTTCTCTTCTCTTGGCGTACTCAAACTGTTCAAATTGAAACATTTCTTTTGGCCATTTTCTCCCCCAATCGACGTTACCGTTCACGCAGTTCATGGCTTGATGGCCTTCGATGCCGCATATGTTGCACGCGTGGATGCTCGATCCCGCAGGTCGTCGTAACTTGTGGTGTTTTTCCATATCTTTTTTGTTTATTTATTATCTGCGCGGCGAGTAAAATACGAACAACAGATACAGAGAGAGCGCGAGGAATGGAATGGCAACTTCATAGAGAAACGCACCCAAGCAAAAGCGAAAAAAAAAACGACTCGCGAAACTTCAAAACCCGAGAAGACCCCACCAAAATCGCGGATTTTCTCCATAACAGTAGCTAGTCTTTACACTCACATCATGGTCAACGTAAGTTTACTTTGAACGCAGTTATTGTCTCTCTTTCAAAAGCGTGATTCGCGCGTTTGCGTCGCAACGAGGCCGATTCCGCGTTCGCGTCTGCGCGTAACCTTTCTCTCTTTATTACGCGCATTTTTTTTTGTCGCTCTCTCCCCCGCTCGAGCGTGAAATTTCCGGAAACTAACCCCGTGCGGTCTCCTCCGAACGTTACATACAGGTTCCAAAAACTCGACGAACGTACTGCAAGGGTTGCAAGAAGCACGCGATCCAAAAAGTCACGCAGTACAAAACCGGGAAGGCGTCTTTGTACGCGCAAGGTACGCGAAATTTCTCCCATCTTTTTTCCTTCTTCGGTTATATAATATTTACGCGCGCGCGCGAATGAACTTTTACGAAGAAGCGACGGGACGCGAAGGTCCATATCTGCAAAAACTTCGTGAATGTAGTGGTTGAGACCTTGAAGCGTGCAGCAGAACGGGATAATGCCCTCGAAGAGCTGTGCCGGAGCTTTCCTAGCGCGGGCGCGTTCGCGAGAATTCTAGTCGATGAGGGTCAAAAAACAGAGAGGGACTCCTTTTCGAACAAGATGAGGGAGAAAAACATAGTCCTGCGGCTTGTCGCGCGCAAGGCACGTGAGCATTTACTATTCTTGCTTACTCACACGAATCTTCTCTGTTTCATCAATTACAGGTAAACGCCGTTATGACAGAAAACAATCTGGTTACGGGGGTCAAACCAAGCCAGTGTTTCACAAAAAAGCGAAGACCACGAAGAAGATCGTCTTGAAACTTACCTGCAACACATGCAAGCGCTCGTGCATGCACAAAATCAAGCGTTGCAAGACGTTTGAAATCGGTGGGGACGCGAAGAGTAAGGGTGGCGTTCACGGTTAATCGGTGCGTGATTATGTGAGGTTTATTCTCATTATCAATCATGTTGTCGTGTAAACCTGTGCGCGATGCGCTCTGCACTCGCGAGTATTCCAAAGAGGTTGTCACTCATATTTCTTTCGATCCGAGTTGAGAGAGAGAGAGAGAGAGTATTTCGAATTGAATAGAGCGGTGCGGGCCGTCGGCTCCTTACATCACAGCAGTTATAGTCGTTTTTAGCTTATCTAGTAGCCTGGTCAGTGTGTTTTATATTGAGATATATTACAAATATTTTTACTTGTCTTGTTGTAAAATTTTTGTGTGCGTTTTCTATTTTTTGTTGTTTTGCTTTTTCAACCCAACTGCCCAACTGCCCAACACCCTGTGCCAAAAAAGAGTAATCGAGACCTCACAGAAACGCTCTCTTCTCTATTTTCTGCGCGAGCGTGTTGTTTGTGCATCAAACAAACAAAATGTCGGAACCAGAGAAGAAATACGTCGATGGTGCCGCATACTATGGCGATACCACGTATCTGTGGCGAAACATGAAGATTTTGAGCATCATCATTGGCTGTAAGTTTTTATACCGTCACCATTTTAAGAAAGCCGCGGGAAGATTTTCCCCGGGATCTCTCTCTCTCTGTTCTTTTGCGTTTACCTCTCGCTCGTTCGTTCGTTCGTTCGTAAAACATTTATTTACGCACGGATCGCATCTTCTCTCGCGAGTGTTTTGACGGAGTTTAGTCAAACTCACGCAGCCTCACGCGCTAACGAATGCAAACTTGACTCTCTTTCTCTTTGTGATAAAACAGACTGCATCATCGGGTCGCAACTTTCCGTGGTGAACAAAATTGCGGTCAGCGATATCCCGGTGCCGAATATAATTTTGGTCATTCAATTCGCGTCCGCGTCGTTTCTACTCGGTTTAGCGCACCTGTTTGGAATGATTAAGTTAGAGAATATCAACGTGAAAACATCCATCGGCTTTATACCGTTCGTGGTGTGTTTCTTTGCTCTTTTGAGCTCGGGTATGTGGGTGATGAAAGTGGCTCCGTTGGAGACGTTCATTGCGTTCAAGTCGACGACACCCATTGCCTTGTCACTTTTAGATTATTTATTCATGGGGAGAGCGTTCCCAAGCGCGAAGTCAATCTTGGCGATGGCCGGTATCACCGCTGGGGCGATTTGGTACGTGTCTGGCGATGTTAAGTCTGAAAAACAAGCATACCTTTATTGCGCAATTTTCGTTTTCGTGGCGTGCATCGAAGGGGGAGTTGCAAAAGATACCATTAACAGATATCAAATGAACTCGTGGTCGAGGACGTTTTTGGTGAATACTTTGTCCATCCCGGTTGGTATCGTGTTGTCTTTCTTTACCGGTGAGTTTGAGAACGCGAGAGCTGGTGAAGACGCAAACGGAAACCCACTGAAGTTTGAAAACCGAGGACTTATTGCGTTGACGTGCTCGTGTTTCTTTGGGGTTGGGATGGGTGTTTTTACCATGCTCATCAGAGATGCATTGAGTGCAACTTCCTGCGCGGTCGTTGCGACGTGCAACAAGTTTCTCGCCGAGGTTGTGAACTATTTCATCTGGAAAAACCACGCCTCCCTGGAAGGCGCGTGGGCGGTGTGCTTGATTATGGCGAGTGGTATTTTTTACGAGCAGGCGCCATTACGACCAGGGGAGAACGGCTTTAACCCAAAGACAATAATGCCGTGCATACCGCGACGTGTTTTAGGTATCGTTCCTGACGAGGAAGGAGTCAGAGAAGGCCTCCTAGGAAAATAGAAGCGCGTTTTTTATCTATCTGTTATTTTGTTTGTGCTATTATTAAACTTTAGAATTGGATTTGTCATCGAGAGTTGTGCGCGCCATTGGGGGGGGACTTGTTTGTAATGTCATTCTATATATACTGTATGTATGTAGTTTCAACTTCAACAAAAAACGCTTTAAAGTATGGTATCCATTTGGGTGAACACGGCATCGACGTCTTCAATCTCCAAAATCTTATCCAACAGAGCTTCGTTGGCTTCCGCATCTTCATCGGAAACTTCTACGTTTGCTAATGGTAACAACTTTAACCCGGAATTCTCAGAATCTACGTCATATCCGCCATCAATCAGCGAGTCTCTCACGCTCGCAAACGACTGGTATTCCGCGATGACAACGTAACCATCCTCAGAAAACTCATCGTTCTTTTTCACGTCGTCCGCTCCAGCTTCAATGGCGGCTTCAAAAATCGCATCTTCGTCCCCAGATTTCAAATACACGAGCCCTTTTCGTTCAAAGTTAAACAACACAGAGCCTGACTCGGCCATTTTCCCGCCACCTTTTTTCACCGCCGCTGGAATATCCCCGGCACAACGATTCACGTTATCTGACAACACTTCCATGACAATGCCGACGCCGCCGTGTCCGTAACACTCGTACGTCAACTCCATGAAATCGCCGCCTTTTGCCTCGCTCGCCTTCTTCAAATTTCTCTCGATTAATTCCGCCGGCACGGACATTCTTTTCGCATCCTTCAAAATGGCTTGCAAACGCACGTTATCCGTCCCTGTCCCACCTTCTTTAGCCGCTCGGGCGATTTCTTTCCCAAATTTCCCATACAACTTGGTTCGAATCGCATCGTTTTTGTTCTTCGTTTGTGCAACCTTCGCGGCTTTTCTGCCCATGTATACTCTCGTATCTCTTTTCGGAGTATTCGGTGCTCTGTTAATCTGTTGTTGTGTGATCGTCGTTCTCGTCGTCGTCATCGTCGATGAACGCTTCATGCTTAAACTAGCAGACGAAGTTGTTGCCGTCATACAAAAAGTCGCCATAATCTTTTATGTATTGCTAATATAATGTGCGTGTAATACGTTTGAAGCGCGACGTGTGTTTGCGTGTTCGTACGTGCCGCTGAGTTTTGGAATGCGTATCTTTTGTCCTCTTTCGCGATGAAGAAAGAAGAGATAGAGATAGAGATAGAGAGAAAAGCGCGCGCGTTTTTTTTTGTGGATAAAGTGTGCTGTGCGCTGCTTTCTCTTTTTGTGTCACCGCCTCGTCACCGCCTGTGTTTTTTGTTTTTCAAAGAAGAAGTCGTCGTCGTCATAGAAAACATTTTCCACTCTCGCGTGGGAACAAACACACAAAACACAAAACACACAAACGCGCGCGGGAGACGACACGAGACGACACGACGCACGCACGCGCGCGCCGTTGAGAGCGAGCGAGAGGATTCTTTGTAGTCATGCGGAGGTACGCGCAGACCGCGTTCACGAAGATGGTCGCCTCGACGACGGAGTTGTCTTCTCCTCTCGGCGGATGGACGATAATTCGGCAATCTTCTTCTTCTTTTGGCGGCACGCCTAGCTTTCGCGGAGGAAGAGAGAGGAGCGGTGCTGGTGGTGGTGATTACGGTAGTCGACGAAGATACCACCACCACCACCACCACCACCAACAACAACAACGCTACCACCACTCGAGAAGAAGAAAAGATGGAGTATTATTATCAAACGACGCAGACAACCGCTCAGCTTCGAGAGGAGGAAAGGAACCTTTAGGAAGAAGAGTTGGAGGAACGAGAAGCTTCGTTTCGTCGTCTAAATCTCAGTTCGCAAAGACGTACTACGATACTTTAGAAGTGCCAAAAAGCGCCTCACAAGGCGAAATTAAGAAGGCATATTATAAGTTAGCGAAGAAATATCATCCAGACTCTTCGGGAAAAGCAAAGGATGACGCCACAGAGAAGAAGTTTCAAGAAGTGCAAAAGGCGTACGAGTGTTTGAAAGACCAAAACCAGCGACAAACGTACGACGCCGTGGGACACGACACGTACGAACAAATGCAAAACGGAGGAGGAGGAGGTGGTGGTGGTGGAGGAGGAGGACAAGGTGCATACGGACAAGCCGGTGGTTTCCAAGGATTTCAGGGTTTTGGAGGGCCTGGGGGAGGATTCAGAGTGCATTACGAGGGTGATATGGGCGACGGAGATCCTTTTGAGTCTCTCTTCGGGCACATGTTTGGGGGTGGGCAAGGACAGTCTCCATTCGGGCGCCAATCGTTCGATGTGCAAGGGCAAACGACGATCACTTTGAAAGAAGTCTGTTTTGGAGCGAAAAAGACGTTGAGAGTGCCAGATACCATCGTTCAGGATAAGGATGGAAAGAGGAAAACGGTGAAAGGCAGAGACGTCGTGGTTGATATCCCGCCCGGGATTGAAGATGGACAGAGACTGAGATTGCACGGGCAAGGTATCGATCCAGAAGTTCAAGGTCGACAACCGGGGAGCTTATTCGTCACTGTTCGAGTGTTAGAGGACCCGAAGTTTGACCGCGTGGGTGCTGATGTCGTCACTTCGGTTTCGTTAAATCTCACAGAGGCTATTTTTGGTGGCGAAGTGAAAACTACAACCCCGAGTGAGGACATTTTGAGGGTGAAAGTAAAGCCAGGAACTCAACACAACGATCGCGTGCGGTTGAGAGGTAGAGGTCTGCCCACCGTGCTTGATGGTCTAGGGATGTATAAGGGCGACATGTACGTCAGGTTCAAAGTCAAAGTACCGAAAACGGGCGATATGAACGAAGAACAAGAACAATTGTTGAGACGGTACGCTGAGATTGAAGCGGAAAAGAACGCTACCAAGGACACAAACAGCACCTCGTCTTCGACATCAACGAAAAATAGCAGTAGCGCGGATTCTTCGGACACCACGAACAATAGTAATAGCAGTAGCAGTAGGAAATTTACTGCGGGAGAATCGACGAGTAAAACAGAAGTGGAGGATGAGGATGAGGAGGAGCGACAGCAGCAGCAGCAGCAGCAACAACACAAAGACGAAACGACGGCTTGAAGAAGCAAGCAACATTTGTCTGAAAGATATACTACAACGGCACGTATAAGAATAAAGCGAAAGAGAACGAAGATGGACGCAACAACACTTTTAATTATTATTATATATAAGATGAAGTATTTTCGATTATAGTTTACACTTAAAGTGCTTTCGCCGTCTCTTCATGTCTGCGGAAGCCTTCCATTTTATAAGAATACATGTGCTTGTCGTCGTGGGAGAGGTTGCTACCGCGGCCCTGCTCCATTCAAACGATCGAGAGTCTGAAGCGCTTGGTCCATCTTTTCAGCGACGTCCTCAAAAGCGTGGAATTTGTTCTTCGCGGACGAAACGCGTTCAATTTTAATCCCCGATAGCCGTAAAAACGCGTTCTTCAAATCCGGCTTGTTCTCTAAGTTCTTCTCGATATCGCTCACAGACATGGTCTGAATCGCTTGCTGATACTTCCTTGCCGTTTCAATAGCATTTGCCGCACCCTCCACCGTTACAGGCGGTTCTTTCAACATCAGTCTATTCTTTCTGCTCTCGTTTAATACGATTGGTATGCCTAAAACCGTAGCCGGCCGAATATCTCTGTTCACTTCCTTTGCGATTTCTGGCGAGAAGTGCTCGGCCATTTTCCCGACATCCTCGTAGGAGATGCCCGCTTTCCTCGCCATCTCCACGATTTGAATTCCATCTACGCTCAAGTCTATTATTCTGTGGTCCACCTCCAACCAAACGTGCGCATCGCATCGAACGCCTCCGTCGTTCTTCTTCGTAGATTTCACGTAGCCAACTTTCACTTCGACTGTGTTCTCGTCGATGCCGTTTTCAACCAGAGCGTGCTTCAAAGCCATCGATATGACCAAAGACGCGTTCTCTAATCCACACTCTGGGATGATAGACATAGCTTCAGCGCACACACTCACCATCACTCGGTCTCTCAACGTTACCGATGGTTCGTTCAGCGCGAGCTTTATCACGCAGTCGGAAAGCGATAACGATTTCCCATCCGCAGTTCGAATTTCTCTCTCGAGCTTTTCGTATAAACTCACGGACTGGTCGAGCTTTTTCACGTTGTTCACTTCGTTATTCGCGGCGCTGAAGAACCCAGAAGCGCTGGCTGAAAACGACACTTTGATTGCATCTCTTTTGCTCAGTTTTGCGCCCCACTTGGAATGGAAGCTTCGAGAAGAAGAAGAAGAAGAAGAAGAAGAACGAGACAAGAACACCACCGATGGGTCCGCAGAGGTTGAGGCGAAAGTTGTTTGTGTTCCCCCTCTCTTTGCCGAGGTCAATTTCGAACTCGCGAAAGCTTTCGTTCTTCCTCGACTGCTCTTTCTTCTCAGCGAAGAATATGCATCATCGCGAAACGACGATGCGTTCGCTCTGCCGCTGGTTGATGGTAAACTCAGCATCGTCAATCTTTTGGATGCGCGATAATAAATAATGAAGAAACGCAGCCACACATTCGCAGTTATTTTGAATTTCTTCTTCGTGTTGGCTTTTTTTGGGTCCTCGTCGACGAACAAAATCGGGTCGCGTCCACAAAGTCCACAAAATTTTTTTTTTCCCTTTTTGTTCTTTCGTCCTCACAAAATAATACTCCGGACTCTCTCTCTCTCTCTCTCTCTCTCTGTTTTTTATTATCGCGTCACAAAAAGAAGCACGCACCCGGCCGCGGGCGAGAAAGAGAAGAGGAAGAAGGAAGAAACGCGCGTCGAGAGTTTACTACTCGCTCTACTTTTTCATCGTTCAAGCGTTCTTCTTGTTCTTTATGTGCCGGGATATCGTATGTTTTTTTTATCGCAAAAACAAGACAACAAAAGCCAGAGCGAAAGAAGAAGGCGAGGTGAATTTTTTTTTTGGGTCCGGAGAGGTCTTTCCGAGGAAAGGAACAACCCGCACGCAAGAAGGAAAAAACAAAAAGAAAAAATATAGAAAAAAACGTTCATAAACTTTGTTCCCATCACCGGAACGCTTGGAAGAAAACGGATGAAAGAATACACGGAACGCGAAAGTGAGGAGAATACGAGCGAATGGTGCGCAAAGTTTCGATTTTCAAGCGCGCGTTGTTGAGTTCTTCTTCGATGGAACTCGGAGTTGTTTTTTTCTTCTTTTTTGAAGAAGAGGATCCGAGAACTTCTTTTCCTCGTGCGCCCAAAAAAAAAAGGAGACGGAAAGACGACACCAGACGCCGCCTTTTTTGGCGGAAAATGAAAGAGAAAGTAAATTTTTTCTTTCCTTTTTTGCGTTTGCTTTTCCAATTGAATTGGCGGCTTTTCGACCGCGAAATAGACATCCTTAGACCGGATAAAAATGTTCGAACCGTGAATGAAAAAGCGAGCGCTAAGTTAAATTTTTCGAACGCGCTTTCGTTTGCGGAAAATGATCAACAATAGGACGAGCATTGTGATGTAAAGTTCTGAATTCTGAGAGAAAATTCTTATCACTTCTTGTTCTTTTTGAGTGTTGGTGGATCGATATTGGAGGAGAAAGACGAGAAAAGTCGAGCTTGGAAAAAAATTACAGTGCGATTCTGCGGTTACTATTCGGCTTAAAAACGCACTCAAAACTCAGAAACGAATCGTAGGTTTGTCACTCGAGAACGTATTTGCTGTCGTGCGCTATAAAAATGGCGAAAACTCGACATCAACGCGCGGTTTCGTCGCAACGATAAAACTCGCGTCGTTCGAACGAGGACGGAAACTCCGAACCGATAGTTTCGGAAATGAAGCCTCTAAAACACCGATAAAGAGCATAGCACATTGCTCCTGGTGTGTTTTTAGTTGCTCTAACGCAGATTTCGCTTGATAAAGATTGTTCGAGCTTGTTGATTTTTGGGGACAAATAAGCGAGCTCGAAGCGAGCCGTCTCGCTCGGTTTCTCGCGTTTGACCCGCGAGAACAAGTCTGCATCGCTTTTACGAACTAATTTTAATTGAAACGAACTGAAACTTCAGGAAATAATAGAAAGTACATTCTCACATCGATTGAAACCATGTTCGCGTGCGAATGCTTCTTTTCATGCGCGTTCGCGCTCGTTATCTAATATTTTTGATTTTCACGATTTCTGTCTTTTTCATCTCTTTTGAAAGCGTGAGTTTACGACAAAGAAGGCAATTCAAATTTGAACAATTTTTTATGCAGAGCGCGAAATTTTTAGAGGGTTCATAAAATGCAACAAAAGCGTGTAAAAATGTGATTGATCGATAGTTTATGTCATGGTCGTTCATTAGATACCCTGATATGTATATACTTTTCTTGACTTAGATTGTTATTACAAAAGAAAAACATCGCGTCCAAATCGAGAATTTAAAACTTGTTATTTTTCCAACGATCTAATTTTGATTTTTAAAAACAATCCTGTCGCCCGATGATGTACGCGACCGGATTCCATCCATCCTTCCATTTATAAATTGTCCCTGAAGTGTTTAGTTTACTTCTTCTTGGCCGCAGCTTTCTTCTTGGCCGGAGCCTTCTTCTTGGCCGGCGCCTTCTTCTTGGCCGGCGCCTTCTTCTTCGCGGCCTTCTTCTTGGCCGGAGCCTTCTTCTTCGCTACCTTCTTTTTCGGCGCAGCCTTCTTCGCTGGCTTCTTCGCGACTTTCTTGGCGGCCTTCTTGGCGGCTGGCTTACGCTTCGGGGCGGCTTTCTTCGGGGCGGCTTTCGCTGGCATCTTTATATAAGGTATGTATGTATGTGTTTAAATTTATGACGCAATTTCAATTGCCCAATTATGTCAAGAGCAGAATTTTTTGTTGTTAAAATTTTTTTCGATCGCGAAAGGGCGGATTTTTGTACCCCTCCTCTTTGCTCATCTCTCTCTTCTTTCTGGAAAAGCTTCTTTTTTTACAGCTCCCTTTTTTTCTCTCTCTCCTTTTCCTTCTTTTCTCTCTCTTTCTCTCTCTAGAAAAAAAACAAACAAACTTGCCCCGCTTTCAAAACTCGGAACCGAGAAGAAAAAAGAAAAAAGTAAAGATAAAAAACACCATCAATCGAGCGTCTCATCGAATCGTTCTCATCGGATTTTCCACACGCAGCGACTCGATAGCGTTCGTTTGTTCGCGTGAGATTGTTTTTAATGTTTATGCGTGCGGTTTAACGCTCGAAAGTGAAGGCAGAACTTCTCTGTTTGTACTCTCTCTCTCTCTCTCTCTTTTTTTTTGAAAGAAGGAAAAAAAAAGAGAGAGAGAGAAAGAAGAAGAGAGAAGACAAGAGAGAGAAAAAAGTGGGGGGTCTTTTTCTTCGACTCTCTCTTTTCTTCTCCTGGTGGTTTGAAAAAAAAAAAAGAAAAAGAAGACACAAAACGAAAAAAACGAGAGAAGAATAAACGGAGATGTGTGGATACATTCTGGTTGGAATAAAGAACAACCTCGGTCGTAATCGATTCATCGCGAGTATATCTCGAACTGAGTGTAGTTTGAGTGGTGATGTTCACGTTTTACGAATCACACGAGTCGCGACATGTTTCATATTTTTTGTGATTTTTTTTTTTCTCGCGGTGTTAAATTCCGTCCTCTTTTCTTTTGAAAAGGTGAGAAAACAGCAAGAGAGAGAGAGAGAGAGAGAAAAACTCGGGGTAAGGTGAGAGCTTCTTTTTTTTCCTTCTCCGAACGAAAGCTTCTTTTTTATTTCCTCTTCGTTTAAAAAAAACAAAAAATACGTGCCCATAAAACGCGCTCTGTTTGCGCGTTATGAGTCCTCACGCGACGTAAAAACGGGTGAAAACGCATGAACGCGCTCTCTTTTTTCACCTCGCGCGCCTGTCCTTCTTTACTTTTTTTGTTTTGATAGTTCTGATGCGCGTGAATACGTGTCTTTTTTTTGCCAAGTGGGTTGGCAAAAAAGAAAAGAAAAAGCTCGGCTTTGATGAAAAACGAGTCTCGGGAGCAAAACTCACAAAATTTTTTTTCGATGAAAAAAAGAACGCGCAGTCGGGGGTGGAAGAAAAAAAAACGAAGAGCAAAAAAGTAAATTCTCTTCTCGTCTCAACAAAAATCTCTTTTTTTTCTTCTCTTTCCTCTCGATTCTTTGCGCGCGCTGGCACTTCTTCACAAATCTTCTGTCGTATCACCCAAACGCACCCAAAAACTTTTAGTCATCACTTCTGGTATATGCACACGCGCGCTCTGACAAAATATCATCCTCACAAACCCGCGTTAACGTGTATTTTTTCTTCGTTTTAAAACCAAAACAGAAAGTGAACACTTCGGAGCAGAAAGTGAACACGACAACGTTTTTTTTTGAATTTGAAATTCACACCCTAAATAACCAGCAATTTTTCGAGGGAAAGAAGAGTTTTCAATCCCCGCTTTAGCTCCATTTTCGTGTGCGCCTTTGTGTGTGTGTGCGTGTGTCCCCCTTGCGCGCGCGGGAACGAAAAAAATGGACGAAGACACGAGTAAGGAGAACAAAACTCTCTCTCGAAATGGTAATAACGCTAACAATAGCGCGGCGACGCCATCATCGGTACGTGTTTGTGTCTCTTTTTCTTTCATATCGTTCGCCCGTCGTCGTAGGAGAGAGCAAAATTCAAACGGGAAAACTCTCTCATTCTTTCTCTCTCTCTCTCTCTCTCACACACTTTGATACTTATTAAAAACTCACTCTCTTTCTCTTTCCCCACGACTAGATCCTGAAGCGGGAACGGAAGCAAGCTCTCGGAGATGCGTTAGCCCCGAACGCGTCGACCAGGCGAAAAGTAGCAGAAGAGGAAGATAACGACATGGAAAACGAGACGAACAACGCGACAAGAGAAGAAGGAGAATTAGGAGCGCAAAAAATTCAAACTGTTGTCGCTGATCCGCTATCGCGAAAGATAGCGCAATCGCCTTCGTTCCAAGCGAAGAAGAAACGACGACAAAGTCTCGGAGGGAGACGCGTTTCTTTCGCGCAACCGAGGGAATTGGAGGAAGTGAGGGAGTATTACAAGGTACGTTCAGAAAGATGGACCGCACTAGCAATTTTTTTTCTGCCTTTTGAGAAGAGAGAGAGAGAGAAGGGGAACAAATATTGTGAGAGTGAGAGAATTTCTCGCGCTCACCGAGCATCATCCTCTCACTCTCTCTCTCTCTCTCTCTCTCTCTCTCTAACCACCATCGTTTTCGTTTTCGCTCGGAAGAAAGAGAACACATTTAAGGATGGTGATGACGACGACGACGACGACATCGACTGACCAACATAAAACTCTTTATTACATTTACCACAGGAGAGCAATGACTCGAACAAAAAGACGCGCGATTCGTTTGGAACAGCGGTAGGAGGAGGAGCAGGGTTAGATGAGCCTATGCTCAACCAAAGTTTATTGAACGAATCTTCAATCGTGAACGATGACGTTGACTTTCCGGTGAGTGGTTTAGAACCGTTGCAAGAAGAAGAAGAGGACGGGGATGTGGAGGACGACGGCACAAGGAATCAGACAACGTCTGGATTTAGCTATCAACCCACCGAAGGTTTCACGACGTCGGTTATTCCGAGTATGGCCAATTTGGTCGAAGAAGACGAAAAGCAGGACGACGACGATGAAGATAGGGATATTGTTGCGGGGGGAAGAGATGATGAAGGCGCGACGACTGCCTTGATTACCGAGGCGGTGCCATCGATGTCGAGATTATTGGACGAAGACGAAGAACAAGACAAAGAGAATATGAGCGCCGCTGAAAATCGGAGTTTGGAAGCGAATGCTTCCACAGAGCAAGGAGTGCACGAAGATGAGATCACTCTAGGAAGTGTTTTGAACGTTACCGCGAACAACAACAACCAATCGATAGCGTCGCAGTATACCTCGGGAGGAACAGAAAAATTAAATGTCACGAACTCAGTCGATGATTTGATGATGCAGAACAATAACAACAATAGCAAACACCAACCGATTACGCCGAGTTTTACTTTTGGATTCGATAGCTCTCTTGATCCAGATCTCGTCGATAAAGATGGAAGTTCTCGAGAGCACGCTACAATCACGCCGGCAACGGCGACGACAACGGCGACTAGGATGAACACAACTACGAGATTGAACACCACCACCAATAACAACACTACAACGATGAATACGGGAACAATGAATGTGACTATGGGATACGACGATGAAGACTTCAACGAGATTGACTTGAGAGCAAACGCAAACAAGGAAATGGGAACAGAAACGTACGAATTTTTGTATGGAGCTGGTGCCAACGCGACTCGAAGATTGACCGGAACGCAGCCGTTGAATACGACTAATACGTTATCTTCTTCTGCTCAAGAGACGCCTTCGATGACGATTGGAGGAAATGTTGCTAATGGAAATACTACGCAACTTCAAACGCCGTTCGACGCTCCGAGTTCAAACGCAAAGAGCGAACACGATGGTTTCACTCCGGGCGAATCTACTCTGCGTATGGCAGAAGCGCTTCGTAAGCAACAGCACGGTCAGGAGGCTTTGCAAACGATGCGGATGAATTATCAAGTTGATGGCGCAAATATGCATTCAGTCACGGTTACAAAAGACGACATCTTTCGTCGTCAAAGTCAAATGTACAATACCCCGGGTGCGAGATACAACAGAAATAGACGCTCATCTGCTATGATACTGGATAGATCCGAGCTCCACGGTCACTACACGCCAACTTTTGATAACGATAAGGCACGCAACTTTGGAACACCCGCAAGAAAAGGCGCGTTGAAAGGATTACCCATCGAATTACCGCCGATTCCGGATGCGTTGTTAGCGAAAGACGCAAAACCATTGGAACTCTCCGATTTATATCATGCGTGCCAAGTTTCGTTTGTTCCGGCAGAGAACATGCGACGAAGTTCAATCGCGTTTGGTCAGTTAGCGACGCTTCCGCCTCCAGAAACATGCGAAGATGGGTTGAAGATTGTCTGCCTCGTGAATCCTTTGATTGAAGCGTTGGAATCGTTTCACGAGGATCTTGGCGAAAAAATGCACTCGTTATCGGCAGAGGTTGAGAAACTTCGCTCGGAAGTCGAAATTGCGCAACCCATGTTCCTTCGTTTAGCTTCTTCAGACGATCCCCAGCACAAACGTGAAGTTTCAAGAGCTGGTCAAGCACTGAAGAAAAAATGTAAAATGGAAGCGAACGAACGCTTTGATCGTCGAAAGCTAAACGCGGAAACAACGGTCAATGAAGCCTTGCGTGCTCATGAAAAAATCGCCCAAAACTCCAAGGAATCGGTGCGTCAGTCGCGCGAACGTCTCATCGAGTTGAGGCACATTGCCGAACGTAAACTCGAAGTTTTACGTAGAAAGCGTTCCGAGCAAATGCTCGCAATCGAAAATGCGAAAAAGCCAGAAGCTACTCGCACGGAAGTAATGAATGCAGTCTTAGATTCCCGGGCAGCTTTGCAAGCTGCGAATAACTTAGATATCAAGCTCGAAGCGACTGTTGCAGAGAAACAGGCGAAGCAAGCTGCCCTCCCCAACGAAGTCGAGTCGTTGAAAGGGCACGTCGAGGAAATGCGAATTGCTGTACAAAATGATCCAACTTTAGAAAACAATCAAGAATTGACGATGAATCTCACTAGAATGATTACGGCATCGTCGATGAAGGCTCTGGGTAATGGCAATAGTAGATTTTCCATGGCTGCTAATAACGCGCAGACTCCTGGAAAAATGAGACTCGCAAGCCGTGTTCGTCTTTCGCAGAAAGCGAAGAAAGCTGAAAGTTTGGCGGATGACTATTCTATCATAGCATCTTTAGCTCCGTTTTCCTTGGAGCGCGTAGATGGAGCGGAATCTGCGGAATTGACTTTGAGAGTTGGCGAGTTGTTCTTGGTCACTTTAGATGCGCGAACCGGTGCGGGCAGATGCACTCTGGTTCAATCTTCTAATGAGAGCAACAACGTCAATGGCGATTCACCGTTAGGCATTGAAAATGTGAAAAAGTTTGCCGCTGCCGTAGCTGGTGCACCGTTTGCGTGGAACATAGGTGATGAAAGCTCATCAAAGATTATCATTCCTGGGGCCGGATGCTCGGGCGTTTTACAAAACATATGCCCGAGACTGAGAGCTGCCGAGGCCATTGTTAAAGAGTGCGAAAAGTGCAGAGATGCGTTTACAAGTATTTCGAACATAGTCTTGGAAAGTGACGGGAAGATATCGCTGACGTTCAGCGACGTTCGAAGAGGACGCATCTTACATGTCACCCTGGATATGAGGTTAACGATTGAAGATGCCGACGCTTCGAGTGACTCTTTTGGCTCGCAAGACGATGTGAAATGTGCGTTTGGATTCGGTACGAGCAAAGAAAACACGGAGAGAAGTTTAAAGCGAGCTTTGCGAAGATCGAACGCTTCCGTCTTTGGCGCCAAGAAGCTGTTCTCTACGTGCAAGCTTGTTGATGCAGTCGTCAGAGGCGGGGTGGATGCGACAAACGCCGCTTTCGCCGTTCCGGATTTACCGGCGAGCAAAAAGATGAGCGCGGGTAACGCTGGTCCTCTCAACGCCGCCATGGTGCGCTAAATACACATACAGGCATAAACATAAACACACGCATATATATATATATCACAACACGCTTTAGCTTTTGTTAATGTTATTTCAACTCTGTTATTATATAAAATAAAAAGATCGTTCTCAGACGCGTGGTGGGTTTCTTACGTAAAATAGAATAGGAGCACTAATTTAACAAACCGCTAAACCTCCTTTCTTCCTCGATTTAAAATTTTATTTTCTCGCGGGAATCATCAAAGAATTTACTTACCTACCCCTTGTAAAAGAGAAGAGCAGAGAAGAAGATTCCATCGCCATGAATGAATCTGCGAACGAAAGCAGTGCCTTGCAAGAGACGCGCTTGCTCGCGGATAAGATCTTGGAGCTGCAGCAGGTGTTGAAAACAGTCATGATGCGAGTATCGACCTTGGAAAAAAACGTGGAGAGACTACGAGAGGAGAATCTTTCCGAAAAATTGAAGAACAAACATTTGAACTCTGAACTGGCGCACGAGCGCAAACAGTCACAACAGCGACAACAACAAAAGATCAATAATCAAAACACCAACGACGATGGTGAAATGGACGACGTGAAGACGCTGGTCATGAGACGCGCGGCAGCGAGTAACGGAGCGACGACGACGACGACGACGACGACGACGACGACAACACCGGTTGCAGTTCCTCCTAATCTTAATAACCAACACCAAAGCAGTAAGATTGTTACTCAAACTCCTACGGCGCCTATTCTTACCACGACAGCGACGACAAATATGCCAACGCCGGCATCGCATCTGACTTCAGCGCACGTGCCTAAAATCGCAAAGAAAAAGGAACGGGTATATGCACCGAACGATCCGAGACGAGATGCATTTGCTGGACGAGTGCCGGCGCAGACTATTACCAACAGAGTCCGGGCTATCGATACTTCGGTGGACGCTTCGACGAAGGAGAAAAAACGACAATTGAAAAAGGAAATTTCTGAGCGAGAACGAGAGGAACATGCCTCGAAGAAAGTAAAGACGCGCGATGACGACGACGGCAACGACGACGACGCTATGGCGGAGAAGTTCAAAAAGAAACCCACAAAGAAAGAAAAGAAGAAACACAAAGAAGAGGAACGAACGACAGTAGACGTGGTAAAACTATCGGAGCAAGAAGAACATCACTTAAAATATGGCCATGGAAAAAGAGGCGTTCGAGTGGACACTGTGCAAGGACCGGCGTACTTTTCTTTGGATGATGAACAGCTTCTTGGCATTGGAGATAAAGTAAATGTGCATCCGTTGACGCTGTATTCTTTATTTCGATGGGGTCAATCACCAGATTTATCGCTTCGTTCGAGACTCCACCAAGGGACTCGCTTGTTCTTAGTGCCGAGTGAGGAATGGGAATTCGAATACATACGTGAAGACGAATTGAAAGCAATCACAAAAATATGCGAGAAAATCTCCAAAGCCTCGGCGGAGTTGTGCTTTGATGATGCAGATGTGCGAAATTTGAGGAATAAAGTTCAAGAGTTGTCTAAAAACACGGACAAGAAATCCGCTACTTATTATTTCGTATCTCTACCGTTTTATCGAGCGGTTAAAGATATAATGAAGAACCAGAGTGCCACGAAAGATCATTTAGAGCGGGCAGAGAAGAAATTTGCGCATCTTTGGCAAGCGGCAGGATTTTTAGAACCAGAGAGAAATGCAGCAACTGTACGAAGCTTCCTAGAACAAAAAGAGGCGTTGAGAGTCCTTTTCGAGTGGAAGGATGAGCACGGTGTGTAAGATAGCATATAACAATCCAACATATACTGTACGTTTACGAGATACTCCCAATTTAAGAAATACTCAACACTTGGTATACTCTTCGTCGAGCGCCATTACTAGTTTGTCTTTTCGTTCAGATGACAAAGAAGGCAATGAAGACGTCTTAAAAATGAGTAGGTGTAAACCGTCCCGCGTTTTGGAGTTTACCAATGCCTCAAACCCGACGCTTTCAATGGTTTTCTGCCACGTCTTTGCAACTAAGTTTTCCTTTGATTTATCGAAGCCGTGCGGTTCAATAATCATCAAGAGTCCATCTCCATCTCCCTTCAAGCATTTCCGAGCATTTATAATCATCTGGAATCGGCTTTCCGGCGTTGGCACGTACGTGAGGACTAGCGAAAGCACCACGATGTTAAACGAGCACAATTTTAGCCCTACAAGTCTTTTGGAGGAGGAGGAAGATTTTTTTAGTAGCGTCTCCGCCCCGTTCCCATCCTCGATGTGGTCAAAAAACTGTACGTCAAGAAAGTCACCCTCTAAAACATCGTCTGCTCCATTTTCTGGAGCTAAATCGAATGCAGCGACTTTGCATTTGCTAAAATACGTTCTCTTACGCTCATATTCGCGATAAAAGTCCCAACACGAACCCACATCTAAAAGCCAAAACGTCTGTTTGTTACCGTCATTCTCGTCGTCACTGCTGTTAATATTACTGCTTCTATTTGCTCTACCGTATCGCCTCTTGCGATCTATCGATGCGTTTCGCATCTCCACGGCACTCTCTTCGTTTTCTTCTTCACTATTCACATCTCTTTTACGCTTACCAGGATAAAAAGTTCCTCGATTAGGTGCTAATTTTCCTACATCTTCACCGAGGCTTGTTATCAATTTCCTTCGACTCTTCGCGTATTGCTTAACATCCTCGTCGCCATCGTGATCGACTTCGCTTTCCAACTTTCCAAAATAATGCTCGAAGAACTCGAAAGACCACGTGAGCGCATTCTTTACCCACTTACTTTTTCCGGTTGCCGCTGCTGCTCTACTGTATTGCTGTAAATCTTCCTCGTTTGCTTCCGCCCCATCTCTGAGTTTCTCGTGAACACTTCTTATGACCGTTTTTCGCCACGCATGCTCTTCGCTCGCTCTTCTCGCTCTCTCGGCTACTTCTCTGAGCGTCATCGTCCCTTCCACCAGTGCTCTTTTGCACACGTCAAAGTCTAATGCTATGAGTTTCGACGCGAGTTTTGCGTCCTCTGCAATCGATTTCAAATATTCTCTTCGTTGTTGGATGTTACTTTCGCGTTCGCTTTCGATTCGTTCGAGAACGAATCTCTCAGTAATCTCTTCAGATATCACTGCCGGCATCTTTTCTTCTCCGTTTCCCCCTTTTGTTATTGTCTGGTGGTGTTTATTATTCGTTTTCGCGCACGTTTCGTACGCCGTCTTGATCATCCGAACAGCGTTTAGCCGTAAACCTTCTGGCACCTCTATTTTCTCTTCTCGTTCCTCTTTCACTTCGCTCGTCATCCTGCTCGTTAGCGAGGCGCTGCTTTTGCAAGTACTGCTACTCCTCGCGTCTGATAAACGAAGGCGCGCGAGACGACAACTATCGGTCCGCGTTCCAATCGACCTCACCACTGACGACGACGACGACGACGACGACGACGACTGGAAATGCAGCAGTCGAGTTCCGTAACTGTACGAGTAACGAGTTCGTCTTTCCAAAGAAGAAAAAGCAGAAGAAACCGAAGAAGGAGAAAAGTATCGAGAGAAAACGTCAAAGACGAGAAGAGCTTTCGTCAGCGCAGCGCTTCTTCTGAGCATGCAAGTTGGAAGGGGACGCAAATTGGAGGAGAAAGTGCGCGCGCGCGAGAGACTGAGCGAGAGAAGAGCTTTTTTTTTGCCGTGTGCGTCACTTTTTTTTCTCCACACAAAATCGATTTCGGGCGTACACTCTTTTCTTCCTCTGCGTACTTTCTCTTTCGCGTCACAACATAAAAGAAGGTAAAGAAGAGATGGGGAAGAAAGCCGCCGCGAAAGCGAAGAAACAAAAAAAGTCGACTTCCGCGCCTTCTGCTTCTTTCCCCGGCGCTGCTGGCGCTTCGAATAAGGTACGCATAGTAGTAGACGCGCGCTTTTTTTTCTCTCTTTCTCTCTCTTTCTGCAAAATTTGCTTTTTTGTCGGCCGCCGGCGCATTTTTTGCGCTCTCCACCGCCGGCGTGAACGCGCGCGCGTGCGCGCGGCATCCGATGAGAACGAAACGCTGACCCGAAGGATGTGTACTGCGATTTTTACAGGGTAAGAAGAAGAACGCCAAGAAGAAAAAGGGAGGAGGCGATGGAGATCACGCTGCGGGCACAAATAATATTTCCTCGGATACAGAAGAGAGTCTGTCTGTTGACGAGGAAGACGTGGAGTTTGTGACCAAGAACGCGCAGTTCACCAAAAGATTGCTCGCGAACTCCAAAGATCTCGAAGAGGATAAAAAGGGGAAGAACGAGAAATATAACAGTCGCAAAGATAGCGCGGACGATGCGGGCGGAGAAAAGCGAGCGAGGAAGAAGAACGATGAAGACGACGACGACGATAACGTAGAGCGCATGTTCTTCGAACAGGAAAAAGCCAAGAAGAAGGAAGCGTGGGAGAAGAAACAACAAGAACTTTTAAAGAAACAGAAGATGAAAGAAGAGGAAGGAGATAATGATGATGATGACGACGACGGCGGCGGCGACGACGATGACGACGAGGGTAACGTGCGTTTACTGCTTCCAGTAAAACGGTTAGACGGAACTCTGGTGAAGAAGCCAGTCTTGAAAGAAACAGGGGCGACTGCCAAAGGTAAACGAGGAGGAGTGGACGAGTTTGAGGCGTTTCAGAACATCGACGACGAAATTGGTAACGATAGCAATAGCAACAGTAGAAAGAAGTCGCTCGATGATGAGGATTTAGGATTAGAAAAAGCGAAGAACGAGACGAAACGGAAAAAGAAAGACGTTTCAGAGGAAGACGCCTCCGCAAAAAAGAAGAAGAAAACAAACTGGTGGGAGGAGGACGATAAAAAAAAGGAAGCAAATGTGAAGGGCGCGCGAGGCGATGATTCGAAAGTTGAGAGCGATGTTGACGATGATGACGACGACGACGACGACGACGAATCCAGCGAAGACCAGATGGGAAATGAGGATGTAGATTTTACCTTCTCAGCAAAAAAATACTTAGTTAATCCAACTGGGCGAAGATTAGCTTGTCGACAATTCATTGCCGAACTGTGTCAAAAAGCGATCGAACAACCCGAGACAAAAATAAAAGATGCCGGAAAGCTTATTAAAACGTTGTGCGATGATCCGCACTCAAAGGAGGTGGCTCAAGATGCCTGCGCCAGTATGACGCTACTTTTGCTTGATATTCTTCCAGATTACAGACTGCGCGAGTTAAATGCAGATAAAAACGAATTAGAAGGCCTATCTGATAAAGTCAAGAAGCAAAGAAAAGAAGAAGATCTCTTGTGCAAGACATACAAATCTTTTCTGCGTTTGTTGACGAAGAACGCAAAAAAAGGTGTCAATTCGGTTGTTTCAGGTCCTTCGCCTTCCGTGAGCGGCAAGTGCTTGATTCAATTCTTATTGAAAAAGCCAAACTCGAACTACAGAGGTGAAATATTGCGAGCAATTATCTCCTCTGCGTTTACATCGAGCGACGTGACGATCGCTGAAGAAGCCTCAAAGGCATTTTCGGAAATTTGTAGAGCTGATGAAAACGGAGATCACACGCTTGAAATATTGCAACTCATGGCTGAGCTCGTAAAGAAAAATATGAAATCAATATGGCCGCAATCCATCGCGTGGTTCAAAAGCATCAATCTCAACGCCGCAGTGTCAGCTTTAAAACCAGAAGAGGAACGGTTTCAGAAAATGACGAGAAAACAAGAGAGGAAAGAAAGAGCGGGTGAACGTGAATTGAGCCGAAAACAACGAGCAAAAATGGCAAAAGCGTTACACGAGCAAAACAGAATGAAACCGTTCACGGGCGACCCCAATGCCAACAACGACGACGACGAATCAGATTCGGATGATAAATCGTTCAAGAGAAGATTAGAAAAATCAATTAAGAAGGATTTAGCCGAAGCCGAAGGTGGGAAGACGAAGACTTGGAAGGAGAAGATTAAGATCCAGAGTAAGATGATAGAAGCTGTGTTCGAAGTGTATGTGCGGGTATTGAAAAGAGCCACCGACGATATTGACGACAGCATTGGTTCTACAAATAACAGCGACTCCTCGGACGACTCAGATGCAGATTCAGATTACGACGAGGCCGTCGTGGCGAACCAGCGTAGACACATGCATCAAAATCGCAAGAGAGGTACGTTCGCGCTCATAGCGCCAACCTTGGAAAATCTTCCGAACATTTCTCGCTTGATTGATGTCGATTACATGGCAGACTTATCCTCGCTATTTACGAAAGCTCTTTCGTCAAAGCGATTCACTATTGCTGATAAGTGTCGAGTTGTGTTATGCTTGGTAGATTCATTTGCGGGAGGTGGTATTGAGAGCGCGTTGGCAGATGTGGATTTATCCTCAACCCGAAACAAAGTTTTCTCTGAAATTTTGTGTTGCGATAAGTATAAAGCAACAAACGATTGCATGGAATTCCTAAAGAGCTTAGGTTTGCCGCAACCTCCAGACAATGACGATGAGGATTTTCAGACTAGATTTGATTACACGTACGATGAATTTGAAGCAAAGGCGAAGGGATCGTTACGAGTAGATGCTGTCGCCGCATTCCTCAACTCGCAAACGTTGGGAGAGAACATCTCTGCGTCGACTCAAAGGGTCGCTTCGCAAGCTTTTGGTGCAATGAACACGTCTACAGCGATGGCTTTCATAAAAAAAATAACTAACGTCTCGGTGGAGACGGTTGAAAGCGGCGAAGCATTCGGGCTGTTACTCACGATGGCAGATTGCCTGAGAAGAGCGCCAAAGACGAGAGATATTTTGGATTTTACAAAAGAAAGAAAGTTTGCTCCTACAGCTGTCGGCGGCGGATTTAGCAGTCGCAAGAACAAAAAAAAATCGCCATCCACAATCAATCGCTTTAACAGTGATTCAGTGAATCCAGAGAAAGCGAATGGAGGTGTGGCGACGGCTTGGGAGTTATTTTTATTGAAGGATCATTTCAATCCAGTGGTTGCGGGTGCCGCGACGGCTGTGTTGAACCATGAATTCGACGATATGTTTCAATTCGCGCACAAAATGTCGAGAAAAGATGTGTCTCCCGCATCTTTGAAGAAAAGAGCACCTGAAGGAGTAGGTAACGAGGAGGAAAATGACGGTAAAAGTAAGGGTAAATTCTCTCTCTTTTCGAAAGCGAGAACTGCTGCAGGGTCGTGCGCGAGAGTAGCGAGCACTTTGAGCGGAGGATTTCACCCCGAAGTTCCGTTGATTGCTAAAAATGGTGGCGGTGGAGTAGTTGTATCGGCCAAAAAGCGCAAAAGTTGCGCAGAGAGCCTCTCAATGTTCGAGGAAAAACTGAACTCGTTCTACATCAATTAGGTGATTAATTGCTTCTGCTGACTTTAGGTGAATGAAATTACACGTGCAACAAAACTTTTTACTTCTTCTTTTTCTTCTCGCTGGAAATCGCGTTTGGAAACTCGAAGCCTTTGCCACCTTTACGTTTCGACACTTTCGTAAATACCCCCTTCACCTTTCCTTGCTTCGTAGCAGAAATGACCGTATACGCCCAATTACAATACAACCGCTCAAAGTTTGAGCCGCCTTCTTCCGTTTTCTTGCTCGCGTCTGCTTCTTTTCTCGATCCAAACACCTCGCAACTGTTTTCTAAACACGTCATTGGTTGCTTGTCTACAGTCTGTGTGAGCATGATTTCGCGCTCGGGATCAAATTTATCGTTCTCATTCTTCGATACGGGGGGCAAAGATTTTTCACCGGCGTCTGTCAGTTCGTGCGCACGCCAAAACCATCTGCATTCGCACCATTTCCCGGTATTATCTTCAAAACAAGATTCGATTTGGGCGATATACATCGGTTCTTCAGGATTTCCAGGAAGCAAGTAGGCGCAGCCCCCAACTCTGTATTCAACATCGGACTTAATGAAGCCTTCGTAATACATGCGATTGGAAGTCAATTTACTTTGTTGGGGGATCTTCTCACCGATCCATTTGACTTGCGCAAAGTGGTCTCCATCATCCTCGACTTTATTTTTACGCTGTTTCTTCTTCTTTTTCTTTGCTTCTTCTTTCACCTGACCATTCTTAGCATCTTTATGCTTTTTTATCAAAGCGCTTGTCATTTTTTCCGTCACGCCGTCCATAGCCTCATCCGCTGCCTTCTTTTCTATCAGTTCCTCCATTCTGATGGTTTTCGCACTTTTCTTAGGTGCCTCTTTTTTCATCGTCGCTGCCGCCTCCGTTGGCGTTGATCCGCTGCAATATCTCGACACGTGCAAGCTACATCCGTGCGCGGTTGGAAAAACTTTCCCACATTTGCTGCATTGCAGAGAATCGTCCACCTTATTGGCGCTCGCTGCTTCTCGCTTCCTCTTCTCCAATATGGGTTGTCTCGGAATATTTTGTACTTGATCGACAGGGACGGTTGGATCGAGCACGAGCGCTAAAGCTTTGACTCGATCCGGAGCAACTGACGTTTTATCATTTTTCGATGCTCGGGTCGTGGACGGTATCGTCTTCGTCGGCGAAGGTTTTGGAAGCGGGCTGCTCTTTGGCACTGCTCTCGGCGGTCCCGGAGCTTTCTTCGGCGTCCCCTCCGCAGCTGCCGCTTTTCCAGCTGGCACCACTGGCTTCATACCACCATCCACTTCCTCGGGGTCCTCATTATGTCCCCAGTAACTGTTTCGCCCCGTCAAAACGTGCTTCAAAATCAATTCTCTCTCTAATTTGCTCTTTCTTTTTTGGGATATGTACACTGGACTCGTTGCCACCTCGTCTCCCGCCGTCGCCGCTTCCTTCATTTTCTTCTCCACAGTCGTGTAGTGGTAGCTAAAAAATGCCACCGGTTCTTCCCCGTTCTTCTTCTCGTACCGTTTTGACCATTTGATGAGCTTCTTCTTCTTTTCGAGCCACGCCGCTTTTCTTTCCTTCAAAGTTCCTCTCTGAGGGGTCGTCGTCAATTCGTCTCTCTTCGTCTTCTTTTTCTTCGCATTCTCCTCCTCTTCTTCTCCCTCTTCTTCCTTCGAAATCAAATCATCCAAAGCTCTCTCGCACTCCTTCATCGTGAACGGATGTTCCTCCATCTTCGTCGCCATTCTCATCGCGTCCGAGTTCGTCTTGTGAATCTCCTCCACCAACGTTCTCGTGCTCAATTCCGGTCGGTTGTTCTTGCTCATCTTCATCTGACCGGCGAGAAGTAATCGAGTCACGTAGGACTTTATGATTCGTTTTCGGATCGTGTGCAGCGATTCTTCCATCATCTCGCTTCGATCGTTCGTTCTAAAAGTGGTGTCAGTTCAACAAAGGGAGAGAGAGAGAGAGAGAGAGAGGACTGTATACTTTTGTAATTTTGAAGAGAGAGAGATTTTTTGTGATGATGGTTTGAAATTTGACCCCCCACTCTCGCGAAAAAAAAGACGCGCAACTACGTTACGAATAAAACAACAAAAAGAGATGTTTTAAAAAAGAAAAGGAACACCGAGGGGAAGAAGAGCTCCGAAATGCGATGACGATGGCGCTTCGAAGTGGTGTTGCGACGACGACGACGACGACGACGACATCATCGACGACAACGAAGAAAAGATGGCGCGGCGCGTCGCTTTGCGCGTTCCTCTTATTGTGCGTCGTGTTCGCATCGTCGTTGCGATTTCTGAAACGCTCGTTCGAGGAGACGAAAGGGTATTTCGACGATAACGGCGACGACGACGACGATACCGCGATGACGACGAGAAGAAGAAGAAGTGGAGAGGAAGAGGAGGAGGAGAGAAATAGATTTATCGCGGGAGGAGTAGGAGGGAGGACTGCTATCGACGGCGTTTACTTGAGAAGAGAGAAGGCGTGCGGGAACGCGCCAAAGGCGTTTTTGCCGGACGACTTGGCTACTTTTTTCGGCACCTCTTCTTCAAAAGCAACGAAAGAGGAAGGAGAAGAAGAAGAAGAAGGTAGAAGAGAGATTGAGGACGACATAGACGACGATATCGACGACGAGGAGGAAAGTAACGACAACATTAGAAGAAGGAGAAGGCAACTTTTAATCTCGAGAGCGCGCGCGTTTGCGAATAGGAACGGGCTGACCATGCCAACCGGATGCGACGAAAAGATGGGTTTCGTCAAGCACGAAAACTTTGGCGAAGGGGCAAAGCCTAGGATCGCGTTTAAAAACGAAGGGGAGAAGATGCTCAAAAAATGCGTGGAAACGACGAAACGAGGAGAAGATTGCGTGAATATTAATGTGATGGAAGCGGCGAAAGGTATTGCAAAAACGTCCGGGTTTGCGACGATAAGCGGAGGTAGCGATGGTAAAAAATATCAATACGAGACGTGCGCTTTAGTCGGTAACGGAGGGTCTGTTTTGAGGAAGAAGTTTGGCACGTATATTAACAATCATGATATCATCGTTCGATTCAACATGGCACCAATTGCAGGGTTTGAACAACACGTAGGAAATCGAACGGATGTCTGGGTGAACGGACACGAAGCGAGCAAAAGGCTTTGTTGCATAGGTTCGGCGAAGATGGGCGCCCACGCGAAAGAGCACGTCATGTGGTTCCCGGCGAAGCAAAACGTGATAAAATCGGCGTGTGAAAAGCGAAGAATAAAGACAAAAGCTCTGAACGATAGAGAAATTCCAGGGTACGTCGCGAAGATGAATAAAATGAGGTACGAAAGCAGACGGTTAGGTTTAGGTAAAAATTACGACAATTGGTTGCAACTCACCACCGGGGCTCACGGTATATTCTATTTCCTCTCTAAATGTAGGAGAGTATCCGTGTATGGCTTCAGCGTTTGGAAAGAAAGAAACGCAGTGGGAGAGAACTTAGATCAATACGGAGGTAGAAAGTCAAAGGTACACAGCGGGAACATATTCCACGATTGGTCAATGGAAACGAACGCTTGGAAAATCTTGCACATGGCAAACGTACTCGACGTGTGCACATGATTTTTGACGAAGTAGGAAAAAAGCAATAGCATCGCTTTAGAAGAACTATTTAATATTACATTGTGTTAGGTAACTGGTAGAAAAGAAACCTATCGATTAGATCTGTTGAATGTCTTCAAGCAATTTCGAAGCTTCCGTAGACGTTGCATGCGCTCCGTCGACGTCTCGTTTCCGAGCTAGAGTCTTCAGCGATGAAAAACACGTCTCGTGCGTCTCTGTGTTCTCGTGAAACTCTCTGTTCAACTCTTGCTTAATGGCATCGCATTGTATTTCGAATCGCTTCAACGTATCCTTTGTAAAAGTCGGAACATTCGTAAAGATGTACTCTTGAAAATTGGAGAGCGAGCTTTCCACGCACCTTCGAACGATTCGCCCCGTTGAAAACTTATTTTTGCACTCAAAGATATCGAAGGCATTTTCATCGAGCACAACTCCAGCGTCTTGATTCGATGAATCCGATGTTGAACTGCTCAACATCTGCACGAGCGTTGGTGAAGCTTCGATATTTTTCACGTCGTGTTTAATCTTTTCCAACGCATCCACAAACAACTCCGTTACAGAAGCGTTTTCGTACTTTATCAACAACGCATCTAACTTTGACGTCGAAAGCATCAAAAACTCTCGAAAGCATTCTCGGAAGCAAGCCATTGCGATTGCACGAAGTAAGCGTTCGTCGTAAGCTGCGCTCCGCTTTCCTTTTTCGCTCACCACGTAAGAAGGAAAAATTTTAGCGAGTCCTTTTTCAAGAGTGTAGCTTTCGTTGCCAATTCTAAACAGCACGACAGATGCGATGAGCGCAGAGGCTGTCGAGGAACCTTCGTTAGCTTTGTTGTCGCACTGTAAGTATGGACTATTTGGTAATCCCTGTGACGGAGATAAATACGGAATGCAAGAGGAATTTGCACGACAACTTCCGAATCTGACCAGTCGCGCGCACAGAGCATGGTGACTCGTCGCGAATAGAGCGCGTGAGAATCTACCAAATTCATCTCTCCAACTTTGTAACAAAAGAGGGCGCTCTTCCGAGAAAGATTTGATATCCGCAATGATATCGTTAGCTGTACATTCGTGCGTGTTCAAGAGATCCTCGACGGCATCGGCGACGATGGTTGGTGACGCCGCGGCTGTGTTGCTTCCCGAGGATGACAACAGCTGCTCGATTTCCGAAATTTTCTCCGATAAGATGGTCTCCCTTCGCAAATGTGCGTCTTCAATGCGTCTCCGAATAGTTTTTTCTACAATTTCTGTCACCCGGTCGCCAAGAGCGCACTCTGGAAGCAGCTTATGTGCAGATGCCAAATCAGCAGCCATGTTACCCAACGCTGCGCACATGTGTCGCACAGAGGACAAATTCCCCATAGTTCCCTTCTCTTTGGTCGCGTTTCCTCCGTCGAAAAAGATAATTTTCAAGAGCTCAAAATATCTGCGGAAAACAGCTTTAGCAAAGTCAATCAGAGGCTGACGACCATCTTCGGGGAAGACCTCAAAATACGACGTCGCGCACTTTTGAAATTCGTTCAAGAACAGTTCGTTTACTTTCCCGAGCTTCGGTTTAAATAACGAGTCAACTGTCGTGGACGTCTCGGCTTCTTCTCCTAAATCTCTACGATCACTACTACTCTTCGTAATGTCGGATTCTAAATCCGTCAAAACTTTCTCCAATTTATCTTTCTCTGCGTATAAGAATTCTTCGTGCACTTCGTCTCGAGGGACGCCTAACATCTTTAAACACTCTGCGCATTGCTGCGAAGAGAGCCTATTCACGAGATTTTCGAGTGCGTTAGCATCATCTTTACCTCCTTCGCCACCGCTATTCGTGTGTGAAGCAGTCTCAGCTGAATCGTGATAACTCGAACGAACGCGTTTCTTCAACAGACTTGCAATCGCATCCGAGATTTTTACAGTTTCATTCTTCGCTACCAAGAAAAGTTTCCCACTCTTGTGATGTTGCCGCTGTTCATCGCCACTGCCCATAGAAGAAGAAGGAGAAAACTTTTCGAGCATCGGTTTTGTCTTTGCTATGATCTTCACGGCTTTCTCCACGCGAGTGATTTCCGAACAAAAAGAAGCAGACCCAAACAAAACGCTTCGAATTGTGTCCGGCGCCTTCAATGCTTCTTGTATATTAAATAACACGTTTTGCACCTCCCTCGCTCTTTCGCTTTCAAACCGTTTCGCGTCCAACGTTTCGTTTAACTTCCTCGCCGCCTCTGCCGCCTCCTTTGTCGCTTTTTCCACCTTCTCGCTCTCTTTCTTCGTCAGCTGCTCAATTTCCGGTCGTGCGTTTTCGATAAAATCCGCCGCGTTGATGAACTTTGAGTAGTTTTCATACACCGAGTGCGTCCCGTGCGATTCCAAACGTTTAATCTCTCTAGAAACGTTCACGTATTCGTTCTGTAACTCTCCGATCGTTTTTGTTTTCAGCATCTCTATGACGTTTTTGTTTTGAACGACGACGTTCTCGTCGCTTTGACCTCTCTTTTCCTCCTCTCCACCGCTCTTCTTCTCGTTGTTCGTTTCGCTGCTTTTCATCTCGTTCTTCCCTACCATCGCTCCATCACCCGCATTCCCATCTTCGCTCTCCTTCGTCTTCTTCTTCGAAGAAGAATTCAGTAAAGACGACCCTCCTGTACCCTGCTGTTGTTGTTCTTTGTCGTTGTGGTAGTACGATTTCAGCAGGTCTTGCACGCGCTTCTCTTTCTCCTTCTGTTGTTTCTCTTGTTGCGTTGTGATCGAAGAAGACATTCTTCTTTGAAGTCCACCGCGCGTGCGCGCCGCGCTCAGAAAGAGAGAAAAAATAATGGCGCTCGTCTCTCGTTCACTTCTCTTCCACGGACTGTTGAAAAACAAACATCCACACACAGAAGACACGCGCGCAAAAAGCGCTAATCAATCGCTCTCTCTCTGAGATACCACCAATAAAGGATTGGTTTTATTTTCACAATCGTCGTCGCAATAATCGCGCGCGAGACAAACACACGCAACGCACATATAAAAATCAAAATCAACGCGCGTCGAGTACAGACAGAAGAGGAAGTTTTTTTCTTTGCGATTGATGTCTGAAGAGAAGACAGTGGTAACGCCGTCGACGCCTACTACGAACGCTGGGACTGCTGCTGCGGGAAGCGCGATACCTGCGACGACGACGACGACGACGACGACGACTCTTCCGTCGGAGGATAATATTACCATCAATAGTAGTAAGTCAACAACAACATTAGCAACAGCAGGTTCCGATTTCATGTCGGATTGGAAGTCTTTCGCGGCCAAGGCGACGAGTTCGTTCAACGAAGCGTCCCAATCGATTTCGGAGACGTTGAGAGAATCTGGAGTGAACGATGTGGTATCGTCCACGACAACGAACGTTAAATTTTACGCCAATTCAGCGTACGATATGGGTGCGAACGCGGCATCCAACGCGGCTGAGTTTACGACCAACGCCGCGAAGGATACAATGTCGGCGTTACAAAGTCTCGATCGAGAGCGCATCGCGTGGAGCATGGCGTTTACGTTCGTCAGCGGATTGAGTTTAACGCTCGCGTTTACGGTCGGTGTAGCAACGATCGCGTTGTTCCCAGCTAAATTCGCGCTGTGCTTTTCGTTGTTTTCTATTTCAAACATTTGCGCCGTCGGCGCGTTGCGCGGCCCGAACGAACAAATCAAGCACATGTTAGATCCAGAACGATTATACGTCTCGTGTGGGTTCGTCGGCACTATATTATTCACCTTGTGGGCTGCGCTGATTAAGCACTCGTACTTTCTAACCGTGATGGCCTCCATAGCGCAAGCGTTGGCCTTATTGTACTATCAGTTGTCGTTCTTCCCGATGGGGGCCGAAGGATTTCGGGTGGTATGTAAAGTCGCGTATTCCACCGTCGTAAAACCAACATTTTTGTTGGCGCTTCGGTTCGTAGGGACGGTTTTACCAATCAACGGTGGCGGTAGTGGTAGTGGGGGAAGGAAAAGAAGTTCGCTGTTACCGACTTGAGAGAGAGAATGGTTTTTAATGCGATAATGTTTATATATACAAAAGTAGGGAGCTCACAGAGATGTTACGCGCATACGCGCGCTCGTCGTCGTCTTTGAGATTTTTCATCCCTTCGCTGCAACGGCGTCTTCGCGTATCTAAACACGAATAATCTGCATTTCTCTCCGTCTGTCGCGAGACGACTACGCATATACAAATATATAATTACATATATATACACACACGCGATGATAATACACGCGATGCAAACGCAGACTTCTTCTTGTTTTTCTTCACCTCCACCGTCGTTCTTCGCGCGCGGTTGTAAAGTCGCGGGATTTCGCAACAGACGTCGTCGCGCGACGACGACGTCTGCGAAAACAAACGCAAAAACGACGACATCGACATCGACAATCAACGAACGCAAAGGCCAACCGATAAAACCCGGACAGTCGTACCCGGCGAAAGAACACTGTTCGAATTGCGGTTTGTGCGACACGACTCTCGTGTCGTACGTGAAGGACGCGTGCGCGTTCCTCGGTCCGGGGATGTCCAGAATTGAAAAGTTGGAAGAAAAAGTGCACGGCAAGGCTCGGAACGCGGAGACGGACGAGTTACGGTTGGGGGTTTTATATACTTCGGATACGAAAGATAACACGAACAATAGCTCGCAATCGGTATTTTACGCGAAGAAGAAACAACCGGTAGAGAAGGCGCAGTGGACTGGGATCGTGACGTCGGTCGCGTTGGAGATGTTGAGGACGAAGACGGTGGATTGCGTCGTCGCGGTTGGTTCAGGTGAAGCAGACGCTAGGAACCCGGAACCGAAGTTGTGTTTTACCGAGGAAGATATCTTAGCGTGCAGAGGAGTGAAACCGTCGTTGTCGCCAAACTTGAAAGTTTTCGCGGAAATAGAGACGAATCCGGAGATTAGAAACGTTCTGTATATTGGTGTTGGGTGTTCCGTCGTCGCTTTGAGAGAAGTAGAGCAATATTTAGGATTGGATAATTTATACGTGCTGGGAACGAATTGTGCAGATAACGGGAAGACGGATGGATTCTATAAGTTTGTAAACAACGCGACGGACAAACCAGACGAAGTGATGCACTACGAATTCATGCCAGATTACAAAGTTCACCTGAAGATGCGAGATGGAAGTTACGAGAAGATTCCGTATTTCTCGTTACCGGCGAAGGAGTTATCGACCGGCGTCATCGCTGAAAGTTGTAAATCGTGCTTCGATTATGTCAACGGTCTCGCGGATCTCGTGGTCGGGTATATGGGTGTCGATTACGATGAGTCCATTCCGATGCATCTTCATCCGCAATATGTCACCGTCCGAAACGAGCGAGGACAGAAAATGATTGATTTAATAAAAAACGATTTGCAAATAACGCCATCCACCACGAGAGGCGACCGCAAACCGTTCGTTTTACAAACCGTCATCTCTGATGACGAGGCGTATTTAGGCAGAGGTCCAGAACAAGGAGCCCCTCGATTTGTAGGAAATATGATCGCGTGGTTGTTGAACAAAGTCGGTCCGAAAGGGAAAGAGTTTGGCATGTACAGTTTAGATTATCATACCATTCGAAACTATTTATACGTGAATAGAATTTACGGCAAGGAGCGAGCGAAAGAGCACATTCCGAGTTACGCCATGAAAGTTGTAGAGGAGTACGAGGGGAAAAATGGAGATATTTCCAAGCGGTTAAAGTTGTAAAATTATTTCGTTTATATTCGCGCGTGCATTTTAATTCACATGTTTTACAAATTGTGTTGTTATATCTACTTTTACTATCGTCGTTTGTTTTGTTCCACCAAGCGTTTTTTCGCAGCCATCGCTCTTTCGAAAAGTTTGCGGTTATATTCCAAGTTTCGGTTCTTCTTCATCGCCGCTGCTTCGGCAGCTGCTTTTTCCTCTCTCGCCTTTTCCTCTCTCTCCGTTTTGCGCTGCAGCGCCTTCTCAAACAACTCCGCATCGAATGCAAACGCCGCCGATTTCGTCGCTTTCTCCGGGTTCTCCTCGATTTCCTTCTTTGCCAACTCAGCCGCTTCTTCATTTTCTACTTTTCTTTGCTTCTCTACCGCCTTCTCGGCGTTCAAAATCCCGTAGCTGGACATTAAATCTTTCTGATACGTGATTAAATCTTCCACGGTTTTCATCGAATTCACCTTCTTTTTAATGCGTTTCAGTAAAAGCTCGCCGTAGTCTATTTTCTTCTCCTCTTCTGTCTGGTCGTGTTCGTAATCCTCAAAATCCATCAATGGATCGTTCTTATCGTACTGCCACTGTCGATCGCTGATCCACAAATCGTCGTCGTCATCTTTTACCGGGTCGTCGAACCACTCTATCTTCTTCGTCAAGCGTTTCTCTTCCTTCTGTCGTTCCTTTCGCATCTTCGCCTCGAACTCTTCCTTCTCCTTTTGCCTCCTCTCGAATTCGTCCATTTTATACTGCGAACTCGGATGAGTATTCTCGAACCACGCCAACGCGGCTTCTTCTTTTCGCTTCTCTTTTTCGCTTTTAATCCTTTTCATCTCCTCTTTAAACTCTTCCGGGGTTTTCAGCAGAGACGAGCGCGTCAGTTCCACGACGCTTTCGTCGTTCACTAAGTCCTCCACCGTTTCCGGCTGGGGGCCGTTTCGGCGGGGATTTCTCGTCGTCGTTGAACCCCGAGAGGAAGAAGAAGAAGAGGAGGAGGAGGAGGAGGAGGAGGAGGAGGAGGAGTGCTCTCTCTCGTAGTCTTCTTTGTCGCCCATTTCGACGACGACGACGACGTTCTTCTTCTCGTCATCATTCGTTTTTCCCGCAGCCTCATCATCGCTCGAGGAAAAAGCCGCGGTGTTTTTTTTACTCTTCTTCTTCTCGAACAAATCTGTCGGCTTGGCGACTGGTTTGCTCGAAAACGCGGACGCTTCGTCCACGAAGACGAGCAAGAGCAGGAAAGAGAAGAAGAAGAAGACGAGATGGAATCGCGGACGGCGGTTGTTCTTCGTCGTCTTCGCCGGCGCTCTCTTCATGTTTTGTGTTTCACAAGAATGAGGGAGAGGAAATTCCAAAAGCGTGTGAGCAACCTTAAAAACCCTAAACATTTCAAGCGAAAAGCACGAATTGAATGAAGTAACAACAACATCACAACGAAACACAAAGAGAATAGATAAGTTAGTGATAGATAAAAGAAAACAAGTAGATAAGACGCGACGATGAGGGAAGAAGACGAGTTTGAATCGCTTGCGATGCGTTTCGAGCGGCGTTTGAAAGGAGCACTGAGAGAGATGCAATCGTCACACTCGTTTCCATCTCGCTGCCGCTCGAATTCTTCTTCGAACGCGTTTACTCTCGAGAGCAAAGGAGGAGGAGAAGATGAAGAGGAAGAAGATGAAGAAGAAGAAGAAGAAGGAGAGAAAGAGGAGGAGGAGAAGAAGAGGATGGAGGAGGCGAGGAGAGAAATCATCGAGAAGCACGTCTTGCGAGACGCGAGAAGAGAGAACGACAAAGCCGTCGAGAAAAAACTGTTGACAACAACTTCATCAGAAGCAGCAGAAACGAAAAATACTGCTTGCACTACTTTAGCGTGGTATAGAGAGAAAGCGACGGTGGCGGATGCATTTTTGATGGCGGCAGGAAGGATAACCAGCGCACTCATCGAGGCATACGAAGATTCTTTAGACGACGACGAATCGTGCACTCTGGCGGACTTTGTCGTATCAGACGCGCTTCTATGTAGTGACGACGACGAGGACAAAGAGAAAGACAAAAGTAAAAATAGCCGTAATAGGAATAGCAAAAAAAATAACGCGAAGTCGTCGACGTATCGCGCTTTCTTAGAGGTTCTCTTACTCATAGCGGAATCGGAGGAGTTGAAAGACACGCAACTTCGTTTGTTGCCGTTTCGGTTCATAGAGGACGTCTTTGCGCAGAGCTCGGTGGAAGACTGCTCGGATATCGTGAGCAAATACCTGTTCTCAGAAAACTTCATACCAAAAGGGAACCAAGGCTACGAAGATGGGGATTACTATCCGCACGATGTAGACGGTATTAAATATCCCGAACACAAGACGGGAAAAAAGAGAGTAAAAAGTAAAACGAAGCTCATTCGGAGGGACGTGTACGACAGATTAATAGTCATCATGGACATTAAGAAAGAGTTTGACGAGAATGGACTGCGAAAGATGAAAAGTGCGAGCGAGATATACTACCAAACTGGGCCTGAAATATATGACTGCGGTGAAGAGTGTCAAGTCATCATACTCAAGTCTTTCGAGGAGCTTTTGAATCGAACTTCTCAGATATTACACGCAGAATTTAGAGGTAAAGTTATGTTGATGTCCAACGGAATCCAAGACTTTGCCGAAAGCGCACATGTTGCTGCGGGCATAGATTTCATCGCCGAGGACGAATGCGATAAAGCGATGAAAAAGAAAACGAATGATGATACGAATACCAAGCAATCGAAGAAAAGCGTCTCGAAGACGAACAACAAAAAGAATCCAGCGGAAGAAGACGTGGAGGAAAATGAGGAAGAGAGATTGAACGCAATCACTCTTGATGATTTGAAAACCGTCGAAAAAGTCTTCCGCGAATCGAACGAAGACTTCGGCGATGAGATTAGCGCGGTCATTTCTCCGCAACTTTACTTTGCGTTTTGGAAGGCTATGGAGTTGTTCGGTGAACCTATCATGGCGTGCAAACTGCACATTTCTTCGGTCGATGATTTTCAAAGCAAAGTCGTGGAAAATTTGAATATCGTTTTGGAAAAGATTAAAGCTAAATCTCCGTTTAAGAAGCAAATGCTTAGGGAAGAACTTCTTGAACAACTCGCACTCACGGGCACATTAAGAATTTCAACCGCTCGGGCGTTTCCGTTCCAAATGCGTGATGGATTCTTCTTGAGAAATTTCTTGGCGCAAGCCGCAATGTTCATGCACTTTGTGCTCTTCCATTTCGGCGACGACAAAAGCCCCTTAGAAAAGGAGCACGCAAAGGAAGTTGTAGCGCGAGATGAATGGATAAAGAAAATGTATGAAGAAGAAACAAAAGGTAGGGTGATTATAGACGGTATTCAAGAGACGGAAGAGCGCGTTCAAGAGGAAGCGAAAGCTATGGGTGTAAAATTGAAAAATAAGGGAAAGAAAAAAAGTGGCGATGATGCGATGGATGTCGACGAAGAGAAAGATAATGACGATGACAATACTGATGGCAGACCGCGTCGGCGAGTGAATGTGCCGAAATTTGGATTCTCGGAAGAGCAAATGACAATGTGGAGAGAGACAATCGTTCCAGTCGCGAGGGAGTATTTCGAGGAAATCTTGGATGTCGTCGAGAACACGGACGCCTCTCCCGAGGATGGGAAGAAACTGCGAATATTTCTCGTCGCGACCATGTATTCTACCGAACACTACGACACTTGGGTGGATATGGGCTGCCCTTCCTTTGAAAGAAAGGAAATCGACGTCGTCGCCGAACAGAAAGAATACGAGCGAAAAGAAAAGGAAAAGGAAGATGCGGAAAAAGCAAAGTATCGGGAAGGATACGTCCGATTTGAAAATAACCCGGAATTGGAGAGAATATGGAATTTGTATCCGAGTTATGAAGCGGCTATGACTGATCCTGAACGTAACAAATATTCGAAACCAGAATTTATGAAGGAGTTTCTGCAAGTAGTATACGACGAGATGGATCCAGAAGCGCAGATTGAGGAGGAATACAAAACGAAGAACGACACTGTGTATCGCTGGAAAGCGTTTCGTTTGATTCGACAATGGGACTTTGCCGCTTTTCGAAAGATGAAGAATAACGATTTGGAGACGATCGTACCGGAAATTTTGGGATTAGATCCTCCAAAAGGATGGAAACCACACAATCCAGTGGACTTTCGCGACGTTCCTATTGAGATGCCGGATACGATTGACGGTGAAAAAGTCGATAAATCGTCGCATCACGAACTCACAGAGGAGGAGATAGATAAAATCATCGAAGAAACTCACGCGAAATGGTTGCTTGAGAAGGAAGAAAAGGAAAAAATGGAACAAGAAAAGAAAGCCGCGGACGAAGTGGCCGCAAAAACGCAGGCAAAGGTTGCGAAACAACAGCCAGCGGCGCGGAAGCGATCGCCGCAGCGTCCGAGTGCGCCTGCTGATCGTGGGAGAGCAAGGACATCGCAGCAACCACCGCAGCAACAACAGCGACCACCGCAGCAGCAACAACAAAGGCAACAGCAGCAGCAAAATAAAATGGGTAAATATGATGGCGGTGGCCGAGGTGGTGGTAGAGCACAGCAACAAACACAGCAAAGAATGGGTCGCGACCCGCAACAGCAAATGCGTCAACAGCAGCAGCAGCAGCAGCAACAACGACAACAACAACAACAACAACAACGACAGCAGCAGCAGCAGCAGCAGCAACAACAACAACAAGAACAACAACAACAACAACGACAACAACAACAGCGTACCGCTTCTCGGGATCGTTTTCCTCCTTCTCGAGGTCCTGTACAGGGAGGAAGAGGAGGTAGACCAATTAATCAATCGCAACAACAGCCACAACAGCGCCAGCAAAATGTTGGCGGAAGAGGCCAACAACAAGGCGGACGCGGAGGGCGCGGAGGGCAATCCGGAGGTCCTCCACCGACGAAAAGAACTAGGAGATGATGATGATGGTGCTGACAATGGTGTGCGTTTTTAGCAAAACTTTAGTGTTAGTTTATACAACTCGCTCGCATTTATTAGTTTACATGCAAAAATTTCTTCTTCATTCCTCGGAGTCATAACAGGAGAAGAATCCGCCTACATCTTGCTTATTTTCCTTCGCTTCTTCTTCTTCTTCTTCTTCTTCCTCAGACGAGAACACTTTCTCTTTTGCCTCCTCGATGAATTTCTTCTTAGCTATGCTATTTTTCGTTCGTTTCACGGGATCATCCACGAAGGAGAACATTTTTAAGCGCTTCAAGTACTCTCGATTCATCTCTTTGCTTCTCTCCCGAGTGACTGCGTACTTTCGCAACTCATCAATATTCTCCACGAAGAATCGAATCGATTGTAACAGTCTCGAATTATCCCTATCTATGTCGTTTTTAAATATTCTCCTCAGTAACGGTATCTCTGTTCCTCCTCCTCCTCCTCCTCCTCCGCTTTTGTGGCGTTTTGCGTTGGTATTTGTATCGTTTTTACAGCTCTTCCCGACGGCTCGTGTTGCTTCGTCGTGTAAAAACAAACACTTATCCCCATACCTGCACTTGCCGTTCCTCGTCCAAAATTTACACGGTTGTTCGCTTCGCTTTTTCTTTTTGTTCTTGTTGTTCTTATCATCTTCGCTGTTATCGTTCTTCTCTTGCTCCTTCTGTTCTTCTTTCAACAAAACCGTCGCCTCGAAACTGCCCAATCGTCTTTGCTCTTCCAACACTCTCTCCAACTCTTCCTCTCGCTTACGCTTCGCAGCGGCTGCTTCCTGTTCCGTTTTTTTCAAGTCATCGACGTTCGTCTTCGCGCTTCTCGGATAATTCTTCTTCCTCTCGTTTCGCCACCGGATCGTCTCTTCGTCCAGCGCTATCATCATCGTCTCTTTCTCGTTTAAAGCGTCGTTCGGTTCGTTACGTTTTTCGCCGCGCTGCGTTCCGATTCCGTTTTCGTCTCTTTTTTTCGACGCATTCTCCGTCGTCGTCGTCGCGTCGTCGTCGTCGTTATTCTCCTCTCCTCTCCCGTTCTTCTTGTTCTTCTTGTTCTTCTTCGACTTCTGTTGACGATGGTGATGGCCATCTGGAAACGAAGGCGGCGCCAGAGGTGGTGCTTGCGGTGGTGGCACGAACACCATCTTTTCGTCCTTCTCTTCTTTTTTTTTCAAAAGAAAAAAAAAGTGTGTGGACGCTTTCAACAAAAAAATTCGGACGAACAACGAACAAAACGCGTTACAATCATTCTCGCATATTATATTCTACTACGACGTACATACACAAACTGTTCGTGTATTTACAACAAAAGCTAATAACCACACACACACACTCTCTCTCTCTCTCTGCTAAAAAGGACTAAAAAAACATACTCTCTCTCTCCGCCGAGGGCAACCACCTGTCGCGTCTAGTTTCGCTTAAAAAACCAGCCACTCGGGCCCGCGCGCTCGGCGTTTTCCGCTCTTACACTTACGCCTTCAACGCATACTTGCGCTTCGGGTAGTACGCATCCTTCTTGGCTTGCTTGGCCGTCTTGGCGTTCTTTTCCGCCGGGGACAAGCGTCGTCGAATGGCTCTCGTTTTCTTCGCTCTAAGATCTAATGGCGTGTACTTGGCGCCGGAGTAAGCCTCTCTAAGCGATTTCAACTGGTTTTGACGAATGACAGTCAAGATGCGAGCAATGGCTAATCGAACGGACTTGATGCGCGCAATCTTGTTCGGCGCACCGCCGGTAACCTTGGCGATCTTCAAGCTCGCCAACTGCTGCTTTTGCTGCTCGAGAGCAGATTTGAGTTCAGTTCTCGATTGCGATCGGAGATCGGACGTCTTCACTTGGGACCCTATTAAATCGAGAAGAAAGAGAAAGTTGTGTGAGTAAAGAAGAGTAAACACGGGGAGAAATTTCGAAGCGGAACGAAAGATACGACGCAATCGCGCGAGACCTAACCACCACAACGCGCCGCAGAATTGCAGATGAACGAATCTAAACCATTCACTAATCCATCCACAACCTCTATCACGGCTTCGCGTCGTCGTCCATCCTCGGCATTTTTTTTTCTCTCCCTCGCGTTGCCGCTAAAAATTAACCCCAAAGCGAAAGAGAGAGGAAAAGAGGCCCCAATCCCCGCACGCGCGCGGGTCTACGCGAAGTTCCGCATCCACCGCGCGCGAGAGATTTGCACCGCGCACATATCGTATCGTCGAATAACGAGGCTATATCAAAAGAGAGATGTCCATCTCTAGCGCTTACCTGCCATTATTTCTTTATAAAATGTGTGCTGTTGAAGTGAGGCTTTTTACGAAGGAGAGAAAAGGTGTACGAAAAAGAAGAAGCTAGAAAAGGCAAACTTTGCGCGCCGTGGAAAAGAGAAAATAAAAAATAAAAAATAATACAAAGTACCACAGTACATGTTTTAAAATATGGCATGTTATTGAAACTTTTGCTCCAACCACGCACTGGTGACTGATTTCGGTCTCTCTATGGCGTACCCGTGCGCTCTCGATAGAATCAACTGGCTCAAGCACCCGATGGATCTCGAGACGCCGAACATGACGGTGTAAAAGTTCTCCTCCTTGATGCCAAAGTGTTGGAGCAAAACGCCGCTGTGCGCGTCCACGTTCGGCCATGGGTTTTGGACTTTCCCGGTCGCTTTGAGAACGTCTGGAACTATTTCGTATAAGCGAGAGACGAGTTGGAACATTTCGTCGTCTGGCAAGTGTTTTAACGCGAACTCTCTTTGGCACTCGTAGCGAGGATCGGTGCGTCGCAAGACGGCGTGACCGTAGCCCGGGACGACGCGTCCAGATTTTAGCGTGTTTTCCACGAAAGTCTTGACAGTTTCCGCGGAATAATCGCCCTTCAACGTTTCTTGCGCTTCTTTTAACCACTTCAAAACTTCTTGGTTCGCCAAGCCGTGCAAAGGACCGGCTAAACCGTTCAAACCGGCTGAAAAACTCAAGTACGGATCGGACAACGCCGAACCGACCAAGTGGGTGGCGTGCGCGGAGACGTTTCCGCCTTCGTGATCGGCGTGAATGGTTAAATACAAACGCATGAGCTCTTTACATTCGTTCGAAGGGAATCCCATCATTTGACTGAAATTTGCGGCGAGATCTAAACTTGCATCGACGGTTGGAACCTCGCTGGATTTCCTCGCCGCTTCTTTCACGCACGATCGCTTATAAATAAACGCCGCGACAACCGGTAACTTTGCAATCAAATCCAAAGCGTCCTCGTATATGTACTTCCAATACTCTGTTTTCTTCATCGTCCCACTGGCGTACATTTTCGAAAATTGCGAATCGTTTTGCATGGCCAAACACGCCGCGGAGAGTTGCGTCATCGGATGGGTCTCCTCCGGAAGCGCTCGCAAAACGTCAAACACGTTCTTCTTACTCGCATCGTTTGCGCACTCCTTCGCGAACTTTTCCGCTCTCCCCATTAAATCCACTCTCAACGCTTCCACCTCTTCTTCCGTGGGCACTTTGTTCGTGAGCAGTAAGAACAGAAGCGCCTCTGGTATCGGCTCTCGATCTCGCTTCCCCGGTAACTTTTCTTGCAGCTCGGGAATAGTCAACCCTCGGAAACGAATCCCGTCGTTCGCGTCGAGCAAAGAGGTCTCGTAGAGCATCCCAACGATCCCTCTCATGCCACCCATGACCATGTTCACGGTCACCTCGCCGACTTTCTCGTTCCCGTGTTTCGCTTTCAGCTGTTTCAAGCGCGCTATTTCGTCCGGGATTTGACTCTCGATGCGAGACTTGAGCGCACTCTCTTCTCGCGCAGAAGTTGAAAAGAAGCGTTGAGTGTTATCGCGATTACGATCGCGAGCGCGAGAACGACGACTGGGACGACGAGCTCCTCCTTCGAACAAAGAAGAAGACGACGACGGAAAAGAAGACGAAAACGACGACGACGACGGCCCGACGTCTTCTTCTTTCCACGCCTCGTTTCTTCGCCCTTGAAGATTATTTGCGAAAGTGCTCAAACGACCAACAGACGACGACGACGACGCGCTACTACCGCTAACAACATCACCATCGCTCACAACAGGAGCAGCGGCGCTCAGTTGAGCCAAAAGGAAGCTTCCTCCTCTTCGACGATGATGAAGAAGAGCGGAGATTTCTTTCGCGTTGCGTCTCGCCGTCGCGGAAAGCATGAATGAATGATTTTGTGTGCGTTGTGTGTTTCCGGTTTGTTAGTTGTGAGGGGGAGTTTGGGCATTCGCGGAAAAAAAACAAACCAATACGCGTAAACTGCGCGCGCGATGATCGATCGCGCGCGCGCGGAACGGTGCGCAGCCAAAACAACAAAAAAAAGGAACATAGAAATTTGATGACAGCAGAGGGATTTGAACCCTCGCCCTTGCGGATGGGAGCCTGAATCCCACGCCTTAGACCACTCGGCCATGCTGCCTTTATGTGTGTATGTGCGTTGCCGCCTCTCCTTCTTCTTCACAATCCGATTAGGGTTTAAGAAACGCATTTTATTTTATTTTGTTGCACGAAACCCTAAAACACGACGCTTTTTCCCTTAAGATGATGCGCCGGCGATATAAAAAACACACTCACTCGCACCCATCCGTAGAAGTTAGAAATATATATACACAGAGAAAGAAGATGGTAGCAACGACGATGGGAACAAATAACATCATCACCATCGGAGGAGGAGGAGGAGGAGGAGGAGATGCTTCCCAAAACATCTCCCAGCGGCACCATTTAGCGGTGAAAGCCGCCAAGACGAATAAAGGGAAACGAGCCATCGAGAAAAACGCCCCGAAGAGGAAGGAAGTGGCGGCGAAGACGCTGATGCTTTTACACGGCGCGCTGACGTCGGACGTGTTGAAATCGCTGATAAACGATCTCGCGCAGATGAAGTACGGAGAGAATCACAAGATGAACAGGAAGAATCCCGGGATTCGACCGTTTGAAGGAGGCGGGGAAGTCTCGCTGGAGTTTTTCGCGGAGAAGAGCCACTCGGCGACGTTCGCGTTCGCCAATCACCAAAAGAAGAAGAGACCGCACGCGATTACGTTTGGACGATTTTATAACCACAAGATTTACGATTGCGTGGAAATGATGGTGAACGGAGAGACGTTTATGCCGATTATTAAGTTTGGTAACGTCGCGGCTTCCACGACGATTGGTTCGAAACCGTGCATGATGTTCTTGGGCGATAAGTTTGAAACCGACGCGAATTTACGACAGTTGAAGAACGTGTTCGCGGACGTGTTTCGCGGACGCGTAGTTTCGAGAATAAACTTGAAAGGCATCGATAGAGCGATTGTCGTCACGGCTTTAGAAGACGGGAAAACCATCTTGTTTCGACAGTTTGCCATCAAGTACAAAAAAAGTGGAACGCGGTTACCGAAAGTACACTTGGAAGAGATGGGACCGCGCTTCGACGCGACCATCGGTAGAGTAAAACTTCCACCGCCAGACGTGGAAAGAGAAGCCATGCGCGTGGACAAGACGTTATTGAAGGAAGAAAAGGCGAACGCGTTGAGTCAAGGCGCCGGCGATAAGGTTGGTAAGATTTACGTGCATAAACAAACCGAAGGCTTGGACGAAATCAACAGACGAAAAAGCTTGAAAGGCGGCTTGAAGAAAAAGGAGAAGTGAGTAAAAGAACGAACGCGCGGCGCACACTACTAATAGGGAAAACAAGTTTGTTTTGATTGATGAACGACGAGTATAGCATTTGTATAGTAGCACACAACACGTAGACAAAAACGGAGATACCTGACGCAGACTGACACAAATCATCGCTCGCATTTTTCATTCGCTTTCTACCATTTTTTTTTTTCTCTTTTGACAGTCTCCATTAAACAAAAAAGAAGCGACGAACGACACCATGCGTGCGGTAACAAGCGACGGGGACGACGACCGCAGATAAAAAAAAAGAGATGTCTCCGTCGCTTTCAAAGAGAAGCGCCGAGCTCGACTCCGAGGAAAACGATTTTGGAGGCAAAGAAGACGTCAGAAGAATATTCAATCGCGACGGCTTTCTCTTCCTTCCGGCAAAGTCGGTCGACGGCGACGAAAAGGAGGAAACAGTTGAAGGAGAAAGAAACGTCGTCGACGCGAACGCGTTTCTCGCGCAGCTTTTCCACGAGTTCACCGCTCCATCCATCCCCACGGAGTCGATGTCGTCCTCTGATGCGAACGCGACGATTGATTTGAACGATGCCGCCACGTGGCCGAGAGAGACGGACGGGAAGAGGAGGATATTCGAAGTCTGCGCGCCTGGGAAAGGCGACCAGTGGTTGGAGTTGCAAAGGAAAAGAAAGAACTCGAGATTCGTTCGCTTGATGGACGATTTACTGGGACAAAATCAATGGCACGTATCCCTGAACCAAGAACACGAGGGGAGATGTAAAGTGAGACACTGGTACAGTCCGCTCGTGTTCCCAGAGGGAGAGGTTGGCGCTTCTTCTTCGCGCGGCGGATCGATGAAAACGTTCTCGTCGAAGAGACGGAGAGCAAAGTTTGTATCGTTGGTTTTAGAGCAAGAAGCGACGTGCGAGGATATTTTAGATGCGATGGTGCGAAAAGAAGAGAATAGATACAGAACCAACGGGAAATCTTCTTCTTCTTCTTCTTCTTCCTCCATAACTCCCGTCGACGAGTTTTTATTGTGTGCGCACGAGTACGCAAGACGATTGAAATCGAGCATGGGACAAGTCTTGCATCACAAGAAACCGAAGACGTTTTCTAGGAGAAGAGAAAAAAAACGTGATGATGATAATATCATAACAAGCGAAAACGATTGCAGGCTTTCGTTTCTCGCAAACCATCGCTTCTGCGTTCACCAACATGCCGCAACGACGAGAGCATCAGCGCACGCGTTTTATCCTGTAAATCGTAGGCGCGTTCTCGGAAAAGGGTGGCACGTTGATATCGGTCCTGGTTTTGATGCCGAGGCGCAGCGACGAGCAACAGGTCATCCAATGCAAGGCTTGATACTCCTAGTTCTGTTATCAGATAGTCACGAGGGTGGTGGAGGCACGGCCTTTGTTCGGGGATCGCACCGGAGCATCATCAGAAACGGATTTCGCCACAACGCCTTTGGAGAAGAAAACGGTACAAACCAAGACTTGAATAATTTCGCGCAACAAAGCATCCAAGACTCAACGGTTTCGGGGGATTTATACATGTCTTACGAGAAATCTGCACCAAGTTTACGTAGCAATAGAGGAAAAGAAATTAGAAACATAGAACAAATCGTTGGGAAAAAAGGTGGGATTGCAATCCTCCATCCTTGGTTAGTCCATAGCGGAACCACAAATCACAAAGGCTCGTTGCGTGTTATGATGAATGGAATGGTTCGATTCTCTGAAGATGCGTTCGTTTATCACGGGTTGCGCGTATTGGATGACGACGACGACGACGACGACGACGACGATGGCGATGATGACGATAAAAGCGTTAACGGTGATACTACTCGATCAACAATACTCACTGATTCGCTTCTTCGAGGAAAAGGAGGAGGTTCTGCTTTCACAAGGGCGTTTTATTCCAGCAAAACGTTCTCGAGAAACTATCATCGGCAATCCGTTTCAATCATCATGCCCGTGCACAACGCCGAAAATTGGCTCGATGAAAGCGCAAGCTCTATTTTTACGCAAACATACGACGGTCCAATGGAAGTCTCGTTCTATAACGACGCCTCGACAGATGGTAGTTTTCAGAAAATGCGCGAGTGGATGCTTGCTTTGAGGTATGCCGGCATCGACGTCAAAATAACCGGAAAGTCAGAGAACACGAGCGGGCGATTGGAGAGCAACAAAGAATGTAAAAGTCGTCCCGAAGGTATTGGATTTGCTAAAAACCGCTCAGTCGAGTATTCGCGTGGATCTATATTAGTATTCTTTGATGCCGACGATATCATGGCGAACGACAGAGTGAAGATGCAAGTCCATCACGTCATTGAAAGTCCATCTTCGATTATTGGAACGACGTGGAAGCGTTTCCCCGATGGATCAACCGAACATTACGAACAATGGGCCAACAGATTATCCAACGAAGAAATGATTCTCGAACAGTTCAGAGAAAATACGGTCCAAATGCCAACGTGGGCGATGGCAAGAAAATGTTTCGACGACGTCCGTGGCGGCTTCGAAGAGTCGCCTCCTGATTCCGGTGAAGCCGAGGATACCATATTTTTTCACAAACATCTCGATATTCACGCTGAAGAGAATAAACGGCGTGGAAAATTTCCCTTTCTCCGAGCGGCGGCGCCGGTTACGGCGACCAGTGAGGGATGTCATAGAAGAGAAGAACCATTGTTGTATTATCGGTGGACTGAGACTTCCGGGACGTCGCGCGTTCCCAGACGAAGACTTTTAGATTTGCGAGTTTCCATTTTTGAAGCGCGTGTTTTGAGCCAACCGTTATGGAACGAGTTCCAAATCTGGGGCTGTGGCAGAGACGCCCGTAACTTTATAACTGCGTTGAGCGCAAACGCGAAGAAGAAAATAGTCGCAATCTTAGATTTAGATGAAAAGAAAATCGGGAAGATGTACAACAACTTGCCGATTGAGCATTTTAGCGCTGCGCGAAGAGGAGTGTGCACAGTCGTGTGCGTCAGCAAACGGAGAAAAGGCGCGATTAGCAAAGACGTCGACGACGAATTGATAGAAAATGTCAGCGCTTTAGGTCTGGACGAAGGTTCAACCTTGTGGTACTTCTTCTAAAAATAACAATACAAAACATATTGCGTGTGGCGAATTATCTAAAACAAAGACGCTTCCGGGAATGCGTCCTTATAAAGCTTCCGCTCCGCAGAAAACATTTCTATGATGTGCCCTACGCCTAATAATTCCGCTTCACCGTACTTCTTGCCGATGATTTGAATTCCGGAAGGAAGTAACGTGTTGTTTTCATCAGCGCTATCTTTGCTTCTGATGACCAACGCCGGGAGCCCAGAGAGATTTACGTTTACCGTCATTAAATCACCAGTGAACATGGCTAAAGGCTCTTGGTTCTCGTTTTTCTTATACGCGAGCGATGAAGTTGCCGGAGTTAAGAACCCGTCGTAAGTTTGAAGGTGTTGCGTCATTTCAGCGTAGATTAATCGACGCACTTCTTGCGCTCGTTTATAATACGCATCCGAGTACCCTTCAGAAAGCGTGTACGTCCCCATCAAAATGCGTCTTTTCACTTCCGCACCAAACCCTTCAAAACGCGAGCTTTTAATAGAATCGACTAGATCCATGTTCAAGTAATCTTGGGCGCCGAAACGAATGCCGTCGTATCGCGCCAAATTACTGCTCGCCTCGGAAAGCGCGAGAATGTAATACGCGGGAAGACCGAAAAGAAACGTCGGACAGGACACTTCGTGCACTTTCGCTCCTAAACTTTCCACCAACTCTATGGATTCCATTACGCTCGCGGAAACTTTTTCGTCCAATCCAGTAAAAGTTTCTTTAATCACCGCGAACGTTTTCCCTTTCAAAGGTGCGGCTGCGTCAACTAAATTTTCTTTACTCACAATCGCATCCGTGAATGACGACGACCCGCTACTACTACTATTGTTACTGCTATTAAAGAACTTAGCGTCCAGATTAGCGTCATTGCTATCACGATCACTATTGCTGCCGCACAAAACATCCATCAATATCGCCGCGTCTTCCACGCTCGACGTGATTGGTCCTATGCAATCGAACGAACTCGCATATGCCAACAACCCGTGTCTGGAAACTCTCCCGTAACTTGGCTTCAACCCAACCGTACCACAAAACGCCGCCGGTTGTCGAATAGAGCCCCCGGTATCGGATCCCAAACTCGCTGCGCACAACTGCGCCGCAACAGCAGCCGCGCTCCCACCACTCGAACCTCCAGGCACTCTCGACTCGTCCCACGGATTCGACGTCGGCGCGTACGCCGAACTCTCCGTCGTGCTTCCCATCCCAAACTCGTCCATGTTTGTCTTCCCCAACACGACCGCACCTTCTCTGTTCAAGTATTTCACCACGTCCGCATCAAAATCTGGCGCGTAATCTCTCAAAATCTTCGATCCCGCGGTCGTGTGAGCGTTCTTCGTGCAAATGTTGTCTTTGACGGCAATCGGAATTCCGCGCAACAAAGACCTGCTGTCGTGCCTCTCTCTTCCACCAACCTCGTTTCCGCTCCTCTGCATCGCTCGGTCCATTTCCTCCGCTCGCTCCAAAGCCCGCTCCTCGTTAAAACTCGTGTAGCAGTTCAAACTCGATTTTTCTTTCATTCTTTCCAGGTACATTTCGGTGACTTTCACCGACGTCAGCTCGCCCGAGCGCAACTTGCGCGCGATTTTTTTAATCACGCTTCTCGTCTCGCCGTCGTCGCCATCACCGGAGGACACCGATGATGCGGTTGCCGATGAAACGCGACTCGTTTTTCCGCCGCTGGTGCCACTACTTTTTCGTCTCAAAAACTGACGACGAAGAGAAGAAGAAGAGGAAGGAGAACACCGAGGCGCTCTCGTCGTCGTCGTCGTCGTCGTCGTCGAGGATGAAGCGAGCAACATCGTGTGTTTTTGTGTATCTCGCTCGTGATTGGAAATGGAGACAAGGGAGTTGTTGCTTTTTCTATCCACTTTTTTTTTCCCTCTTCGCAAAGTTTAGGGTTTGAATTTGAGCGGGCGCGCCAAAAAAAAGTAAATCGAACTCGTTCGACATTTTATTACTCGTACCGCAGCACACGCGCGAACAACGACAAAAGAGCGCGCGCGGGCGTAAGATTAAGATTAAGAGAGAGAGAGAGAGGTCAAAAACAAAAAAGGAGAATCAGCGCTTCAATTACATATATATATATACATATACTCTGCTCATCGCACGGCATCGCACGAGTTTCTGAGCGCGACATTTTTGACTTTAGAAGAAGGGGCGCGGGGGAAGAAACGAATATAAAACAACATGTCGACTTTTGACGACGACGAAGGCGAGAAGCAACAGCTCATCGTCCACCGCCGCCGCGGCGGTAGCGATAATCACGAGCAAAAGAACGAGCGGGAGAAGAACAATACCGTTTTCGGGGGTAAAGTTGCCATCGTTGCGGCGACGGCGTGCGCCACCTTAGCGTTGGCGCCGATGTGTTACTTGCAAGGCGCTCGGTCCGCCATCTCCTCCGCCAACGCGAACATCGCAGAACAGAGACAACAACTAGCGACGAACGAGCGCGACGAGCGAGCCTCGACGAGCACCATCAAGAATGCCTCTTTACTGGGAGAAAAGTCCTCGTCTGTTTCCGCGGGAAGACAAGCTTCGTCTGGCGTCCAAAACGATCACGAGAAACGAATCAACAATAAAGAGTACAACAAAAGAGCGGCGACGACGTCGTTCGCGAAGAAGTTTGTGGAAGCGTACGAGCACGAAAAAGTTGAACAGCGACGAAGGCGGAGTAGCGGTGAAGGTGCCTCTTCGTCTGGGAGTGATCACGGCAACTTACTCTCCGCGCTCGGGTCGGCGAAATCGAAAGTTCCCATCTACGTGATTGCTTTGGAAGACCGACCGGAGGAGTTTGAGAAGTACGAGGCAATTCGTGCGGTGTTTCCTACCGCCGAGCCGACGCACGGGATCGATCCTTTGCAATGGCCGAATAGAATTGAAGATGCGCAATACGCCGTCAAAGGGTTGAGAAATTACATGTTAACGCACAAGAACGATCCGGCGCTCGTGGATTTCTTGAAAGTTCGCCAAGAGCCGTTCGTTCCTTCTGGTTTATCTTACGGAAAAGACGATGATATTTCGCCCGGAATTAACTGGATCGATCAGTACGATAACTTTCGAGAGCATCCGTGGTTGATGGCGATCGATCACAGAGAAAGCAACGGGAAGTTAACCGAGGAAGAAGTAGGGAGAGCGCACCACATCGGGTGTTTGTTCGCTCACTTGTACCAGTGGCAATTGATGCTCGACCGCGGCGAGAAGAAAGCTTTAATTTTCGAATCCGACGCGCCGAGAATCATGGAGGCGATTCCATTTTGGGCGAGCGAACAAGTCGCGGAACACGCGCCCGTTGATACGGATATTTTGCTCATCAGAGCGCCGCATGTCGGGGAAAAACCGCCGGGACCGTTGGCGACTTCGTTCATCGCAACCAACCCGCACGATTCGAGCGAAAAGCAAACTATCAACATCCATAAGTATAAATCCGCTGGTGCTGGCGCTGGATTGGAAGCGTACGTCGTGACTTCAAACTTTGCAAAAAAGGCGCAAGAGTATTTGGCCAGACACGGTGCGGATATGATCGACGGGTACATCATTAAGTTGTGCCAAAGCTCATACAAACACGCAATCTATGAGCGGGCATATTACTCGATGTACCACGAAGACATGTTCTTAGAACCGTACGACGCGGCGCACCCGAAAGCGACCGTGTTCAATTGCTACGTCGCGAGCACGCCGGATTTTACGGCGCATTAAAATATTATCGTTTTTAGAAGTCACTACATACGTATTTTATTTCACCGTATTGGACGTGTTGTTTATTTATTTATGTATATATGAATCTGTTTACCACAAACGAATGTATGCTCTTTCTTTCTTGTTGACATCGCTCTTAATTGTCCTCGAACGTTCGTCGATGCGTAATCTGTTGTCCTTCTTCACAAAGAGTAAACTCAAACGTCGCGACTCCGTCTTTGTATCTCGCCGAACTCAACGAATACCTTTCAGGGATGTACATTCTCCTTTGCACGTATTTACGGTGTGCACCGCGCTCTCTCCGATACAATTCCACTCTGGGAAATACGTCGTCGTCTCCCTGTTCTTCAACGTTTGGATCCTTCTTGTTCTTCTTCTTCTTTTGCATCCTGAACATTTTTTGCACCACGTTCTCTTTCTCCTTGACTTCTTCCTCTTTACTTTCGCCCTGTACTTTTCCCTCGTCGTCTTTAACATCTCTCCTCGCGACGACCTCGATAGAAAATGCGATACCACCGCGATCCACGCACTGAATCGTTTTGAACGAGATATTCTCGACGCCGACACCGGGAATATCGCAATCCAAGATGTACTTTGCGACGGGCTTCCCTTTGGCCTCAAAAACCGCTCTCACGTCGATGGGAATAACTCTCTTCTTTTTCGAAAGCACCGCGACGGTACCTTTCTTATTCTCGCCGTACTCGTCCGGCAAGTCTCGAAACGCTTCCCGCGCTTCTCTCCTCGCCTCTGCGTTAGTATCAACCACTTCTTCCGCGTTAAATTCCGAGTAAACGCGAGCTCCTTCAAACCGGTGCGCCTGCATCTTTCGCAAATATTCTTGTTGCAACCTTCGTTGAGAAAGTTCTTGCTGATACGAATACCTCGGGTTCGCGAATCCTCGCCTCCCTCTCCTTCGCTCCTCCTCTCCTTCCTCGTCCATCTCGTCCTCCTCTTCGTCGATCGGATGGTCCCAGTTCTCAAAGTTTCTCTCGTCCTGGTGCGCGGAAGGAAAGTAGTCGTGCGTGTAATAGTTCCACCGCCTGTTTTCGTCGTCGTCGTTGTTGTTCCTGGTGTGGCGCGCGAGCGCCGCCGTCCTCATCGTCATCGCCGCTTTATTGTTGTTCGGCGAAGACGAGCAGTACTCGTAACACGGCTCCGGCGGCGAGTGCGGCGAGTCGAACGACATATGTTTGCTACTCGTACGTTTCTCTCTTCTTTTTTTTGTCTCGAAAAATGGCGCGTTTAAAATACGCGAGACGTTCTTTTTTTCGAATAATATAAAGGGAAGTATGAGGTGATGGGTAGAAATCGGCCTGATGAATTGTGCTAATAATCGCATTTATTATTTTGCACTATGCTGTGAGTGAGTTGGGATTATCACACATGGGAGGAAATGGGGCGTGGTGATATATTATTTTTCGGTGAACCAACAAAATATGGGAAATTCCAGAGTGGTTTTCACGTCACACAATTATTTTTTAAATCTCGTGTGTGACTCATCAAATATATATAAAGAAAAAGAAGACAAGCTTCACCATGGCGCACTCGAACGACTACCTGTCGGTGATATACACCGGGTCGATTTTACTCTTCACGCTGGCGTTGAAAGGTGCGCGCGCGACTTATATATATAATATGTGTATAAAGGAGACTCGATGATGATGAGTCACTTTTTTTTTTTCAAATCCGCTTTTTTTTTTTGACTTTGTGATGAGATATTTTCATGAAGAGGGACTCACTCTTGTGCGGAGAAGGGAGATGAAACGAGCGAGCGCGCTTCTTTCGATCTCTATCTCTCTCTCTCTCTCTCTCGTTCTCTTCTTCTTCGTCTTCATCCGAAGAAACTGATGATGATGATGCGCGTTCTTCTTTTTTTCTGGTCGTGGTTTTATGTACACATCGTGCGCGACGCGCTCGTCTTCGGATTCAATTCCTCCACCAAAAAAAAACGGCGGAGGCTTTTTGACTTTTTTTTTTCTTCGAAAGTGCGCGTGCGTGTGCTGACGAAAAGCAAAAAAAATTTCCTTTCTTTAACGCTCGACGCTGACAACAACAACAACAACAATAATAACAAACAGGGTTATCGAAAACGGAAACTTCACGCATGGGTAACATTTACGGCATACTTGGATTTGTCGTCGCGTTCGCGGGAATCTTAGCCTCCACCTTTGTGTATGCGAGAGGGTATTGGTTGTTCTTCGCGGTGGCGCTGCCGCCCGGTTTGATTTCGGTTTTGATGAGCTTTCGAGTGCAAATGACCGGGATGCCGGTTATGGTGGGTTTGTTCAACGGGTTTGGTGGTTTAGCGTCCGCGTTGCTCGGGTTGGCGTTGTATTACGATCAACACGAGAAGATGATTCAAGACGCGAACGATTTGTCCTCGAATACCGAGGTGTTGAGGTCGATTTTTTACCTGTTCGGTATCGTCGTCGGCGTGGTGACTTTTATCGGCTCCATCGTCGCCTGTTTGAAGTTGGCTGGGAAAATATCGACAAAGCCAATGATTCCACCAGGGCGAGTTGTTTGGTTACCGTCGTTGTTGGGCGGTATCGTGGCGACTGGCGTGATTGCAGCTATGGGTGGTTTTGACGCGACGTCTGGCTCCGGCGGTTTGATTTGCTTGTACGTCATGACCGGTTTGTCCGCCGTGTACGGGTACTTGTTTACCATGGCTATTGGTGGCGCAGATATGCCGGTCGTTATATCTGTGTTGAACTCTGGATCCGGATGGGCCGGAGTTTTTGCTGGTTTCATGTTGGATAACGAATTGATGATTATCGGCGGCGCTTTCGTTGGCGCGTCTGGGATCATTTTGTCCTTCGTCATGGCGGAGGCTATGAACCGATCGTTGGTTTCTGTATTAGCCGGAGGATTTGGTGATACCGGTGGAAGCGCGAAAAAAGATCCAAACGCTCCGGTGGATGATCGTGAACCGACTATTTTCACCAAAGACGATACCGTCAAAACGCTCATGGATGCCAAGTCTGTGATCATCGTTCCCGGGTACGGCATGGCTGTCTCGCGAGCGCAACACTCCGTGTGCGAGTTGACGAAATTGTTGAGATCTTTCGGAAAAGAAGTGCGTTTTGGCATCCATCCAGTCGCTGGACGTTTGCCTGGCCACATGAACGTCTTGTTGGCCGAAGCTTCTATTCCATACGATATCGTGTTGGCTATGGACGAAATCAATGATGATTTCCCGGACACGGACGTATCCATCGTCATCGGTGCAAACGACACGGTCAATCCAGCGGCACAAACCGACCCGACCTCTGCCATTGCCGGAATGCCCGTGCTTGAAGTCTGGAAAGCGAAGCAGTCGATTGTTTTGAAACGTTCTTTAGCTTCTGGCTACGCCGGAGTCGAAAATCCGCTCTTTGTGTACCCGAACAACGCGATGTTGTTAGGCGACGCGAAAGGTACCATCGACGGTTTAGTCGAAGAGATTCGCGCGAATTATGGAGGCGATTTACAAAAAGGTGACGTCGCCGTAAATATCACGACGCAAAAGAAGCAAGAGGCGGCGGATTACACCAAAGATCCGAAACCGTTCGCGGGCACTAAACCGTTGGTGACTTTGGGTGTCGTTTCTGAAACGAAACCTGGAGAGAAACGGTGCGCGATGACACCATCAGTCGCTCGAACGCTTCTCGAAAAACACAACGTCCACTGCGTTGTCGAGTCAAATTGCGGTTTGGCGTCTGGGTATTTAGACGCTGCATATAAAAAGTGTGGCGTTACTGTTGTCTCATCAAAAGCGGATGTCTACTCGAAAGTCGATGCGTTGTTGAAAATCGGCAAACCGACAGACGAGGAGTTATCTGCAATGAAAGGGAAAACAATCGTCGGTTGGGTATCGCCGAACTTCCCAGAATCCGAAGCTCTCGTCAAAAAAGCTGGGAGCTCAGGATGTAACCTAATTTCCATCGATTCCGTCCCGAGAATCACGACGGCGCAAAAGATGGACGTTTTGTCTTCGGTCGGTAAAATCGCTGGCTACAGAGCAGTCATCGAAGCGGTGCACAAGTTCCAATCGTTCTTGGCGCCCCAAATCACTGCTGCCGGGAAGTATCCTCCTGCAAAAGTTCTCGTAATCGGTGCTGGTGTTGCCGGTCTCGAAGCAGTTGGTGCGGCTCACTCGTTAGGGGCGGACGTTCGAGCGTTCGATACGAGGTTAGAAACGCGCGATCAAGTCGAGTCCATGGGCGGTAAGTTTCTCGAGATGCACTTCGAAGAGGACGGTACCGGCGAAGGCGGCTACGCCAAGACCATGTCTCCGGAATTCATCGAGAAAGAAATGGAATTGTTCCACGAGCAGTGCAAAGAGTGCGACATTGTCATCACAACCGCGGCAATTCCAGGTCGAAAAGCACCGATTCTGTTGAAGAAGTACCACGTCGACGCCATGAAGGCTGGATCCGTGATTGTCGATTTAGCGGCATTAACCGGTGGTAACTGCGAGTGCACGAAACCGAACCAAACGTACGTGTACGAAGACAAAGTAACCATGATTGGTAACACGGATCTGGTTTCTGGAGCCGCGCAGATCGCTTCGCAAATGTACGCCACAAACATGTTGCATTTAATATTGCACATGTGTGGGAACCCAAAGAAGCCGGAGGAGGGAAAATTTCAAGTAGACTTTGACGATATCATCGTGCGCGCGGTGACGGTTGCTAAAATCGGTCAAGGTTTGACCTGGCCGCCGCCAAAAGGTACTGGTCCACCACCGCCGAGAATGGATGCCAAGAAAACTGCCGGTGCTGCCGGTGATCTTTCCATTAAAAAGGAGAAGACGATGCTGTTTGGCGGTATCGTGAGCTTGAGCGAAGTCCTCGTGCTTTTACTCGTCACTGGTTTCCTTGTCGTCGTCGGTGTATTCTGTCCGCCGAGCTTCTTCACGTATCTTTTGTTGTTCATCTTGGCCGCCTGGGTTGGATTTTTGTTGATTAACAACGTCGCGAGCTCCTTGCATACTCCGTTGATGTCCGTTTCGAACGCTATTTCTGGCATCGTTGTCATCGGTGGTTTATTGGCGCTCGAAGACTACGCTACCAAAGACATCAAAGATGATATGGATACTTTGGGAAGTATGGCGGTTAAAAGAGGTGTTGCGGCGATCGCGTTGAACGCGGTGGCTATTTCCTTGGCCTTTGTAAACGTTGCAGGTGGTTTCGCCGTGACTCAAAGAATGCTCGGAATGTTCAAGAAATCCTAATCACTAATAATAAAAGGTTTCAAGAAATACCCGACTCGAACTGAAGTTTAACGCTCCTGATTTTAGAAGGACGTATTCAATTACATACACGGACTACAACGAACGTCGTAAATGTTTTTACATGCAGTATAAACAAGATCACTTGTTAAAATTCTTCTCTAAAAATTCTAATCTCTCTATTTTCTCACCGAGCAACTCGACCAACGTCGCGTGTTCTTTTTTCTGCTTTTCGAGCTCGCGTTCAATATCGATGGTTTTAAAGTGCATCTCACTTGCCGATTTTTCCGATTCTTTTCTTTTCATTTCCGCTCTGGCGAGTTTATTGCTCGCTTCTTTCAGTTTTTGCTTGAGCGTTTGAATGACAATGTTGGCGGTTTGATTGGTATCGGATTCTGAGCCGAATTCGAAACCAGAGTCATCCTCCACAACGTACTCTTCTTCTTCTTCTTCTTCTCGTTCTCGTCGCGTTCTTTCCTTATTATCATCACCACCGCCAAATTTCACGCTCGCTTCTAATTCATTCCTCGTCTCCACTAGCTGTGCTTTTAAAACTCTCTCCCTTTCTCTCAACTCCGACTCTTGTATCCTGGCACGTTGCAACTGCTTCTCCATCGATGCACACTGATTTCGTAAATCTTTCTCCCTCTCTCGCATCTCCAGCATTTCCTTTTGCGTCTCTTTGACAACCTCCAGCGCTTCTCTTCTTTTCGTATCTAACGCGTCTACCTCATCTACTTTGACTTTCAAAGAGTTAAAGAGCATCTCGTATTTTTTCTTCTCCTCGGTTAAACTTCTTCTCGTTTTTGTAACTTCCTCTTCCATCTCTTTCGCTCTCCTTTCTGCTCCCGCGTACGACTCTTTTAATCGATGCTCCTCTTCGTCTCTTCTCTCCGACTCTCTCGTCTTCTCCTCGTTGATGATTTCCATCTGCTTAATGAGGGGTGCGATTGCTTCGGCTCTCATCGCCTCTGCCGTCGTCAACTCTTCCTCGCACTGCCTCGCTCGACTCTCCGCGATCCGCGTTTCTCTTCTCAACTGGTCTTGTTCCTTCCCGTGTCGACTCGCCATCGCGTTCATGGATTCCTCCAACTCTCTTATCCTCGTCTCCAAATCTTTCCCTCTTTCTCTCTCTTGATTTAATTCTCTTTTCGTTTTCTCTAAATCTCCTCCTTCCGACGACGACGCGTTCTTAGAGCTACTGATAAAATTCTCCTTCTCCTCTTCGAAGTGCTTCTTCATCGCGTGTTCCTTCCTTTGAAACTCCACTCGCAGCTGCTCGCTAAACTGCCTCGCGCGTCTCAATTCTTCCTGTCGCTCCCGCGCCGAGACTTTCAAGTTCTCAATCTCTCCATCTTGTCGTTGTCTCACTCGTTCCAATCGTTCGCGTTCGTTCATCTCCTCCGCGAGCTTCAACTCGTTCGTTTGCAAATTCGACTGCAGTTGATGCATTCTCGACTTTAGCGCTTTCACGCGTTCCTCTTCGTCGTCGTCCTTCACCGAGCCAGGCGCGGATAACACCAGCTTCAAATTCTCCTCTCTCAACTTTTCCAGCTCTTCTTCCAACTCTCGTATGATTTGAGCTACCTGCTCGTCGTTAAACTCGCGCCCGAGAGCGTTGTTGTTGTTGTTGTTGTTGGTATTCGACGACGAAAGCTTTTCATTCTCTTGTTGCAACGCGGTGTTTATGACGGTTAACGTTTGCGTCTTTTTGGTCAGTTTGGTGATTTCTTTTTGAAGCGACTCCAGCGTTGGTGGTGGTGGTGGTGGTGTCATCGTATCGGACGATAGCGCGCTAGATGATAGATATCTCTGAAGAGAGAACTTTGAAGTGTGCGTTGTGGGTTGTGAGTAACTCGTTTGAGAAAAACCACGAAACGCATTTTTCGTTAGATGTGCAACCCCAATCGCGCATGCACGCGAGCGCGACCGCGCTGGAGAAAGATTTAAGCGAAGAAGAGAAGAGAGAGAAAGAAACATAAATAAAAAAACGAGCGATGCCCGCGACGACGAGGCACCAGCGCGACAAAAAAGCGCTCCATTTATTCGACCTTCCTCGGGAAACGTTACTTTTAATTCTCCAGCGCGAAGACGTAACGGCCACGGATTTAGCGCGGTTTTCGTGCGTCTCGAAAGGAGAGAAGGCGAGAGAAATAGCGATGGAAGCGGCGAAGAACAGAGTGAAAAGCGCGTGGCCGGAGAGCGAGTTGAATTATAAGACGGAGGAAGATCGCGAGCGTCCCCCCCGGCGTCGTTTCATATATGATGATTTTTATTGCCCTTTACCCGCATCGAGGTGGGAAGCGGCGTGGGAAGCGGCGAGTTGGGAAGTGGCGGGAGAGAAAGACGAAGGCGTCGACGACGAGAACGACGACAAGCACGGGAAAAAGAAGAAGAGGAAGAAAGAAAAAGAAGAGACGTGGTTGGACGCGATGCGGTTTTTGGACGGGAAAATCGCGGAGAAGCGAGAGCGAGAGATACGACTCGCGCATATGCGAAAGAAGGGGTGGTTATCGGCGGACGGCAACGGCGACTGGGACACGCCGCTGAGGCGGAGAAAAGAGGTAAACAGCGGAGCCATTCAGGGTAGAAAGTTCCGCATGAACTGGGATACGACGACGTGTACGTATCGAGACGGAAGAACCGAGATTTGGGGAACGGATTGGTTGTGCGATGAACATAAGATTGGGTCCACGAAAATGAAATCTCGAGCGAACGAGGTTTTTATCGGCGAGGATCGAGTTTTGTATTTCAAACGGTTCCGGTCGTCCGCGCTGCAATCGAAAAGAATTAAAATGTTCGAAGGGAAGCGCGGAAAATTGATCGCACCTGATTTTCATTGGTGCGCGAAACAGGCGAGAAAAGTTCTGTGGGTCGCGATTGGGACCTGTCACGCGGTGATGTTGATGGAAAGCGGAGAGGTGTACACGTTTGGGAAGAACAGGCACGGGGAGCTAGGTTTCGCGAATACAGTCGTGGAGGAAGAGGTTTTTGACGTTAATGACGAGATGAACAACGACGACATGATGGTGGATGGTAACGATACTAAACCGACGAGAACGATGAAAATTAGAAGAAGGACGACGTTTGAATATCGCACGCCAAGGTTGTTACCTTTCATCAGAGAGGAAGGCGAGCAAAACGATAGCAGTAAAGGTATTTCCGCGCATCCAGACGGTCCGGACTATATATCGAGACGATGTCGCTTCGTATCGGCGAAAAAACACACGTCCATGGTGACCACCATGGATGGCTTAGTCTTTGGTTTTGGGAAAAACGATCGTGGTCAATTAGGTATTGGAAATAACATCATGCAGTATCAACCGAGGAAAATTACCACGTTTCCGCGAGTTTGCGTGGGCACGGGGCAAATGGGTGTAGGCACGGTGCAAACAGAAGATATGAAGATAAAAAAAGCGGTGTGTTGTGGCGACCATTCCGTAGCTTTGTCAACGTGTGGGGTGGTTTATGCGTTCGGCTCGAACCAGAACTTCTGTTGTGGTGCGGATTTCCCGGCGCAGACTCTGTTGCAGTTAATGAAAGACCAATGGTACCCGCGGAGAATTGCTCTTACGTGGTGTGACAATCCACCTCGAAATTACCAAGGAGGAATCCATGTTTGTGAAAAACAATGGTTGCACGAGAATGGAAAAGGAACGGTGTTTAAAGATATCACGAGCGGTTGGAACGAACACGACCGTTTCGAAATAGATGAAAATGGCGACCATGACGAATTTGGAGTAGACAACTTGGAGTGGTCGCAAGGATTTGAAAGCCTAATCGAAGAGCGAGCGCGTGAGATTGAGCGCATAGAGAACACTCGGCGGCGTGAGATTGCGCGCATAAGGAACAGAACGATAGTAGATGCAGAGAACGAAGACGACAATATGGATTTGGAAATTCACGGCAACGACGACGACGAGAGAATTTACAGCGTGCATGCGAAAGATATCTCCGGTGGTGATACGCACACGGTAATTTTGGACAGTTCTGGTATCGTTTGGACTGTTGGAATGAACACGAACGGAGCGTGCGGTCGGATTATACCAATTCGAGTAAGTCAAAATAATACTGTCATGGATGCGCCCGCATTAGTTAATTTCGTCGCTAAGCCTGTGGTTATGCCCACGTACACGGACGAGGAAACGGGCGAGGAACGCGTCGTGAGGATGGCAGAAATTCACAGCGGGAGATTTCATCTCGGAGCAGTCGCGGAAAAAACGGGATTTTTCTACGGGTGGGGTTCCGTCCAACATCGTGCGTTAGGCGACGCACGATACGGGCAAAAAGCCATGTTCAAGCTAGAAAAGATTTCGGGTGCTTTGTAATTTTGTATTTCTCTTTCTGTCTCTCTCTTTTTGCAATCTTTATTACATTCTTATTATTATATTATCGTGTATCAAAATAGTACCAGTATATGGGTATCCCGAGAGTTGTTTTTCTCGTTTCATCGCTAATCTTCTTTCTTTTCCGCCCCAGAACCTTCAGCGAAGGAACACATCAACCCTCCGGATAAGAGCAAACCACCGCCAACATATCCCAACGGACCGAGCACTTCACCTAAAAATAACCCTCCCAATAATGCCGCGAACAACGGTTCGCCGGATAAAATCACTTGCGTCTCCGAAGCTGAAACCGATTCTTGTCCTTTCGCTTGCACGACATCGGCCAAGTATCCACCAATTACCGCCGAAAATGCAATCAACAACCAAATTATCGGGTCCCTCCATCCGGAAAACGGCGTCGTCGTCGTCATACCTACTTTGTGTAACGCAAAATCGGAGAAACCCCACGCGGAATACATAAACGCCAGAAAGAAGGATTTCCACGCCTGCAACTGAGACCCGTCCAATCCGAGTTTCGTGAACGCGCCGATGCGAAAGACGTACAGAGAGTACGTCAACGCCCCACCTAAGGCGATTAAATCACCAATATTGATCGACAAACCTTTTGGCATCACCGAACCAACCAACTCTACGGATTGTCCTCCCCCCGGGTCCATTCCTAATGTCACCACCCCGACTAACGCGACTAGGCACCCTGCCCACACCAACTTCTTCACCTTCTCCCCGAAGAACGTTTCAATAAACGGCGTGAACGCAATCGACGCTTGCGTTAAAAACGAAACTCTCGTGGCTTCCGTAAACAACAAAGCGACGTTGCAGCAACCCTGCGCGAGAAAATTCCACGTCGCCAATTCCAACGCCGCCGACCAAAAATCCTTGTTCAGTTTTTCCTCGCCGCTTCTGTTCTTCTTGAACGAATCTAACAACTGAGGCACGAAACACAACAAAACCATCAACCCTCTAATCATTCCTAACGTTCCAACCGACGGTGGACCAGCTCTCACGAAGACCATCTTCAACGACACGCACAAACCCCCGTACGACAACGCTACTAAACCGAGAAGGAAGCGACCGGCGTTGGTGGAGAGTTCGGCCGCTTGCATCCGCTCAAACCATCCTCCTTTCTTCTCCGATGACGACGACGAAGACGACATCACGACGCCGTTCTTACCAGAAGAAGAAGACGAAGACGCGACGACGACGGAGAGCATTCTCGATCTTCTCCCTCTCGTCGTCGTCGTCGTCGTCGTCACGAGAGTATTATTATTATTATTCTGCTTATTATGAGTGAACAAGGCACTTTTCCCACTCCAAGCCGCCGACAAAAAAGAAGAAGACGAAGATTTCATCGCCGCCGCGGCGGTCAGCGTCGTTCCTCGTCCTCTTCGCATCGAAAACTCTTTCTCGTCATCATTCCAACGACGACGACGACGAGTAGTAGTGGTAGAGGGAATCGCCCTCCCAGCGGCGGCGTTCAACGTTCTCAACGAAGTCATTTTTTTAGTTTCCCCAATACTAAACTCTCTATCTATCCGTTGCGTCGTGTCAGAACACGCAACGAAAAAATGTATGTGAATTTAAAAAGCTTTGCTCTCAGAGAGCTTTTAGTCGCGCGCGTTCAATAATAAGAAGAAGTATAAAACGCGAGGGTTCGCGCGCAAAGAGTTCTTTTTCTTCTCCCGCCTTCCTTGGAACGTTTTGCGTGTGCGTGTGCAGGCGCGCGCGCGTGTTGTGTCGCCTTTCTTTTGCTTTCTCTCGTGATGTTCTTTTTTCCCCAAAATCACTTTTTTCCGATGTCTGTTGTGCAAAAGAAAAAAATATGCACGTGTAGGTGAAAATAGGACGAACCATCGAAATTGGTGGGCACCCCCACCAGTAAAAAGCAAAGCGCTTTTCGACGACGCGCGATATTTTCGATACGATGAGTCATCATATCGTGGGGAATTGGAGGTTTGAAACTTTTCCTCCTCCTCATAATAATACTATCACACACACACTCAATAACACGCACACGCACGCACACTTTTAATAAACAACAGCCGATATAATAATGGGCAGAATTTCCTTGGACCTTTTCAGACGCAAATCTCACGACGAGAACAGCGAGAGAGAACTTCCCGGGTATCTGAAAGCGATGCACGATGTGCCGACGCGAGATTCGAAGAGAGATCTCGGGTTGCTCGTGAATCACAAGAAGGATCGCTTGAGCATGGACGAGGCGAGGGAGAAAGTGCCCGTGGCGGCAAAAAAGACGGAGACAGAGACGGCGAAGACGACGGAGAACGCATCGTCGGCGTCGTCGAGAGGAGAGGAGACTTTGGCGGCGGTGAGAAAGAGCGCGGAGTTGGAGAGGCAAGACAGCGCGGCGGTGAGAAAGGTGCAGGTTTTGTAAACAGTTTTTTTTTCCCCTGCGGGGCTAACTGTCTTGGACACGTCAGCTTTAAAGTAATATAAAAAGTGTCTCCGCGCGGACACGCTTCCTTTGTACATATATAAAACGTAAACATATTAATATGACTGATTGTAATCGAACGAAAAAAGAAGAGAGAGAAAGTACTATAACTCACTGCTATTTTTCGTTGTTTGTATTGTTTTGTGTTTTGTTATTATTATTATTATTATTAAAACGTCACTCGATTGCACCCAAACGCGAAGAAGACGAGAGACTGCGCGATGAGAAACAAAGAGTAGTGGACGAGTTGGTGCCGGAGTATGCCATACGCGCCAGAAAAGAGGAAAAAAGCACCCATGGAGAGTTCTTTGAAATAGATTTTTCTGCGCGTTTTAGTACTTGACGACGACGACGATGACGAGAACATGTTCCCCAATTTCTTAGTCACGACCCATTCGTGCGCGTCTGAGAGCTCGAATAAGCCCGATATCATGGCTGATAATTTTACGACGCACATCGCGTTCTCAAACAGAATGAAAGCGACTGATGTTTTCCAACCTTCTTTGGTGAACACGACAGTACTCATCGTGACAAGAACTGGAGCGTAAACTAACGCCCAAAACGGGATTGGTATTTCCGGGCTAATCGCGCACAAAGGTACGAGAAGACAGTAGAGGAAGAAACTGACGATGTGCGCCGCAAACATTCTCGCTCCAAAGAAGAACACGATCAAATAGACTTTCTTCGCCAACGAAATGCCATTGGACTCTATGATGGTTTTTGTCGCTTTCCTCCACAGCTGCATCGGGCCGCAGCTCCAGCGGTGTTGTTGCTTTCTGTAGGCGTCGTATTCAGCAGGAATCTCGTTATCACACGTGACATCGTTCAAGAAAATAAACTTCCATCCTCTTAAATATGCGCGCAAACTCAAATCCATATCCTCCACCGTCGTTCGAAAGTTCCAACCGCCGCTTTCGACGATACATTTTCTTCTCCAGACTCCCGCGGTGCCGTTAAAGTTGAAAAACAATCCTGCGGCGCATCGCGCGTATTGTTCGCAAAGCATGTGGTACGACAAGGAAATTTCTTGGACTCTCGTCAATACGCTTTCCTTTGCGTTCGTAAACGTCCAGCGCGTTTGCACGAAACCGACGTCCTCGTTTTCCATCAACCAAGGGACAGTATTGAACAGAAAATCGCTATCGGGATCAAAATCCGCATCAAACACGGCGACGTAGTCGTAGTTTTCAATCAAATCCATGGCTTCTAGCATTGAACCAGCTTTATAACCTTTCCTGTTCTCTCTGCACACGTATTGGATGTTCACGCCTCGACTCATCCATCGATGCACCGCGCTTTGCGCAATCTCTCGAGCTTCCAACTCTGTGGAGTCGTCTAAAACTTGTACCATAAAGTGTTCTCTGGGCCATTTCATGCGACACGCGGCGTTTATGATATCTTCGCAACACGTGGTTTCATTGAACATTGGAAGTTGGACCACGATGTTTGGGATGGTTGAGTAATACTCAGCGCTCGGCGGCAAATACGACGATCGCGAACTTTGTCGTATTTCCTCCATCGAATACGACGGCAAACATTTCCCACTCGGCCGTTTAAATCTGTCCAAATAGTCTCTTCTCGACAAATATTTCCAATAAAACGCGACGTATAAGTGAAACGCGCGATCTGCCGCGACTAAAGCGGATAAAAACGCCGTAAACCCAACGAAGACCTTCAACACGGGATTGAAAAATGCAACGCGTATATCGTCGGCAGTCACCAACGCCCAGTAAAAAGATTCCGAGGAAATTGACGGGTTCGACGATGACAACGGCATTGATACCTCGATTTCGTTATCGTCCTCATCACTTCTACCACGGCTGAGCAACGAAAACGTCATCGCTCCCGGATTGCCGCGACGGCTAAAAATCAACTCCATCCGATGCAAAACCACCACCAAACAAAACACAAACGCGAACAAAATGAAGCACGTCGTCGAGAGCGGCGATTTCTTCTTCTTCTGCGTCTTCGCGTGGTACAACGATCGCGGCGATTTGCAATCGTACCGAGGGGAAAGTAGCACCGAGGACGACGAGGATGTCGTCGTCGTCGTCAGCGGCGCGCTCTGGGTTCGAAACATTTTTTTCCTCTCTCTTTCTCTCTCGCGTATTTTTTAATCTCTCTCGTCTCTCTCTCTCTCTCTCTCTCTCGGTCACTCACTCTCTCTCTCTCCGCCGATCGAGCGACCGCGAAAGCCGACAAAGAAGAAAGACGCGCGCACGTCGTTCTTCTTCTTCTTCTTTTTCTTGCTCGCGCGCGCGCGAATAAAGAGAAGAGAAGAGAAAGAAGAAGATTTTAGTGAAGAGAAAGAGCGACGAGGAAAATTTTACGAGGTTTGTTCTTGGAGAGAAGAAGAGAACTCTCTCTCGTCCGAATCTCGAGTTTTAAGTACGTATTTTGTATTGAATTATTTAGTTGCTAGTGATGACGCGGTGTTTCTTGAAAGAGCGCTTCTTCATGCATCTCTCTCTCTCTCTCTCTCTCTCTTATTCTTCTTCTTATTCTTCGATTGGAATCAAATCTTTGGACAAATACTTCGCGAACCCGAACGCTTTGAACCGCCGCTCGCCGATGAGTTTGAACAACTTGTCGTCGCTCACGACGAACTGCTTATTCTCTGGATCCATCAAATTCTTCTCCTTGAAGTACTTCCACATTTCGCTCGTTAACTGCGCTCTGCTGATGGTCTCCTGTCCGTTTAAGAACGTTTTCAATCTCTCCGAACACTTGTAAGGTTTCTTGAATCCGCTGTTTTCGCTCTTCTCTTGCTTCTCCTTCTCGGCTTTCGCCTTCAACTTGTTCAATTCCGTATCGCTCATCGGCACGTATTTCTCCATTTCCTTTCGGTATCGCTCCTTATCTTTCTCCGCCATTTCATTGTACATCTCCTTCCCTTTCTCGCTCAAATTTGACCACCTTTGCCCCAACTTCTTTCCGACTTCACCAAACTTTATCCCCGGGAACTCTTTGATGATTTTCTCGCGGTTGTGCGACACGAAGCACATGTACGGGCCTTGCGGACCTTTCGGTTTGTTAGGATCTTTGATTTCTATCTCTCTTCTCCTCGGCGCTTTAACAACGCGAACGTTCGCCTTAAATTTCTTTCTCGAGGACGGTTTCGTGTCGCCTCTCGTCGTTCGCTTCCCGCTGTAATAGCCTTCCTCTTCCTCCTCTTCTGACTCTTCGTCTTCCGATTCTTCTTCTTCTTCTTCTTCTTGTTCTCTTTTCAACTCCTCTTCCTCTTCCTCTCGAATCTTCTCCGAGCTCGTCCACGGCTCACCTCTCTTCGCGCGTTCGTGTCCGACGTGGCTCTCGTCCAAGTGCGCTTTCACCATCGCGCGGATGAATTTTTTCTTCGTCTGTTTCAGATTCGTTCGATTCAATTTCGTTTCCAATTGGTCCACGATGGACGCGACGGTTAATAATTCCAAGTTTAAATCTTTGCTGGAGAAAATCTCCGCCAACGATTTCGCGATGGCAATCTCCAACTCGTCGTTATTTATAGTCGTCATTGTTCTTTGAGTGCGCGCGCGCGTGTGTGTGTGTGTATCTATCTATCCACGCGCGCGGGCGTGTCTTTCAATTTTGTGTCGATATTTTTCTTAATTCCAATTTTTGGAAAGAAAATTCTAAAACCACACAATCCACTTTTCATAGGGACGCACGACGACGACGACGACGACGACGACGACAACGACAATGACGACAACGATGATGATGCAAACGACAACAACGAGGATGAGGACGAGGAAAAGCACAGCTCTTCCTTTTATGCGATCGTCGTCGTCGTCGAGGAGGAGGAGAGGAGCGTGCTACTTTTCCACCTCTCGGCGGCTGCGGGCGACCGCTTCCCCCAAAGACGACGACGGAAAAGAAACGGAAAAGAAAAAGACGAGGAGCAAGAAAAAAACGACGAGCGAGAAGAAGAAGGAGGAGGTGAAGGAGGAGAGCGACGACGACGACGACGAGCGTCGCGATCGAGCGTTGATGGATGCGCTCCTCTCGAAATCAAAGTCCGTGGACGACGTTGGCTTTGAAACCTTCGTGGAGGAGAACGCGACGCGACTGACGACTTTGTTTTTCGACCGGATGTTGATGACGATAGAAGAGAAGATAGAGAGCGGGGAAGAAAAAGAAGCGGAAGAGTTGGATGCGTTAGCTGGGAGGACGTTAATGTTGTTGGAGTCGAGAGCGACGTTTGAACGCGCCAGCGAGATTGGGTTCCCGGAGACCATGCGGGATTCGATATCCGCACACGAAGCGACGCTGAAGAAGCAGTTATCGGCGAATGGAAGCGGTGGTAATACAGAGGATTCATCGGAAAATTATTCGATCGAAACGCAAGTCAAACAACGCTGGGCGGCGTTGACGAAAGCTATGGAACAGACTGGGACTGAGAACGCGCTTTCGCAGAAGGTGATGAATCGAGAGCGGGCGAAATCGAGCGCTACGGAACTCATCGGACGAGCAAAATTGAACACCGAAGAAGCTAAAACGCTATTTACGACTGCGGTACCTCCAGAAAGGAGAATAATTGAGTTTTTGTTAGAGTACGAGCCTGGGCCGGAGCGGTCTCAGCTGTTAACGGACGCGTTGACGCCCCCGGACGAGGAGGATTTGAAGGAGATGGAAGAGAACGAAGAGGTGGAGGTGGTGAGCACAACCGCCGCGAAACTTTCGTGCGCGTTGGAGGTGTACTTGAAGGAAATGATTGATAATAACAGTAGTAGCAATGGTAAAAGTAATAGTAGTAGTAGTGATAGCGACGATGATGTGGTGGTACGCGTGCGCGCGCTCGCGGAAGAAGTAAAAGAAAGATTGTAGTAAAAGTTGAAAATTTTTGTATTGCAAAAGATGTGTACACGCCGTGTTCATCTGACTTCTAAATTTATTTGAGGCGATTCCATGGAGAATCCCGTCGACGGAGGAGGAGCGACAGCAGTATCTACGACGACGCTCGTGTTGTTTCTCGAACCATCACCTCTTCTTCTGTTTGCTCTCCTTTCGAGCGCGCGTAAAAGCTTCCCGACCGCGTCTAATTTGTTCGCATCCGAACCGCCGCCAAAGCTTTGCTTTGCGAGTAAAAAGCCCACAACCATTGGGACCACAAAGGTTTTCATCGCCATTCCTAATTCTTTGCGCATTCTAAATCCGACTTGTTTCTCGTGAACGACGTCCTCGAGCATATCTTGATCTCTTTGATTGAAGCCGCCAGAATCTTGTTCGATAAACTTCGTCTCCCGAACTCGTTGAAACGCTCGGAATCCGCGAAGCATAGCCTTCACGACGGACCACATGCCGTGTCTCACCGCGAGTCTCGCGACGTCGTGTTGCACGTGCTGCTCTTCAAAATGAATGAGCGTGCACCGTGCGGCAGTCCACGGCTTTAAGCCGCGCATTTCGTCCTCGTTCTCGAAATCGGGAACGGCTTCGATTTTCCACGCCGAGTAATACGGATCGACTCGCAAAACTCTTTTCGATTTTGGAACATTCGGGTGACTCATCCCTTTCGTGATGGAATAATACACGTTCTTGTTCTTGTTATTCGTAGAAAAAGACACAAAATCTGTGGTCGATCTCATCCCTCCACCTTTCATTGGCGTCGTCGGTGGCGACAAATCGTCCAACATTGGATTCGCGGAACCTTTCTGCTTCTCCGTCCACGTGCGTCGAGAAAAGACGTAATCGCGATTTGAAATCACGGGTAATTTACGCTCCCAATACACGAGATCCGCGCCGGTGTTCACGTCCCTTTCGATGATCTCTGATTTGATTAGTAAAGGATCCCATGCCTTTCTAGTTTGGTCTGAGTTGAAAAAGTCGCACAACTCTTCCGGCGTGCAGTTTTGGAACGTTGATTTCGAAAGGTATTCCGTCCCGCCGTACGGGAGAATGTGACGCCACGCGACGTACGTGCTCCCGGTCTCTTTATCTTCTTTGCGCATCATCTCCTGCCACTCGCCGTAATCGCACTTTGGCACCTGTTCGTCTTCAAAAAGCCTAGGGTTGTCGTTGCTGTTTTTCTGGTTCTTCTTCGCCGCGGAGGAGAGTTCGCCCGTGGCTAATCGGTCTCGAAACTTCTCGTAATCTAATTTTTGTACAACGTCCGGATTATCAACTCCGGCACCTTTAAACATCGTTCGTTCATTCGCGACGTCAAAGAAAGCTTCTTGGTGCGAGTGTTTCCTGGACTCTTTGACGAACAAACCGAGCATGGAACCTCGTCTGGGCAAGTTACCCTTGGGTGCCGCCTTCGGCGAAGAACTGTTCTGTTCTCCGCCTTCGTCGCGCATCGACGAAAAAGTGCTCTCCGTCGTTCTGCTCGAAGTATTACTATTGTTGGTGCCAGAATCTTCCGAAATTTTTTCCAGCCGTCTTCGCGCGCCACCACCTCCGGTGGTTGCACCAGTGCCGTCGTCCATGTTCTCGGAACGAGATCCCGATTCTCCGTCTCGCGTTTGTTGTCCTTCGCGGTGTTCTCTCTGTTGCTGCTGCTGTTGTTGCTGATGCAACCGTCTTCTCAACTCTCTCTGTCTCCTCAAGCGCCTCTTAAAAACTTTCCGTTTCACGGCTTTCACGAGCTCTCGCGCGAACACGAGCGAACTGAGCGTAAACCAAATCGACTTGATCGAGTTCGCCGACAAATTCTGCCTCGACGACCTCGCCGCTTCCTTCAAAATCATCGCCAACCGCGAAATATCGTACTTCATCCCGAGTAAAACGACCGCAACGAGCGCTAAAACGAAGCAACTGAGCGACGCGAACGCCACAAATGCCGTCGTCGTCGTCGGTATCGTTCGGTCTCCTCCCCCTCCTCCTCCAAAACACATCCACCACGCTCGGTTCCAAAACGTATTCAGCGACTGCTCGATTTCCTCCTTGGACGGCAACGTAAAACCGGCGACGGACGAGAGCATAGCGCCTAAATCGGTCGGGTTAAACGGTTCGTCGTCGTCGTTGCCGAGCATTTCGTTCGGTCCTCCTCCTCGACGGAGAAAACGGACCGCCATTTTTTTTCGTTGTCGTTGTTTTTATCGCCGCTATATCGCGTGGAAGCGCGGTTTATGCGTGCGCGCGTGCGTCTTCGGGAAGAATCTGACTCGGATAATATTCCCGTTTTTTTTCCCTGCCGGGGGGGGGGATTCGTTTTGCAATTTCCTTCCCTCTTCTTCTCGACAAAAATGGATCCGCGAGCGATCGATCGATCGAAAAAGAGAGAGAACGGCCGATGACTCCAACGCGCGCGACGTTTCTCGCGCCCCGCGATGTCGACGACGACGCGGATCTCTGAGTTCTTTCTCCGCTTATATTGTGTTTATTCACTCAATATTGGGGCAAAAAGGAAGAAATTTATTTGAGGGAAGAATAAAAAAAAGCGGACTCGAAATCTGAGATACACTTTTTTTTTTTGTTCGAGATCGAAGCGAAAAAGGTGCCCGCCTGCCGACACGCGTTTCTCTCTCTTCTCTCTCTCTTCTCTCTTCTCTCTCTTCTCTCTCTTCTCTCTCTCACTCTCTTGCTTTTGATGTGTCTCCATGATTGATTTTTGATTTTGTCTTTTTCCTCTCTCTCGACTCATCAACTGTTTCTCTCTCTCTCTCTCTGCGTCGCAACAACACAAAAAGAATCCGAGAGAGAACAACGCGCGTTGTTGGTTTCGCGCGCTCGATTGGCTCTTCTCTCTCTCTCTCTCTCTCTCTCTGGACTGAATCTTCCGCGCGCGC
>Ga0255753_1000085_pt1 | contig 105531 bp, 108 predicted proteins | sample 041ome_10_FD_179953 | JGI IMG/M metagenome (GOLD analysis project Ga0255753, IMG submission 179953) | Coastal salt marsh microbial communities from the Groves Creek Marsh, Skidaway Island, Georgia - 041412US metaG (version 2) | ecosystem: Environmental > Aquatic > Marine > Intertidal zone >...
AAATCACCATTATTTGTTTTCGCAATTTATTGATTTCATTTATGATTGCTTTGCTCTCTCTATCAGTTGCTTCTTTAAAATTATCTTCGTCGCCCTTTGCTTCTTCTTTGCTTTTTATAATAGCGTCAAGAGAGTCGATTTTCTTTGTCAAATCATTATTTTTGTTTATTTTTGCCATTATTTTTTGAAATTCAGGACTTGGTATTTTCGATTGTTGAATATAAAACTTTCCTATTTTGCTTACATCTTCGCACAAATAAATAGTGGGACCATCTGTCAAAGTATGAGCGTCTTCAGTGGTAAATAAAATTCCCGACTTTTGTTTTACTGTATTATCAAAGACAGATTGAGTGCGGCGCAATGGCTCTCCGGGTTTTATATGACTATCTGGTAGTGACATTGTTCGAGTAATTGTTTTCGAAAATTTATTCTTTTCATTGCACTTAAAATACTTGAATGCGTTTGGCCAATGTTCTGCTTTAACAATTTCAAGACATTGTAAATAATAATTTTTAAGTGAATTCATAGTAATATCTGATATACTATTAAAATAATTATCAATAATATAATCCTTTTCTAATATTTTATTCTCGTGCAAATAATAAATATATTCCACTATTTGTTCAACATCAAAGTATCGTAACAATGTTTTATTTTTTTTACAAAACTTAACGCATTTCTGTAAATCTTCATAGCTTTCATACATATTATGAGGAAGCATACATACATTTGATTTTGATAAAATCGGAATAGATTTTTTACAATCATAACTATTAATATTATAAACTGTAGATCCCTCAAATTTTCCTTTGAAATCTTCAATGACATCTTTAATTTCATCTTGTTTCGGTAATGTCGCACATGATAATACAACATTGGGTATTTTATTTTGCGACCAGTTTCTGTTTATAACGTCGTGTAATTCGTGTGTTTCACTGTCTAATGTGATGGTTGGTTCATCCCAGTAAGTAATAATATCTTCCTTATTATTAAAAGCGCACATATAATGCATAGATGTAATGTAGGAGCGCACGTCGCAAATCATTATTTCGACTTTAGAACCATCACTATTATCGATTTTCTTAGACCCGTTTTTATACTTAATATCTTGTCCAATCTTATGACATTTTGGGTTCTTGCAAACACATCTTCCCTTTGCATCTAATTCGTGTTTGAAATGCGAACTTGCCGAAAAATAATGAAGACGAATTTCGTCAGCCGTATCTGAGCCAAATGCAAATGCTATTTTTTTTCCCAATGCAATACAAGATTTTGCCAAAGCCAATCCAATATGGCGAGCAACACATACAAATATGATTTTATATTGATTAGATAATCCAATGGGTGTCAATGTTTTACCTGTACCAGTGGGTGCACAATATAACACAATTTTGGATTGTTTATCTGTTTTAAACAGATTAAATATGTCTTTTTGGTGTTCAAACAATACTTTATCCTCAGAAGACAATAAATATTCATTACGTTCAATATAATTATGTGCATTTTGGAGAATCACATTAGGTGTAACTTTGGGCGAGGCAAAATTAATGACTTTGTCGACATAATCCAATATGGTGGTATTAATATTAATAATGGATGATTTTCTTATTTGTATAATACTGTATAAATAACTAATATAACCTGATTTCTTTTTATAAATATATTTTAATATATATGAACACAACTCAATTAATAAATATTCGAAAATTACCTTTTTAAAGCTATCTATGTTTTCATCAAGGTTTTGTATTTTAACTGTATCACTGCTATTTAATTTTTGTAGTTTTGATGATTTTTCGGGAACATATTCAAAATGGTATTTTTTATTTATTTTATCAATACCTTTTTTAAAATATTTCTCGTATAAGTAATGATGTATAATAGTATTCGGTTCTATTTTCAAAAACGATGTTAATGATTTATTGTTGTTATAATAAATATCAGTTTTATTATAGCCATTATCAATCATCTGTAAAATATTTTTCTCCATACCGTTTACCGGGACTTCTAATGATTCCCATTCTTTTTTCGTAAGCTTTTGCTGTCTTAAATCCATTGTATTCTATATATATAATATAAAAATCATTTTATATTCAATTTTTATATGCATGTATAAATATAAATACTAATTGCATATAAATAATAACGAGAAAAATGCTTGATTTTTTTATGAAAAAGGCAAATATACAATACATAAATTATCAAAATATGCAGCAATGTATTAATGATACAAACACATTAATAATAAACACTCTTAAAAGTGGAGAACAAGAATGTCTAATATTAAACACAATCGATTATAATAGAGAACAAGAAATATTTAATAAATTAATTGAAAATTATGATTTCAAATCAAAAAAAATAGTGATTTATGGAAAAAACTGCAATGATAATAGTGCAATAAATAAAGCAAACCAATTAATTGACTTAGGATTTCAATATATTTATGTGTATAATGCTGGATTATTTGAATGGATATTATTGCAAGAAATATACAGCGAAGAGCATTTTAAAACGACATCGGTTGTAACTGATATATTAAAGTTCAAATCAGAGAAAATAATCTATTAAAAATTGATTTGCTATTTTATTTTATATATGTGTAATATAAAATGAAAATATTGTCTATTGAGGGAAATATTGGCGCCGGTAAATCTACATTGTTGAAAGAATTGCAACATAGATTGAAAAACAATCCTTATGTAATTTTTATGTTGGAACCCACAAGTGTATGGGAAAATATTAAAGATGATGAAGGACATTCGGTATTGGAAAAATTTTATTCGGACCAAGAAAAATACGCATTTTCCTTTCAAATTATGGCATTTGCAACGCGTATCCAAAAAATGAGACAAAAGATAAAGGATAATCCCGACGCAAAAGTTATGATTTGTGAGCGCTCATTGGAGGCGGATTACAATATTTTCGCAAAAATGCTTCATAGCGACAAAAAAATTGAAGATATTAATTATAAGATATATTTAGAATTTTATAAGATTTTCAAAGAAGATTATCCGATAGAAGGTATTATATATATTGATGCCAGACCCGAAATATGCTATCAGCGTATTAAAATGCGATCTAGAAATGGTGAAGAAGATATACCACTAACATATCTTCAACAATGTGAAAAATATCATAAAACCTGGCTTTTTGAAAACAATACCGCAAGAATGTTACGGTTGCAAACAGATTATCAATTTAGTGATGAATCGGATAAAAAGTTTTACTTTCATTTATGGACAAATCAAATGACAGAATTCATAGGAAAATTTATGTAAACTTAACGACGATGTGTACATTCTCCTTTTTGATACATTTACACGCCGAAACTGATAATTCCTCTCTTTTTTTACGCGTTTTATTTTCACTAGTTGTTTCATTCTTTTTTCGTGAATTTGTATTTCTCGAATTCATATCTTGTTCTATGTCTTCGTAGTTTTCTTCAATGTATTTTACAATATTGTTTTCAAGAGCCCAACGAAAAAAATTCAGTTGCCCGATTGTCGTTTCCATATTGTGTTTGTCATCATATGGAATACAAATGCGTTCCCATCTACAAAAGGGGTCAAACCGTTTTTTTGAATACGCTTTTAATTTTAATTTATACTCATGAAATACCTTAAAACGATTATTGTTTAATATGTATACAACATATTTTTCTTTTGCATAATTCGTTACAAACCAATCTATAATGCGCAATGATATTTTCCCTTCACCGTTAATTATTGATATAATTGAATCCAAATGTTTTTTATTATTGTAGAAATTCATTAAACTAGACAGTAATAATTCATTTTGTGTTGTTGAATAACGACTCGACATTAAATAATATAATACGTTGTACTTTATATTATTTTTTATAAAAATATAAATTCTAAACCATTTATATATTTATGATGAATGAAAATATAAACTCAAATGTAGAACCATCTAAAAGAAGAAACGGGTTAACCAAATCGATTAGAAAAGTATCGCAAGGATTAGAAGTAAAAAAATGTTTTTCTTGTACAACAAATTTACAATTAACAAATTGTATATATTGTGGTAGATCCGTATGTATTAATTGTATTGATGACAATGCCTGTTTAGTATGTCATCGTTCAAGATATATTGTAAAGCTCAAGACAAAAAAATGGTATAATTGTTGTTGTTTTTAACCCGTCTTTTCATTTGATGTATTTTCCGATAGTTTTTCGACGGGCATCATCATATTTTTTACATCTGTAATATTCGATTTTTGCGAGCGAATTCTGAAATTATAACATTTGTGATTTTGATAATCGCTATTATTTGAGTAACGTCGTCTTGTAGTAATGCGATCACAAAGAATGCGATGAACACTACAATTATGAGACATACTGATAACTTTAAACTGATCATTACAATATTTAATAAATTTTTCTATTTCGCTATATGCGTCTCTAAATAATGGTATATACACCTCAATAGATGTGTTTTTAATCTTATTTTTTAATACGGAATTATCAATATTAATATTGTTATCAGTGATTTTCATCAAAAGACCCTGAATAATGTCTTTCCCAACGTTAACAATCAGTTCGTAGATATATAATAAATCAGTGTATTTCAAACGACGTTTGTTTTTCTCATTTATATAAGAACAAAAATGCTGTTCGGACATATCTTTTACAATCCATCGAACTCGCCATTCAGTTACATTTTCACAATCATTTAATATCTGCCGCGCATTGGTCATTTCAACGTTTTCAAAATGAGAAATCATTCGAGTGAAATTACACAAAGATTCAGCAGGTATGTGATATTCGCTTTCATAATCCATCATTTTTCTATCATCATTGGAATATAAATAGCGACCAATATAATTCACACAATAATTTAACAAAATAGAATAATTTCCACAGGGATCGTCCCCTGGTTGTCGAGGAACAACGCCATTATTATTTTCCCTTAAAAATTGAAAATAATGAGGATTATGCACGGTACCATTTTCAATTCGACCAGTTACCCAATCAAATGAACAATGACACACAGTACACCACATTTGATTGCAACCTTCTGTTTTATAAATACGTTCTCCGCATTTGGGACACGGTCGTGTTGTTGATTTTATGTGATTTGCACTTTTAACAGTGTCTTCATTACACACATGGTCGGCCTTTGTTTCGTCTGTTAATACGTCTAAACATTTAGGACAACATTGTGTTTCACACACACCACATTTATATTGTGTGGACAAGAATCCTTTGCATTCTGCCTTTTGACACGGCATAATAAACCGTTTTTTGTCTCCGACTTCAATACCACACGCATTTTCCAATTCGGTTTTACTCTCACGAAGTTCGTATATTTCAGTATGAATATCAACACGTTTTATTTCTGTTTCTTGTCGAATTGCTCGTAAAGTATCAAAATAAATTTTTCTGGCGGCTTCTTCTTGTTTACGTTGTTCAACTATAATATTATGTAATTCCGTATTTTTATTGTTTATTTGTTCTCTAATTTCTTTAATTTTTGGTGCATTTTTAATACGAAGACGTTTACGTTCCATATATGCGTCCACTTCCGGCATTGTTTCTTGAATAAGGGACTTATTACGTTCAAGCAATAATCCATTATGATGGGGAGTGTATGTATTTACAAACCACGAACGGTTTAAATTTAAAATAACAAAGGCCTGCTCCCAGGATTTACGACAGTTCATACAATGTAAGTCCGCAGTAGAATTCATTAAATATGTGCGAACACACGTTTTGCACGCATGAAAATTACAAGATGGATTATTGCAACATATTTTCGCCTTTATAGATTTATTATAGGTTTCAATGCAAATTGGACACTCGCTCATACTGGTTTTATATAAACTTAGCTATATTTTTTAATCAATTTCTTTACGTATTTTTTTATCTTTAAAAAATAATTTATAGTATTAAATTATTTTTAATTTATGCAAATGATTATGCAAACAACTTAGTTGCTGTAAGCAACACCAGCCATACCACTCATGACACGGAGGACGTTGTAGTTAACAGCGTAGACACGTACCTTGGCAGTGTTGGAGCCAGAGACAGTGTTGGAGGAAAGAACAAGTTGAAGAACAGCGTTATCAATACGAGAGAAGTTGCATGTTCCGGAAGGTTGGTGTTCCTCGGGGCGAAGAGCGAAGGAGTACACGTTAATACCGGTATCGGGGCTCTTGGTGTGGTGCTGGAAGGGCTGCACAACATCGAAGTAAGAACCCTCACGCTCAGAGAAACGGTCTTGGCCGTTAAGTTGTAACTTGGCAGTCACAACAGGATTCTCACCCCAGCAGTGCTTCTCCATGGCGCACTCGGCAAGGACGAAACTGGCGGCATCACCGACACTCGCGTTGCTGTTATCAACAACGGTGGGGCCATCAACGAAAAGGTTTCCGCTGATAACTTGAGAAGCACCAGCAGCAGTGGTATAAGCTTCAAGACTGTTGGGAAGGGCATCAAGGGCATCAGTGTAATTGAATGGCTGGGCACCATAGAGAGACCATAAACCAGTGGCATCGGTGTTCTCTAATGAAGCACAGTAGTCAACATTGGCATCAGGTTGGACAACCCAGACAAGTTCCTTACAGGGGTGGTTGAAGTTAAGCTTGATGCGGTTGGAGGAAGAACCGACGGACTCGTCACCAGTGAACTGAACTTGTTCGATGAGGTACTCGTGGGGGTTCTGGGCCATCTTGCGGCGCTCATCAGTGTCAAGGAAGATGTAATCAACATAGAGAGACGCGGCAACAAGGGATTGCTGGTAGGCAGCAGAGACAGATTTGCCACCGGTTAAACCATCAACAGCCCATAAGCACTCACCAATGGGGCGGAAGTCAATGTTGATCTTGACCTCGTGGTATTGAAGGGCGATCAAAGGAAGGGCAAGACCGGGGTTGCGGCAGAACCAGAATTGAAGGGGGACGTAAAGAGTTGTCTCAGGAAGGGCGTTGCGAGGAGCGCACACCTGGGCAACGCTACCGGTGGCAGCACAGGCACCAGCGACGTCACTGTAGTCAGGGTCGACGAGGTAAGTAAGCTGTGTGGTCTGGCCAACCATCTTGTTGTAACCAGCGGCCTGGTCGGCAGGAAGAGTAAGTTGGTTCCAGATGTGCATCCAGTCACCGTATTGGCGATCGATGCGTTGGCCACCAATCTCAATTTCGACCTGGGAAACAAGTTGCTCACCAGGGAAATCTAACCAACGAGCGTAAACGTCACCGGAGGCAACGTTTTGGTTGATCTCAGGAAGAGTCAACTGAAGATATGTGCGATAGGCAAGATCACCATTACGGCTGATTGTGCAAGTAACGCGACGGCCGAAATCGGCTTGACCAGAGAATGTCTGTTCAATCGACTCCATGGCGAAGTTTGTGTGTCTGCGGTAAGACACTTTCCAGAAGGTAATCTCAGGGCTTCCAGTAAGGAAGACATCCTGAGCACCGTAAGCTACAAGTTGCATAAGAGCACCACCCATTTTATATAATTACTAAAGAAAAAAATTTGGGAAAAATTAAAATAAATTAATTAAATTAATTTAATAAATGTCATTTTTACTAAAGTATTTAGGTTTATATTTATTACACCATTAATAGTGCTTGCAAAAATAACCTTTGTATATTATTGTTAGCATAATATGCGTATTATGACATTTTTATATACAAATAAAAATTGATTATGCTTTCAAAATTATTATATTTTATAAAATATGAAGTGTAAATGTTGTAATAAGAATGAGTCGGAAAATCTATGTTATATTTGTAGTAATCCAACATGCAACGCTTGTAAAATAATCAAAACAATGAATTATGACAACAGAGGTGTAGGTAACGATTGGGGGACGTGCAAAGATTGCTATGAACCTTGGGTATATTGGATGAGAGAAATTGGTAAAACAGATTTTGACATTTTTGAAATGCAACATCTTGACTATGATAGAAATACGATTGAACAACTATATAGAGGTTCACTAATGCAATGTCATAAATGCAAATATATATGGGATGGAAATGCCCAATGCCCGTGTTGGAAAGATTTAGATATATTTGATATTTTTGATAGTGATGATGACATATATCTATCAGAACCCAAACAACAGCGCGATGTTGTTGTTAGCGAATCAATGGTGGAACGAAATTAATTATTATGTATTGTATTGATGTCTTGATTAGATAAGATGAATTTTTCTAAATATGTTTTTTGAAATACTTCTTTTTTGTTTTCGTGTTTTTTAGAAAAAATATAATTCTCTGCGGATTTCTTTATTGTCCATCCATCTTCTAGGGCATTTGTTAGAAATACCATTCGTTGAAACTTTTTTTGATTTATTTCTATGTTTCTTGGTGATGTTTTTCCTTCTATTGTTGTTGTTTGCATATAAAATAATGGATTTTATATTATTGATTTTTTTACGCTTTTTTATAAATGTATAATATATATATTTATATGAACACTAAAATAAATATGAAAAAAGGGGGTGTGTCTGCAAAAAATACTAATAAAAAACCCTTAGCTGCTAAAACAGCTGCCCCTAACAAACCTAGCAAAAATAAACTTGTTAAAACGGGACAATTTGCAAGTGATATTTTAAAGTTAACAACTGGTTTGTTTCGCAATAATACAATAACTGCAAAGCAAATTACTAATAAACTTACCCCGGCATTTACAAAGGCAGTGAGTAAACACTATCCCGGTATGTCTGCATCAAATTGGAGAAGTGCAGTTACAAAGGGTTCTCCGCAAAAGGAATGTCTGGATGCAAAAAATCAAGAAATTAAAAACAACCCAGACAATCAGGGTCATAAACTAAAAGAATTCGAAGGAAATACACTTAAGGCATTGATGGAAGAAAATGATAAATCCCGTTATCCAGTAGCGGCAGCTCCTGCAATAGTTAACGGTAAAATGACAATGGTTCCATTTACACCGTCACACATGCGAAATTGCGGTGAATGTTGGTTATGTGGTATACAAGTAAAAGCATTTGCTGGAAAAAAAGATGAATATACATATGCAACCCCTTGTGGTGATTGTGAACATGTATCTGCAGTTATGGCATCTTTATTATCGAAAATGTTAAGTTCACAAGGAGGTACATTTTATAAATCATATATGCCTTCTTGTATTGATTGTAATAGAACAAAATCGAATTTCATAGGTGTTCAATTAACTACAACAGGCGGATGGATGGTTGATGACGCTGGTGTTGATTATATGTTATATCAAATATTTGGTAAATTTGGTGAACTATATACAAATACGCACGAATACGAATATAATCCGGATCGTATACAGCTAACACAAGATTTATTAACATATAATGAACTTACATATAATAATTTTTTGAAAACCCGAAAAGAATCAATAACAAATACAATACAAGAATGGTGTGACGCAGCAAATGGAAGTTTTTATTCGCTTATTGGTGGAACAAAAGCAGGTAAACACAAATTTAATAAAGATCTTATATTGCACGTTTTGAATAATACTATAACCAATGCAGAGAATATGATAAATGCTTCATATAAAGCTAAAAAACAAAGATTGAGCAAAACAAAAGGTGGAAACATTATAAACGAAGAAGAAAATTACATAATTTTCTTATTGAATAAAATAGATACACTTCAACATCAATATGTAGAAGAAGACAAAAAAGATGAAGCAGAATCCGAAGAATATGCCAATAATAGGATGGTTGTAGATAAAGGATCTGACAAAAATAAGATGGATGTAGATTCAACCACAGTGACAAATCCGTTTGGTACTGATACTGATGTTTGGGGTGGAAAAAAGAAAACAAGAAAACACAAAAAAACCGTCAAACAAAAAACAAGAAAACACAAAAAAAACAGTACGTATAAGAAAAAGTAAATAGCAAAAAAAATATATAAATTTAACAATCTATATATTTTAAATGACATCTAAACAAAAAGAGTCGGCAATATTATTGTCTATCGATGTGAAACATGACCAAATGTTGGCACATTTTCAGAATTTGGAAATAACAGTAATACCAAAACTGGAACAGGAGAAAGACGAACTTAAAAATGAACTCAAAAATTTACAATCAAATAACATTGATCGTTATATGGAAATTAAAGATAAGATCAGAGAAATCAACGGCAAAATTAAAGAACACAAAAAAGAGAAAAACAATTATTTTTTGGAAAATTCCCAATATGTATTTAATTATTTCGAAGAAAAGCAAAAAATTAATAACAATGATAACAATCAAACAAGCACGGTGATTAATTCGTTTTTCAAAATCAAAGCCAAAAATAAAGAATCGTGTGATTTACAAGATCAGAAATATAGTGAATCAAAACAAATGTATAAAAATTATTGGAAAAATGTTCACGAAGAAAAACTCACAACAACAGATTATGTTTTACTTTGTGACATTTGTATTTTTTGCAATGAAGGTGAATTTATAGCACAAGAAGATGAAGGTATTTTAATATGTAATAATAAAGCGTGTGGAAAATTCATTACACACATTGTAGATGGAAACAAACCCTCAAATAAAGAACCACCAAATGAAGTGTCATATACAGCATATATTCGATTGAATCATTTTAAGGAAATATTAGCACAGTTTCAAGCAAAAGAAACCACACAAATTCCCGACGAAGTGATTGATGCAATTAGAAATCGCATAAAAAAAGAACGTATTACAGACAAATCGCAATTAAATTATGGTAAAATGCGAGAAATATTGCGCAAATTAGGATTAAATAAATATTTTGAACATATTCAATATATTAATTCTATATTTGGAATTAAACCGCCCATAATGAATGAAGAATTACACGAAACATTATGCGTATTATTTATTGAAATACAAAAACCGTGGGCAATACATTGTCCACCCAATCGCACAAACTTTTTTAATTACACATACACATTATATCAATTATGTGTATTGCTAGACCAAGACCAGTATTTACCATTTATACCAATGATGAAAGACCGAGAAAAACAATTGGAACAAGATATGATTTGGAAAGATGTATGTAAAACGTTGGATTGGCAGTTCTTTCCTACTGTCTAATGTTTTTAAACAATGTATATGTTCCAAACAAAAATAATGATATTTGCAATACAATTACGACTTGAGGAATTAACATCCATTTATCCAATGATTCTGATGCATCGGGATTTTCTTTGTATGCGTGCAATAATGATTTCATGTCATCCAAAAAGTAGTAATTAATAATAAATGCGATTAGATTAAACATCAAACCAACAATAATCAATCCAATATTATAGGATTGAGATTTACCTCTATAATAACGGCTATATCCAAGAGCACCAAATGAAATAGATGTATAAAGTCCTACATTTCTTAATGTCGTGTGATAAAACATAATAATATTTTTATGAGTATCGTCCATTATAATATTTATATACTAATTAAATATTATATTTTGCTTAAGCCACGCGGGGGAAACCAACAAGGTTGGCGCCAATACCGAAACCGGCACCAGTGCGAGCAGTAGATCCCATTGCTGGAATGAAAACATCGAGGATGCTAAATGTGGCCGCAGCTACAAGGGCAATAATAACAACTTCTTCAATATTAAGTTGTTTCTTGGGCACGGCAAATGCAACAATGGCAACAACAATACCTTCAACTAAGTACTTAACAACGCGCTTAACGAGTTCTTGGAAATCAAACACACCAGTCATTTTATATTATATAAATACAAAATAATTCTAAAATATAATATAAATAAAAGATTACAAATAATATTATATGTCAGGTTTTGAAAGAAAAATGATTGACGGAAAAGCAAATCCTAAATATGTTGACCTATGTGATGAAGATGCCCCCCTTGCTGGACAAAAATTCACGTGTTTGTCATTTGTTTCTCCTGAAAATATACTAAAGCGTCGCGAGCAATTCTTATTTGAAGAATTTGTAAAATCGTGGGATTTTACTAAATCCATGTCTAAATTTTTTGATTTTATTCATTTTATGTCTTATAAATATAACCTAAATGTTGAAACGGCCATTGCTGATTTCAACGAATTTGTAAAGGAAGAAAAGGACAATCTAAAAAAGATGAGTGTGGAAGATGATTATAAAACATTTATGGATAAAAATGAAGAGCGACTAAATGAAGAGTTTAATCGTAAAAATGTATTTCAAACTTCTGTGCGTGGATTAAAGGTTCGTGGTGTTTATAATACACAGGAAGAGGCGGAACACCGCTGCAAATCATTGCGTGACATTGATCCCAATCACGATATTTTTGTAGGTCCTGTTGGTATGTGGATTCCTTGGGACCCGGATGCGTATAAAACGGGGCGTGTTGAGTTTATGGAGGAGGAACTTAACCAGCTACATAGTGAGAAAATGAAAAATGAATCGAAAGCCAAAGACGAATTTGAAAAGCGTGTGCGCGAAACAAAGAAAAAGGCAATTGAAGAAAATATTAAAAAGGCAGAAGAATCCGGAAATGTTTTGACTCAAACAATCGACGAAGAAGGTAATTTAACCGGTGTAACAGAAACAGTTGATTTTGAGAGTCGCGAAGTCGCCACAGAAGAGGGTATTAAAGAGCATAATACCGAAATATTGAAAAATATGGCAGAAAACACTAAGAAGGAAGATTAAATCTTTTTTTAATTATATAAAAATAACATGTATTTTTATATAATGGAATTATATCGTAAAATTATTTATCGTGTATTAAAATGTAAAATAGATTACGAGCCAATAAATTACGACGATGAATTTATAAAATATATGAATTTAACAAATGAAATGTCCAATAATGAGACAACGTGTGATTATGATTATACAAGGGCTAAAAATGTATTTCTAGACATTTGTATCCATAAAAATAATTGCGAATTTGAAGACAAATTTGGTTTTTATAAAGACAAAATTCAAAATCTTTTTATTTCTGAGAAACAGCGTTCGTACATAGAAAGTATATTCTGTAAGATACAAAAATGTTATTTTGGATTATTAAGATTTCGAGAATTATTCAAACACAAATATTATAAAACGCAAATAAAAACAGATATGGAATTTACAGAAATAAATGAAAAAAATAAAAACGTTATTTGCATAATACAGAATAAAAAAAAATATTTATTTAAAATCACTGACATATTTAAAATATTAAATGATAAAATGACATTAGGAACCGAGTTTTTTATTAATTCGGTTCCAATTAAAAATCCATATAATAATATGTTTTTCTCAAAAGCAGATTTATACAATATTTATTTTAAAATGAAATTTGATACATTATATTTTAATGAAATATTACATCATTTTTTTAAAGTAAATTTTAATATTTATGAATTTCAAGAGCATAATATGACACTATTAAAGGAACAATCAATAAATGATAGCATACGTAATATGTCAAGTAATGTATTATATAAAAAAATTAGAAAAATGATAAAATTTGTAAACAATGAAATGAATTCCAATGCGTATAAATTATCTATATCGCCTGATTTCGACAAAGATTTAGTTGTAAAAGCATTTACTCCATATTATAGATTATATTTGTTAATGAATTACAGTAACGATTTTTTCAAAATAAATTATTATGAAAACTTATTTTTTTATAAAATGAAACAGTTTTTAATATATAATAATCGTTTTGGAAGAATGAAATGTATTGTTCGCTTCAATAAAACCCACAGATTACCTGTAAATGATAAATATATACAGTTTAATGAACTAGAAAAAGTAGAGGAATTCAAAAATAGTCATCAACAAATTATTAAGAAAAAACGTATATATGAACCTATATTTAAAAGAGATACAGGTAATTCAAGAATATTAAGAGAGCATATCATAAACAGCTTGAGCAATAATAGTGATAGCGATAGTGATAGCGAAAGTAATAGTGAAAGTGACGATGATAGCATTAATATTATAATAAACAATAATAATAATCATATAAGTGATATCAATGATTTAGTGGACACTGAAAGTGAAAATAGCGATATAGAAACCAATAATTAACATATTACCATTTTGTTTTTTTGACATTAATTTGTGGTCCTTTACTTTTTTTACGTGATTTATTTGGGTCATATTCTTCATCTTCGTCGTCAGAGTTAATGCCCTTTGATAATTCCCAAAATTCTTTTGAACCCAATCTAAAATCAGGTCGTGTTTCCGCCTTATACCAAAAAATCTGGTCATTTAATTTATTGGATTTCGCATTATTATTTATAACTAAACATTCATAATTTTCTGTTGTTTGGTCCATTACAGCACTAAACGATTCCAATGTGGGAAACATGGAGGCATAATTCTCCCATATACGCTTTCTATTTGTCATATATGGTTCTCGAAGTATAAAAACATAATCAATATTTGTTCGAAGATTAGGAGGAATACCCAATGGATACTGCATTGTAATAATTAACATTACTTTCCAGTGACGACCATTCATAAATAATAATCGCATTAATTTGTCACGTGCCCAAGATTGGTCATATAAACAATCATCTAATATTGCAAATGTACGAGGATCAACACGACTACGACCATAAGACGCTTCTTCTTTTTTCATTTGTTTTAAAACGGCTTTTTGTCGTCTTAAAATATTTTCTATTAAAATGCTGCTATATTCTTCGTGAATAAATAATTTAGGTACATGTTTTGCATAAAAACCATTACCGGCTTCTGTTCCCGAAATCACTGTTCCAACTGGAATATCTTGATGATGGTATAATAAATCGCGAACCAAGAAAGATTTACCAGTATCACGACGACCAATCATAACAATTACTGGTCCTTTATTTTCATCTGGTTTAAATGTAATATTACGCATATCGAATTTTTTTAGTTCCAAAGTCATTATAATATTACATATGATGATTTTTACATTTTTATAACGAATGTGTTTAATTTAGTATTTTATTAAATAGTTTTACATTATTAGAACAAATGACTAAATTTAGTATTGAATTATTGGAAAAACCGATAGTAACCCCCGAAAGATGGGTAAATAACACCGAGGACTATAATCCTTATAAAATAGACAGTTTAATCGCATACAACCCTTGTTATAAAGAATATAATAGTGAAAATTTCACATACGCTCAATTTAATCATAAATACCACTTATACGACAACAATACCATTGTCGACAATCATAATGAAAAAATAGAAAAACAAATATTCTTTAAATATGCTCCTCTTTTAGACCCTTGTCATTATATGATTGGTAAATACAAGCACGACCTACATTTAAAAGAATTACCTTATTACAACAATGATAATCTGCATTATAAAATTAATTCTGTGCATAATGCTTCTTATGTTGACAATATGTGCTGTGTACTAATAAACAAACTTAAAGAACATTATAATTTTTTCAATAGTGTAGAATATTATGGTTCTTATATTGGTATTCAAAAGCAATATCGCATTAACGTGATTGACGACATTGATTATTTACAATCATATGATTTTTTTGAAAATGGTCTCGGAAAACTATTCAATACCAACATTTTCGATAAAGACACATATGCACAATATACAAATAATAATTCACTAAAAAATAAACCCTCTTTAAATATTGAAGACGATAATGTAACAATTGAGGTTGAAACATTAGAAATAGATGAAACTTTAAATAATGAAAAAACTGCACTCGACCTTGTTTATGAAAATGACGTAAATGATCAAGAGAGCGTCAGTGATAATAGTATTGTATCAGATTCTGATGAAGATAATAGTAGCAATGAAGATTCAGATAATGACGAAAATGATGATGAAACCATTCCAGATGACGAAGATAGTGATGAAGACAGTAGTATAGAAGAAGAACCATTATATGCATATATTAATGATTTCCCCGTTCAAATGATATGTCTTGAAAAATGCAATAATACATTTGATAATTTATTGGCAAATAATGCAATCGACGAAGACCAAGGACGTTCTGCTTTATTTCAAATAATAATGATATTACTTACATTACAGAAAGCATTTAACTTTACACATAACGATCTCCACACAAACAATATCATGTATGATGAAGTGGATTATGAATATATTTATTACATTTACAATGACAAAACATACAAGGTACCAACATATGGTCGCATATATAAATTAATTGACTTTGGTAGAGCCATTGTCACATACAACAAGATCACATATTGCAGCGACAGTTTCAAAGAAGGGGGTGATGCACATACACAATATAATTTTGAACCGTTTTATGATACTTCCAAAAAGAAAATAATGCCGAATTACAGTTTTGATTTGTGTCGTTTAGGTTGTTCTATTTATGATTTTATTATTGATAGTGAAATGAAAATGTCGACTATGAACGATCTTCAAAAAACCATTGCACGTTGGTGCAGCGACGATAATGGAAAAAATATTTTATATAAAAAAAATGGAGAAGAGCGTTATCCGAATTTTAAATTATATAAAATGATTGCCCGTCAAGTGCACAATCACACTCCTGCTTCACAATTAGAGCAAGAGTTCTTTAAAGTATATGAAACAACTGAAATTTCTGATAATCATAATCATATATTTAATATAAATGAAGTGCATTGTTATGTATAAATATATTATATGGACACTAAATCAACATTTTGTTTATCTAAAACACAATCAAAATGTATATTTTTTATAAGTTTTATATCATTATTTACTTGTATATATGGTCTTTACAATGGTCATACTGATATTGCACTAATTGTACCTGGTTTAGTTTTTATTACCTCTACATTAAATTGGTATGAACCATTATACGATTGGAGAAGATATTTAGACATTTGCTATGTTGTATTTGCATACATTTACGCTGTTATACGCGCTATTAATTCTACAAACGAATTATTGTTTAATATTTTTATGATAATTGCTATAATATGCTTTTTCATTGGATATATATGTATAAAATACGATTATTGTTGGAATTCTGTTTACTTTCATATGGGTGTGCACATATGTGCAAATATCGCATTATTAGCATTATTTTCTGGAAATATTGTTCCAATTAGTGAAAGCCCTATATTTAATTATTTTTTATAACTATAATATAAATGAAGACCGAAAAAAATAAAAACATTAAAAATAAAGTCAAAAAGAACAAAACGATGAAAAAACACAAAGGGGGTAATATTTCGATGTTTGCACCTATTGCTATTGGAAGTGTTGCAATAGCAAGTTCACTTGTAAAAAAAAATAAAGTATGTTATAAAGGAAAAACGCATAATCAAAGTGATTTCGAAAGTTTAATGAATAACTCCGATGCCGTTAAAAAATGTCCGCCAAAAGTAAAATATGGACGCTGTAATACGTGCAAGAAATTACAGCGTTTTATTGACGAAGGAAATAACGAAAAGAAAATCAAAAAATATGAGAAAAAATGCCGAAAATGTCGCGGTAATCGCAGTACAAAATGTAATTTCAAAGAATATGTAAAATATTCGGGCGCAACAATGGGTGAGTGTGGTTCATTAAAAGGAGGAAAATCACCTGAAAAAAAGTCACGCAATAAATCATACGAAACTCCAAAAAAAAATGTCTTAAAAATACAAGATGAAAATTTCTTTAAAAAAAAAAAAGAAAAAATACAACAGAGAATAGCAGCCGCTCAAATGTGGGGGTATTACAAAGATGTTGAAAAACCCACTATTCCAGTAATAAACGGTAGAATTATTGTATATATAGATAACAACGACAACGTATATACATTGGGAGAAAAGAAAGAATTTGTTGGAATATATGATAAAGATGGAAATATTGTAGACAAAAATGGACAAGTCATAGGAAACATTGATAATGCTGGATTATTAAAAAACAATGATGATTTTTTAAGAAGGATCAAAGAAGCTGGTTTTGAAATGGATATGAACGAAGATGCGTTTATATTTGGAGGAAAAAAATAAATTTAATATTTGCACCACATACATTTTTTATGTTTAACAGCACAACTCTCACATAAATCAGGTATTAAATATAAATAGCCAAATGGGTTTGATACATGGTCAGGATTAGAAAATCCATTTACACGTTTTTGATTACATATTTTACAAGTCCCTCTACAAGGGGAAACCATTGTTTCAATTAATCGCTCTATGTGATTATTGCAAACATAGAAACAAGGTGATTCACGCATTGTATATATTATATTATATAGTATAATATACACTTTATGCATTATTTTTTTGTGTTTTTCTAAGTTTATTTATTTTACGTTTTTGTGTTTTCTTTTTTCCTCCTCGTAAACTCATTATTTGTTTTGTCAATGTTTTGACAGTCATATTATCAAGGTTCAAACCCTTTGTCAGTATTGGTTTTAATGTTTGATAAACCATTAATTCTTTCATTGTTTTATTTTTTCTTGTTTTTTCTATTTTTTTACTTTGTTCTATATTTTTCAAATAACTTGAAATTGTCAATAAATCGTCATACATATCGCTGTCATCATTTTTCATTTGAATATCTATCATTTCACGCGCAGTATGTTTTTTTTTGTTTTTAATAAAATAATCAATATTATTATTTACTAACTTTTTAACTAATTCAAACTGAGCATTTGACGCAGCATTGTGTAATACAGTATCACCTTTTTTATTTTGAACATTAATATTTGCACCATTAGATAATAAAATATCGACAATAGGTAAACATTGACGTTCTCCAACATACACGTCCTTTTCACACGTTCCTGCAATATGTAAAGCAGTTTCACCATCGTTGTTTTTTGCATCAATGTTTATGTTAAGTTTTTTTTTAAGATTAACCAATGTTCTCACAATTTCAACAAATCCTGTGCGAACAAATAAATGTAATAATGTATCATCTTTGATTAAAAATAGTAATCGATCATCTTCATCATCTTCTGTAAATCTGAATGATTTTTTGTTTGTCATGTTTTTGTATTTTTCTGTATGTGAATTTAATTCTTTTACAAAATCGCTTTCAAATTTATTACGCTTGTTATAATCACGGTAAACATCCGATAATTTTACTTTTATTTCTTCAATCGATTTATATTTTTGTGGTGATTGTTTCTTACTCATTATATATTTAATGTATAAAAAAAAATATATAATATATGTTTACTTAAGATATTTTTCAATAAATTCCTCTGGTGTAAAAATAGGAATATTCATTTCACGCGCTTTGATTATTTTATTAGATTTTTCCTCTTTCGATTTTGTTATTAACGCAAATGTATTTTTGGATATGTTATTTTCCAATTCCGCACCAAAAATAGGTAATTTTTCAATAATTTCCTTTGAACGAACTTTTGTCATTACTATTTTTTTGCTAAATAACGGATTTGTTTTATCCATCACACGTTCGGCAGTAGTAGTCATCATGTCTTCTGTCGGTGGCTCTTCATATTTATATACTAGTTTACATTGGCGCATAAACTCTAAAATAGAACCAATATTTTCCACAAATGTTTTGGCATTTTCAGGACCAATACCATTTATTTGACGTAACATTAATACTTTCTCTTCTGGTTTTTCAGTCATATTCAAAATATTGGGATATTTTTCCATAATTGGCTTCAGTTTACGCTCACCCATACCACGCCCCATTTTACCAGATGCCGCCATTATTTTAACCAATGACGCCGTTTTAATTTTTTCTTGTATGCTTTCGTATATTTTTTTGGCGAGTTTTTCTTTGAAACCATCTATATTCAAGAAATCTTCTTCTTTCATTTCTAATATTTTGCATATAGAATTGTAACCAGCAGCAATCAAACGTTTTACATTTCCAGACGATAAACTTGCAACATCCAAACTTGTGAAAAATGTAGTAATTGTCTTTTCCAGCATTTCACTATTTCCTTCTTTATTTGTCAACATTATATCAACGTGTGTAGATGTCCAGCTATATTCAACATCGGGCATTTTAGGTTTTTCAGCAGGAGTAGTTACTTCTTTAATATATGGAATAACATCACCACTTCGAATAATCTTAATCAATGCACCAACACCAATTTTATTTTTCTCTATGAAATCACCATTAAATCCAGTTGCATATTCTATTTTTACGCCACCAATATTAATGGGTTCAATACGAACACGAGGTTTCAAATACCCACTTTTGCTTACACTCCATATTACGTCTACGACTTTTGATTCAGCTTCTTGGTCGCCCATTACCATTTTAAATGCAAAAGAATGATCCGGATTTTTATTTGCTCGTTTATAAATAGCATCATCACTTACAATGACACCATCTATTTCAAACTTATAATTCATTCTCCATTCAACTAATAATTTAGATAAACTGTCATTATTTATTTCTTTTATAGTTTTATTTTGAACAACGGAGAACCCTTCTTCCGCCATCGAAGACATTTGTTTACTTGGTATCATTTCGGGTTGTACCTTTTCATAAACAATGAATTCCACGTCTTTGACCTTTGCATCCAACTTTTTACTGTTTACTATACCAGCAACTAAATTACGACCATTAGAGAACTCATTCTTATATTTATTTTCAAAAATATCCTTTGAAATAATGAATTCTCCACGTACAATGACGTCTTTGATATCAGGGATTTTAATGTGTTTCAGTAAATGAGATACGTCTTGTCCAACACTACCGTTTCCACGGGTAAACAATTTACGTTCTCCATTTAAAGCATAATATAATCCACTTACACCATCTAATTTACACGAAAGTACATATTGTCCTTTATATTTCGCTTTCCAGTTATCAATTGCATTTGTAGATGGTTTTATTTTATCCATTGAAGGCATATTTACAGGAAGATCTACTTTATTTTTTTCAATAGGAGCACCGACATCTTTTAATACAGGTGCATTTGGATATTTACGTTCCAAATATTCTTTTACAATGTCATATTCATTATCAGTTAATACAGGGGTGTCTTCTTTTTTCATATACGAATGAAATTGTTTATTTGCCAATACTATCATTGCATTGATTTCATTTTCTGAAAGTTTTTCTAAATAAGACATTCCCTTTGATTTAAACTCATTCATACGCTGTAATACATCGTTCTTTTTTAATTTCATTACTTTATCTTCTGATTTATTTTCTAACTTCTTTGTTTTATTATTTTTTTCTCCTTTTGCCGGTCTTCCACGTTTTTTTTTGGTTTTCATCGTCGTTTCTAAAACAAGGGGTTCTACTAATTTTATAGGTTCTCCATCTTCAATTTTTTCTTCTATTTTTTCTGTTTCATCAACAGGTATTATACTTTCTATAAGCGTTTCTTTTTTTGAAATAGGTTCTTTTGTTTGTAACATTGTTTCATTTTCACGAATGGTTTCTTCTAATATTGCTGGTAATTTATTTGTGTCTTTTACTTTTTTATCCTTTCTAACGGTCTTATTTTTACTTCCCTTAGGACGACCCCGTTTCTTTTTTGTGACAACTTGTTTTTCTTCAATCATTGTTTTTTCATCTGCAACACCATCTTCTACTATTGTAGGTGCTTCTTGTTGAGAAATATCTTCAATGTCCAATGGTTCATCTATTTCGTCATTAACTGTTTTAATCGTCTGTGTTTTGGGTTCTCCAACAATGGGTTCTTCTATAGTTAAAGCGGGTTTATTTGACCCTGTTTTATTTTGCACCACTTGTTTTTTAAGTGTCTTATTTTCCGCGGTTTTCTTTATTTTTTTTACAGCTAATCCATTTTTTCGTTGTGTAGGTTCTCTATATTCCAATTCTAGAAAGTCAAAAATATCTTTTTCTTCTGTAAAATTAGTATCTACCTTTTCTCCTTTGGGTTTTCCTTTTTCTTTAATTGACAATCCGTGTTCATTTAAAGTATATCCCATTTTCAATGCCTGTGCACGCATGACAGTATTAAAATCTTTACTTCCAGTAAAATATAAAATAGCAAAAGGATATTCTTCAATGGGTGTATACAAAAAATCAACACGACGTGCAATACTTTTATCATTTAACTTAGTAATTACTAATGTTTTAGTAGGTCCTTTTGACAATACTTCCACTATTACATTTGTGTTGACTAATTTATCGATGAAGTTCTTATATACGTCCTTGTTTTTCGAACTAATAAATATATCAATATCTCCCGATGTTTCAGCACCTCGACGATAACTTCCAACAATAATAAAACGGCTATCTTCTTCTTTAATTTCGTCAAATACGTCTAGAAACATTTTTTCATACGTTTCTATTTCACTGCGTGGAATACGTTGTAAAATATCTTCATAATATTTTAATCCTTTTTTTTGTACATCATTTAATAATTTGGGATCAGTTTCCAATTTACTGCGTAAATCAGCAATAGAAACAATACCTTTATTTATTAACGTTTCGGCATTTTTGGGTCCTACGCCATGAATATTTGTAAGTGCTTCTAATAAATCATATTTTGCTTTTTTCTCAGGGTCAACCGATTCTTGTTGGTCTGGATTATTGATTAATTTATCTTTCAATGTATTTACAATACCCTTTCCAATTCCCTTGACATTTATTAGTTTATCAATATCATACACGGGTTCTTCATACATCAATAAACCCTCGTATGCTTTTTTAAATGCACTTGCACGTATTTTATTTCCTTTACGTATTGCTTTTGTTTTCTCGGTTTCGAGAACCTTAAGTGCATTTTCCTTATAATCAACTTGATCCATATATTATATTTGTATATAAAATCATTTTTATACAAATTTAAAAAGTAGGTTTATCAGTGTAGACCTTAGTATCTGTCATATCCAACATATTTGTTTCTGTAACAACACTAAAAAAATTACTAAATGTTTGGTAATGATTTATAAATAAATAAGAACCAACAAATGACGAAACAAATACCAAAAAACTATCGCGAATTAATACCTTAATAGGTTTCATTTCCTTTTCAATAAATTTCATTTCAGCAAATTTCATTAAACTATAAAGCAGGACAATAATAAGGGAGAACGCAAATTCCTTTTCCATAATAAAATAATAGTATGGATTTTTTTTAATATTTTTACGAATTTATGATAATTCTTCTACACCATCTAATATTATATCATCTAATGACGGTTCTGATTTTTTAACGGGATTGAGGTCTTCAAAATCATTTAAATCAATAAGTTCTTCGCCAATTTTTAATTCTTCATCAATATCATCGGGGTCTTGACTATTTAATTTATCTTCTAATGCTCGGTTCATACTAATTTCCTCTAAACGTTCAACTGTTTTGGGTGCTTCCACATTTTTTACATTATTACTTTCATCTAAAACACTATCCATATCATTAAACGTTAGTCGGGTTACTGGTGTTTCATCATCGGCATTTTTTATACCTAAAACCTGTTCGGGAGTTTTACCTGGTTCAACTATTTCATTTATATGAGGTTTTTCTTCAACGACCTCTTTATTTTCCATAGTTTCAAGAGAACCGCTAGATGGTTTCATCTCGTTATTAGGTATGGACTCAATAAATACTTGTTCCTCTTCTTCTACTGCTTCATCCATATATGCACGAATAATCGATTCAGTTGGTATAGAATCGCGAATGGCAATCAAGATACATTCTTGAATTATTACTTCCAATTCCCGATTGTTCTTTTGAATTTGTAAAGGTGAAATATTCTTTTCAAATAAATAAACATTGGAATAAATTTTACGAGCACAATGAATATAAACTTTGTGAATAAATTCATCTAATTTGGGAGTGGAAATATCTATCTTCTTCTGTTTATTACCAACACGAATACATGTCAAAACCTTTAATTGAATAATATGAACACAAGTGATTAAATCTTCTAAATAATTACAGCCACTACGTTCAATAATTCGCTTTCGCTCTTCGCCAATAATTTCATTATTCCATTTGGGAATACTTTTCAAAAGTTCCTGAAAGGTCATTAAATATTTATTCAATTCATCGTTATCAATGCACATTTTCCACGACTCATTAAATATTGATTTAAATCCTTCCACAACAAGAGGACTTAAAATAGAAACAAGGCGGGAACACCATTCGTTCCGCGATTCGTGCAGGTTTGATATGACAAAATCGTCCATATATAAATATAATAATTCTATTTTTTTATATTAACTTTTAAACGAAAATAATAATAATTTAATAAATGTAAAAACAATAAAGATTCATTCCTAAAATCGCGTTTAACTTTATCAAAATATAAACAAATATCTGCCACATCTGCCATATCTATTAATTTCGATACTTTAATCCATTCTATAAAATGTAAACAATTTATACCATTTAAATAAAAATAATTGCTTAACTCCAAGAGATGACTATGCGTAATCGTAGTATTTTTATTTAGTATCAACATTTTACTATTTATTTCTTCAATATAAAGATTTAAATCAAGACAATTATCATTTTTTACAATTTTTCCATTTTCTATTTTTTCGGGAACATAAATTTCACAAAAACGCGATAAAATAGGATTCAATAATTTATATTTATTTTCAACAATCAAGAAAAAACGCGTAGTATTACTAAATGTTTCTATGCAGCGTCTCAATGCGGACTGAGCATCAACTGTCAAACTGTCTGCATTATACAGAATTATAGATTTGAATAAATTGGTATTACTTGAACTAATATTTGCCTTTGCAAAGAACTTGAGATCTTCTCGTATAAATTTAATACCCTTACCATAAGAACAATCTGTTGATAATATATTTTCTTTGATTTGTTCTTTATTATAGTTATAAATCTTTTGTATGAATTTATTAACTATTGATTTTTTATCAACACTATGTGTCCCATGAAATATAATATGGGGTATGCGATTATTTATTATAAAGTTATCTAATTTTTGTTCGATTTCTTCTGACATAAACATAATAGAAAGTAATATTTATATTATGTTTTCTTAATTATTTCAAGTTCCTTAGTAAATTTAAATCGCTCCAAGTACATTGTATTACGTGTTACATTACATTTTAAACAACACAACACACAATTATCATTATTATGTCCCATTTTATTATTTACACGTTCTAATGTCCATTGTTTTGGGTCTCTTACTTTTTCATAAAATAATGTTGTTGAATGTTTACAATAAAAACACTTATTTTCTTGATTTACCATTAACTCTATAATCTTTTCTCTATTAATAAATTTTAATTCATCAAATAAACCCTTAAGTTTGTCTTGTTGCTTGTAAGCAGACATTTTCTTATTTATTTGCTGTAATAATATAATAATATCACTGTTCTCGATATTTTCTTGTATATTTTTAACTAGTAATAATTGTTGCTCACAATTAATGTTATTATTCCATAATTTATGAGCTGTTATTTTTCTATTTTTCTTGGGTTTTTCCAATACCACTATTTTTTTTTCCATAAATACACTTTTATAAATAGTATAGATATAACTATATAAATATATTATAGATATAATATGTTTGAACAAAACGATAATAACGATGAAGTAAAAACATTATTGGAAAAAGACACAACTGCTAGTGTAAATAAATCATGGAATAAACTCGAAAAAAATATTAAAATAAAGCTATTAAATGACTACGCTAACGATTTTTGCGCAGAAAATAGCGAGAATAGTGAAATATTAAAAAAATATTTTATTAATTGTATTGCACAAAATAGATTAACAAAAATTACAGATGTTATTTATAATAAAGAAACAATGAAAATTACAGATATACCTGGTCTATATTACAACAATAATAACCATAACTTTTCTATACGTAATGGTGGAAAGAAAAGTATATTGTCGAGTTTAACTCCAAAAAAAAACAAAACAAAGCGCAATAATGAAAAAGAGGCAAAAAATTGAATTAGTAGATATTAAAAATATAATTTAATATATACTATATGGATTTAGAAGAAAACAACGAATTATTACAGGATGATGACAACAGTGTCTCGATAGATGATGATAATGACTTGGAATGTGTTTATGATACAATAAATACATTGATTGACGATTCTTTTGTGAAATATTATTCACATAATTATAAGAAAAATCTCGAAATGTGTCTTGATGTTATGTTTGGTGAAGTAAATGCATATCACTATAAACAACATATTGACAATGTTCTTCTTTATAATGACATTCCCGAATACACTATACCATTAAACACTAACACGGAAAGTAATACGATTGACAACACAATTGAATTATTGAAAAGCAAACCTCAACCCGACCAAAAAAGCGACGAATGGTATATAAAACGTAAAAATATGATGACTGCAAGTAATTTATGGAAAGTATTTAAATCTGAATCTACGCGAAATAGCATTATATATGAAAAATGCAATGTCAGTTCTAAACCACCCCAATATTATGGTGGCCCGATGGAGTGGGGCAATAAATATGAACCCGTTAGTGTTATGTTATATGAATACGAGTATAAAACAAAGGTTGATGATTTCGGTTGCATTACTCACGACAAATATGAATATATAGGGGCGTCGCCTGATGGAATAAATGTAGATGTCAATAGTTCACGTTATGGCCGTATGTTGGAAATCAAAAACATTGTAAATCGTGAAATTACGGGGATCCCAAAAGAAGAATATTGGGTTCAAATGCAAATTCAAATGGAGACATGTAATTTGGACTATTGTGATTTCTTTGAAACTCGATTTAAAGAATATGAAACCGAACAATTATTTTATGAAAATGATAACAAGCCATATAAAGGTATAATATTGCAATTTATTAAAAAACCATCATTGTATCAGGATACAAATGATGATGGTTACAAACCGTTTTATGTATATCAAGATATTAACCAGACAATAAATAAAGAAAATAATGATTTATGGATTGATGCAAAACAAATTGAATATGCAAATAGTCACGTACTTATAAAAAAATATTATTATTATTTAGATGAAATGAGCTGTGTTTTAGTTAAGCGAAATAAAAAATGGTTTGAAACTGCGGCTCCAATCATAGAAGATACTTGGAATACAATATTAACGGAACGTGAAACAGGATATGAACATAGAGGGACAAAATCACGAAAAAAGATTGTTATTGAAAGTGGTGATAATAATAATAGGATTATTCATAATCTTGCAGTAAATAATGTAATTGAAACAATTAAATTATGTTAGATTATCTATTTTCGATGAAACTCGAATGTATATTTCCATTATTTGTAAAATGGTTCATTAATACATCATCTAAATCATTTTCATTGGTTATAAATGGTTCTGTATTAATATGTCGCATATTTATTATTGGTTCTTCGTTTATTGAGTGTTGTATGCCTTCGTTAATGGATTCTATATTATTTATATTATTTATATTATCTATATTAGTGAACCGAAATATATTCATTAAATTACTTATACTAAATGTGTTTGCTTGTACTGTATTATTTACCTCCTCTGTGTTGATTGTTTCAAACTCTATATTTTCATATGAATTATTGCGCACTAATCCAACATAAGTAATTAGCACTTCACGACACATAGGACAAGTGAACTCTTCTTTTTTTTGTGCAATACATATTTTATTTGATTGTAACATACAATCTAAACAAAAACGATGATTACATTTTGTTACACAACTATTTTTATATTCTAATTCTTCATAGCATACAGAACATATATTTTCTTTTCTTTTATTTTCCCAATATGATAATGCATTATCAACTAATTTATTTATGTGCACACTACAGTGAAAACCACAATATACATTAATACGCTTTAACAATGGTAAACTCATTTTATCGAATTTCGGACATTTATGAGAATCCATTATAAAATTGACAAGTTCTTCGTCAACATCACATTGAGATATGATATGTTGGGAAGATCTACAATAACTACATTTGGGCATTAATATATTTAATTAATATTTAAATATATTAAAAAATTCATTTTTTTACGTTACACACTTTAAATTTATAATTATCATACATTTCCGAAGAACATTGATGTTCATCAACATTCCAGTTTTGATTTCTTAAAAAACGAATTACTTCGTCGTCTAAAAATACATTTGCTGTAAAACATCCATCCGCATGACTCCAATATACTTTATCTACTTCGTATAAATACGATTTATATACTTGAGCCCCACCAATTATCCAGACAAGGGAGTTATCTTTTTTATATTTTTCTATATATTCATATATTTCTTCTTTTGTTGACTTGATTACTACATTGTCATATTTCGTATTCTTATCCAGTGTTGTAGATAAAATAATATTTGTACGATTTGGCAATGGCCGTTTATTTAATGATAACCACGTTGTTTTCCCCATAATAATAAAATTATTTCCTTCACCCGATGTAAGTCGCTTAAATCGGTATAAATCATTTCTTAAATTCCAATTCGGTAACGATTCATTAAAACCAATACCATATTTATTATCACAAGCAAATATCATGTACGCGGGACACGAAAACGTATTTTTCATATATTTATAAATATATATAAATATATTTTTATACTGTTATTAAATAGTGTTTTATGTCGTCTTTTGTTGATGATGAAGCTGAAATGTTTGTTACAAAGCGCAATGGTGCGAAAGAAGTCATTTCTTTCAATAAGATTCTAAATCGTGTGAAAAAAATAGGCAATGAAGAAAACGTAAAATTAAATTACACCACATTGACAATGAAAGTGATTGACCAATTATACGATGGTATTACTACTTGCCAAATAGATGAATTAATGGCAGAGCAATGTGCATCTATGTGCTCGATTAGATCCGAATACAATATTTTAGCAAGTCGTCTTATTGTATCAAATCATCAAAAAAATACAAAACCGTCATTTTATACCGTCATGAACAAGCTTTATAATTTCAAAGATAAACACAATAAACATAGTCCAATGGTAACAAAGGAATTCATAGAAACGGTTAATGCCAATAAAGAAGTGTGGGAAACATTGATTGACCACAGCAGAGATAATTTAATTGATTATTTTGGTTTTAAAACATTAGAACGCGCTTATTTAATCCGTATTAATAAAGTCATTGTAGAGCGCATACAACATATGTGGTTACGTGTCAGTATTGGTATACATGGTAATGATTTGGAAAGTGTTAAACAAAGCTATACTTATTTAAGTCAGAAATATTTTACACACGGTACACCCACATTGTTTAATGCTGGTACTCCACATCCTCAACTCAGTTCCTGTTATTTGATTGGTATGGAGAATGATAGTATTGATGGCATTTATAATACATTAAAAGATTGTGCATTAATTTCAAAATGGTCAGGTGGTGTTGGATTACATATTCACAACGTTCGTGCATCTGGTAGTCATATACGCGGTACAAATGGTGTTTCTAATGGAATCGTTCCTATGCTCCGTGTATTTAATAATACTGCCAAATACGTCGATCAAGGGGGTGGAAAACGTAATGGTAGCTTTGCGATTTATTTGGAACCTTGGCACGCAGACGTTGAACACTTTTTAGAAATGCGTAAAAATCACGGCGACGAAGAAATGAAAGCCCGCGATTTGTTTTATGCACTTTGGATTCCTGATCTTTTCATGAGACGCATTAAAACCGACGGAAACTGGACTCTTATGTGTCCAGACGAATGTCCTGGATTAAGCGATGTTTATGGTGAGGAATTTGATATTCTTTATGAAAAATATGAATCTTCCGGCAAAGGACGCAAAACAATGAAAGCCCGCGACTTATGGTTTCAAGTATTAGATAGTCAAATGGAAACCGGTACGCCATATTTACTTTACAAAGACAGTGTAAATCGCAAATCAAATCAGAAAAATGTGGGTATTATTAAATCTTCTAATCTATGTACTGAAATTACAGAATATAGTGATAGTGAGGAAACCGCTGTTTGTAATTTAGCCAGTATTGGATTGCCTGCTTTTATTGAAACCGATACAAGTGGAAATTTGTTTTATAATTATGAGAAACTCCACGCGGTATCAAAAGTTGTTACGCGCAATCTTAATAAAATCATTGATGTTAACTATTACCCCACCCCCAAAACACGCAAAAGTAATATGCGTCATCGCCCAGTTGGCATTGGTGTTCAGGGATTAGCCGATGTTTATTTTAAAATGGATATACCCTTTCATAGCGAAGAAGCCAAAGTTATCAATTTCAAGATTTTCGAAACTATTTATCACGCGTCAGTAGAATGTTCAAATGATATTGCAAAAGAACGTTATGATTTTATTGCTGATAATTTTTATAATAAGAAGATTGTTGAGCGAAAAGCATATTTTACTATTTTTCAGGAAGAAGAACAAACGTTTATGTGGAATCTAATGAATAAAAAATCGCAATATGTTGGTGCATATGAAACATTTGAAGGTTCACCTGCGTCACAAGGTATATTACAGTTTGATTTATGGGAAGATTTTGATCACAGTCGTTTATCATACGATTGGGACAGTTTAAAAGAAAAAGTCAAAAAATATGGTATGCGCAATTCTTTATTAATGGCACCTATGCCTACTGCATCTACCTCCCAAATATTAGGAAATAATGAATGTATTGAACCCATTACTAGCAACATTTATAATCGCCGCACTATTGCAGGTGAATTCATTGTTGCTAATAAATATATGATGAAAGATTTAATTGATTTGGGTATATGGAATGAAGACATCAAAAATAATATTATTGCCAACCAGGGTAGTATTCAGCATATTGAAAATGTCCCCGAACATATTAAACAAAAATACAAAACTGTATGGGAAATACCAATGAAGCATGTCATTGATATGGCAGCGGATCGTGGAGTGTTTATTTGTCAAAGTCAAAGTTTGAATTTATGGTTGGAAGACCCTAATTATAGTAATTTGACGTCGATGCATTTTTACGGTTGGTCCAAGGGATTAAAAACGGGTATTTATTATCTGCGCCGGCGTGCAGTACACCAAGCACAACAATTTACCATTGAACCGGAAAAAAAACAACATAATGATGACGAACACGAAGTATGTGAAATGTGTTCTGGATAATTATTTTTCACTATTTTCTATTACCATATCGCTTCTGCTATTTCCACAACATTCGTCTTGTGCATGTCTTAGTGTAGAACCACATATTAAACAATTGGGTAAACACTCTTCACATACCCATTCTTCGTATGGTCCATAATCCCCGCCTTCGCCATAACAATTACTGCAAATATTGTCCTCGGCGCATTTGTAACAACTATTTTTTTCTTCTATTATTTCGCACTTTTCACATTTGAACTGACCTGACCTTACACTTTCATTGTCGTCTTCATTTATTTCCTCCGCATCAATGCATTCTAATACACAACCCGAATCAATGCCATATATTGTGTCATCCATTGACCATCCATTTGCTTCCAATATATCTTCCTCTAAACTATATTCTTCTTCGCTGTCATAATTTTCTTTATTGTATTGATCGCAATAGATGAGTCGATGTATTTCCCGTAATTCTTCGTCAGTATACGAAGATTTATTTTTTATTTCGTCGTACCGGTCACATCCTTCCTCCAATTCTTCACAGCAACAACTATAATCATTCAACACAATTTCCTCTTTTTTTAATAATTCTTCTTTTTCTTTATTATTCAATGTTACTTCAAATGTACCCCACCAAAAATAAGTAGTTACAACAACTGTCACGCGTTTTCCATTTGATAATACGTTTGTCCAATGCTCCGCTTGATATGTCGATTTTTTGTAATCGGCTGTTAAACGATATACTTTTTCCGTATTTTCCATTATACAAATGTTATATTTGTATAATTGTAATGTGTTTTTTGTCATTCAATTTTTTATTGCAGTAAAAAAGAACTACATAATGTAACAAAACACTTATTTTGTTGTAATCCATTTATGTTCGAGGGATTAGTTTATCGAACTCTGAATTATCCATATTTTTAGCCATTTTTAGATAACACCGCAAGCAGACCAAACTATCTATATAAGAATTATGCAAATTCTCAGGACGATATTGAAATAAATATTCGTATAGTTCAATCAGTTGCGGCCATTTTTTATATTTTTCACCGGGTTTTGTTTTGGATTCTACCATTATATTACACATTTCTATACCGTTTTTCATTGTGCAATACGTAGACATCTCCGCACGTTCCATATACGTTTTATTAAATAATGTAAACACATAAGGCATTGTATTTGTTATATGATTATGATTACGACATAATTCAGCCAATACCATTGTTCGGTCGAAATTAACGTTATGACTAACGATTACATCACTTTGACTATATAAATCATAAAAATCCTTTAATGCATTTAAAATTTTTATTCCTTTTTTACATTTTTCACGTGTAATACCAGTTAACTCAGTAATTTTAGGGCTAATATGTACGGTTGAATCCACATCTATATAATTATCGCTTTTTTTGATGATTTTGTTTTTTTTAATGTCATATAACAAATAACTAAATTGTAAAATATGAGGATATTCATTTATTGTATGTGTTGTCATTTTAACATCTTTGGGCAATAACCCGGATGTTTCCACATCAAATACCAATATTTTATTTACGGGCTTCATTGTTTAATCATCGTCAAATAGTTCACTTTAATCAATTTTTTATATGTACGCATTCTATATAACACTTATAAAAATATGACATCTACGAAAAAAGTAAACAAAAAAACATTAGATAAAAATAAAACAAAAAAACATAAGATAAATAATAAAGGTGGAATTAAAATTGGTAATATGAAGGTCGACATCACAAAGAACTTAGAAAAGGCACGAGATTATTTGAAACCTCATGAAAATGCGGGAAAAAAATGTAATGAAGATAATGATTGTAAATTGCAACCAAACAACGGAAATATGGCAATCCCCGACAACATTGAGTGTATTGACGAAATTTGTCGCACAAAAAGTATCAAAGGTACTGCTGCAAAAGTATTAAATAATAGATTAAAAGATTTAACTACTGGTTTTACTACTTTTTTTGAAGGTAAAGAATCAAAAACAGACGAAGGTAACGAATCAGATGCAGCTAAAAAAATCCAACAAGAATTGTTAAATAAACAATGTAATATGGATGGCAAACATATTGTTGCATGGTACAATGTAGGAGTTGCAACTCAATGTTTAGTATATGATATGGAAAATGGTATAATGGATTTAAAAAAAATGGGCGAAGAAAACAGTACTCGCACTAATATACCAGAAAATAGTAATGCAGATGCTATATTAAAAGCTATAAAATTAGAAAATACATTGTTTCAAGACATTATATATGACAATTTGATAAATATTGACAAAGGCCAAAATAATTTAAAACAAATTCGCCAAAATATGTATATAAGTGTAGAACAAAAAATTAAAGATAGCATTAATACTGACAATAGCCCAGATATAGATAAGTTAAATAAAATAGTATTAGTAGACCAATCACCTAGTAAATCATCAGAAGAAAAAAATAAACAAGATGTAGAATTATTAAATGAAATAAATGATATAGAAAATAATAAAAAAAATACTAAAAAAAACCCTGATATTATTTCACAAGCAAAAGCTGCTTGTGAAAATATAAAAAATAACAAATCAGATAAAAAGAATTACAAAACATATATATCATCATTAACTCATTTTATGTTATATTGTACATTTTATTTTTATAAGATAGATGATGGAAAGCATGACACTCTACAAAACGCAATAAATAACGATATAGTTGAAATAAAATCTAGTATGGCTAATGTGCATAATGCTATAAAACTAATTATACATTTTGGAAAAGGCAGTGATATTATTACTGATGAATATATTTGTGATTTTTTTAGTAAAAAAAAAATGGGTGGAATTTTGATTCAGCAGCGTCTTAATCGCCAGAAACTATATGAGATTTATATAAATAACAAAACTACTGACGATGGAGATGATGATGAAGATGGAGAAAATACTGTTGAAGGTGAAGATACAGTAATTAATGACGATGGAGATGATGATGGAAATGGAGATCACGAAGACGATGGAGATGATGATGGAAATGGAGATCACGAAGACGATGGAGATGATGATGGAAATGGAGATCACGAAGACGATGGAGATGATGATGGAGAAAATACTGTTGAAGGTGTAGCTACAGTAACTAAAATTAAAGGTGAAGCTACAGTAATAACATAATAGAAGGATGAAAATGATAAGCGGACCCACCTGCCACTGTGTAATAATAAAATACAAATGTTTATTTTATTATTTATTTTTGATACGATGGACGTTGACCGTGTTCAACAACCAATGGTTCTGGTATTTGAAGTTTCATCTTGTCAATGATCGATAAGCTTTGTAAATTGTTCAATATAGGCACTGTTTGCTTGCGCTCATTTACAAGATCTACACTGCCTGTACCTCGCAAAAATGATTCAATATCCGCGAAATTCTGAGACATTTTCATTGGTCCCATTTGACCTACTAATAATCCATCACCAGGTAAATGTGATTGTGATGGATATGCGTTATGCTCATATAATCTATTTGACAACATATTTTCGTGTTGCTCTTGTTTTAATACATAATCTCCTTTATTATTTTTTCTCCTTGTAGATGCCATTATAAAGTATAAATATATTTTAACTTATACTTTTGTATATATTTTTATATATTTATCATTGTTTTTATTAAAATCACTTGGATTTGTTTTATATTCCACTAAACACGCGTGAAATTCTTTTAAATTACTGTAACTCAACATCAAACTCATTCCAATATGGACGTCTTCGGATAACATTTGACTGGCCGTTTTTTTATACAATTCAATAAATAAAGGTTCATCTTTTGTAATCATATAAATATAATCCATCCCTTTATTCATCGCCTCTTCGTCATAATCATTTTCATCCGCCGTTTCAACATCTATATCAGTTTGCTGATCTATTGTTTTTAAACTGAATAATTTGCGAATCACATTTCGATAACTAAAATTATCATTATAATCTACCGTTGTCTCAAAATTATACATACAATAGTGTATAATTTTGTTTTTATACCATTGAATATTTACTTCTTTTGATGTTCATCATTCATTTCACGTGTAGAAACACCACCGCGAACCCATCCGGATAATGCCGCCTCTTGTACACTAAACTTAGGATTTGTCGCTTTATCTTTTGCCTCTTCATCTAATGGATAAAAATGAACGTTCGCAAAAGATTTCTCAGAAAGTGTTACCGGCATTTCACTGCGCTTCTCAAATATATCATCTCCGTGCATTAACTTTGTTTCAACATCGGGGTTGACACTTCCGCGTCCCATATAAGGTACGCTCGCAAAAGGACGTTCGTGCAATTGAAGTTTCTCGTGAGCACGTTCTTCCTTTGTTTCCAAAGTAAGTAATGAATTAATATCAATCACATTTCCACTTAAACCATTGCCGTGAGCTAAACCATTTGCTTGCATAATTGGTTGTTGCGTAGCAAACTTGACGTGTTTATCAGACAAATCTGTGCTAAAATAATCGGATAACATATAGTTTGCAAATCGTGTGTTATGAGCCGTACGTTGACTTTGTTCACCGATTTCATTTCCGATTCTTCCTAATCCGTTAAAATTGTATTTACTTGTTGATGCCATTATATTATACGTGGAGAAGAGTTTTTATTGTTTAATTAATAATTTGTGTGTCTAGATAAATTGCGCGCGCATGCAAACTGATTGCCTTCTTTGCAAGACACCATTGAACCATAACAAAATTCGGCAAACGCTCCTTGATCATTCGGCGTTGTTGTTGATGGATTACTATTAAAAGGACGTAAAGATTGTTCGAAATTTAATTCTTCCCCTAAACCTTTAAATAGTTTATCTGCAATTCCAGGATGATCCGGATTTGTTTTTTGTACCATTTGTTTTGCGCTATCTATTATTTTACTTTGAACATTTTGATTATATGCCGGAGGTGCTGGTTTCTTAGATTCGTCGTGGATCTCTGTCATTAACACATTTCCGAATGGATTAGTATCATTTGGTTCACTAAATACTTCATCATAATTATTATTTTCATAACTATCATCTAAATAGTCCTGTGCAACATTGGAAAATCCTTCCTTTTCTTCTAAATTCTTATGTTGCTTATTTCTATAAAAATGCATTAAAAATATGATACCCAACGAAATTATTAACATAAACAACATCTTCGATGATGGCTGAATTAAAAATATAATTGCGGTTAACAAAACTACACTGCGTGTTACTGCATTTAACATTTGATTATATTCCATCTTTTCATTTGGAAATAATTCATAAATATAATCCGAATGAAAAATTATATTGGGGTCCTCATACCAAAAAGGAACGGGTTCATTATTTTTTTCATTGTTATCAAATCCTTCTGTTATATCACAACTTTTACAGTTCTTCTTTGTCATTATATATAAACATAATGAGATTTATATCATTATGTTTTATCTAAAATTCACGCGTGTTTCATACATTCTTTGTTAATTTCCAATGTATCGCACTTTACTTCATTTGGTACTATTTTTAATATACATTTGGATTTCTTACCATATAATGGTCTAACACATCCATTTTCTATTTTTGTTTGTATTTTCTCATTTACACAGCGTGCACGAAAATGCTCATAGCGGTCCGTTACTTCTTCAAAACTAAGTCCTGATTTTTTACCTAACATTTTGTTTACTAATTCGTGCAAATCATAGACATATTTTGAGAATGTTTCTCTACTTTCCATATGTTTCATATACAACGGCAAATCTTTTAAATTCTTTTTAAAGTTTTCCCGACATTTTCCACAAGGCAATGTGTGTTTCAAATTCAAAATAAAGTTACGATAATGACTTTTTTCCTCTTTTGATGGTTGGACGGGATAATTAAAACTCATTGTATGTAACACATGCCACAATGGAGGCCCCCATATTGTTGTTAACATTCCATCATTACTTTTATAATCTTGTTGATTAAATGGTGTTTTTATTTTTTTTCGGGTTTTATTCATTTGTATTATATATAGAATATATATAATATATGAATTGCTATAATTATGAAATATACCACAATAAAACCTACTTATTTGATAACATTGATGCTACCTATGTACTGACAATGGAAAATAGTCCCCGATTAGCAAATGTGAAAAAACAATTAAGTGAATATTTTCTTACTAAAACAACATATATACAGCACAATAAAGGATACAAAAAATGTAAAAAAACATTACCGCCAAATAGAGAAGTAAATATTTCTTATTTAGATTTATCACACGCTTATTTACAAGCATTTAAACACGCAAAAGAACACAAATTTAAAAACATTCTCGTTTTAGAAGATGACTTCATTCTTTCACCGGAAATTACAAATCGCACTTATATACACGAAATTAATAAATTTTTGAATTATATTAATACAAAGGGCGGATTACTTCAACTAGGTACAATGCCTCATATTACTATTAAACACAATAAATATTTTCGAAAATGTATTATATCGACTGGCACACACGCAAATATTTATTCACAAAAATATATAGAACACGCTATACAAAATGCAAACAAAATTTATGATTTTGATGTATATACCAATAAAGAAGGAAATGTGTATCGCTTTTGTTTTTATAAACCCATCGTATACCAAATATATGAACAAACTGAAAATAGAAAACACTGGGGAAATCAGTTAGGATATATAAATAAACTGCTTTTACCTACTACAGATATGTTGTTTTACATAACAAATATAGATAAAACTCCTGAACCTGGTACATCTTGGTTATATAAAAATCAAGTTTTCATGTATGATTTTGCTACGCCTCTTATTATGTGTTTGCTTCTTGGATATGGAGCGTATATTAATAATAGAACAATACAAATGTAAAAAAACACGTAAGTTATCTAACACTGTTTATACCTTATCCATCATTGGTGGAGCACTTGGTACTATTTCTTGTGCATGTACTTCAGGTAAATGGGATGGTATATTTGGTCCTTGATATACATGAACATTTGTAATTGGTGGTGGTGATGGTGTATTTGCAACCGTTGTAATTGGTAACGTATTCTCATGCTTACATTTATCTATACACTGACTAATTAATCTGTATATTACTATTATTATCAGAAATAGTAATATGAATATTACTATTATATAGGTATTAAAGAATGAATAATTTGATTCTTTTTCTTCGTCTTGTGTTTGGTTGGATACTTCTATAGATGTTGGACTTAATGTTGGGTGTGTTGTTATTTGTTGTGTTGTTGGCTCTTGAGTTGGAATATTTGTTGGATTAGATGTAGGACGCGTTGTTGGAATTTGTGTTGTTGGCTCTTGAGTTGGAATATTTGTTGGATTAGATGTAGGACGCGTTGTTGGAATTTGTGTTGGAATACTTGTAGGAAAATTCGTAGGAGTTGTCGTTTCAGTTGCAACACAACTATGGTCTAACTTGCAATTATTACAAAAATTTCCCCAACCTCCTGGATTTTTCCATACACTTTTATAGCCCGGTTTACACACGTATCTATCGTTTGTGCATATTGCATTTTCAGGACATCTTGCTGGTATATTGTGTCCCGACCCCCTACAATTATAACTGTCTGCGCTTAGTTCAAATGATAAACATTGACGATTGTAACACCAATAGTTTCCCATATCAAAACATAGGTCACTAGACGTAACAAGACGAATAGTTAATAGCAAAATTGGTAATCTCATTATATTTATTTTAAATCATTATAATACTTTAATGATAATCAATTTTAAGGAATTATCATATAATTATGTATATGTTAAAATCGATAGAAAATGTTGATATTTGTTGCGGATTGGCATGGGGTGACGAAGCCAAAGGAAAAATCGTTTCACAATTAGCAAAAAACAATAATTATGATTTTGTTTGTCGCTGGAGTGGTGGAAATAATGCCGGTCATACTGTTTATGTTAATCACGATAAATATAAAACACATCTTATACCTAGTGGTATTTTTTATAATATACCTTCTATTATTGGACCCGATTGTGTTGTTAATATTGAAAGTTTTTTTGAGGAAATCGAGTATTTAAAAAACAATGGTTTTGACACTAGTATTGTGAAAATTAGTCCCAAAGCACACATTGTTACCGATAAACACATTGACTATGATATTAACGAATTAAACCAAAGTCAAGGTACAACAAAACGGGGTATTGCTCCTTGTTATAGTGACAAATATAAACGCTGTGGAATACAAGTAAAAGATTGCAAACAACTAAAATCGTTTTTATGGGATGAACAATTATATGGTAATGTTTTGTGTGAAGGCGCACAAGGATTTTGGTTAGATATTAATGAAGGAAATTATCCATACACAACTTCTTGTGTTACATTACCATACGGGGCTTGCAGTTTGGGTTTTAATCCAAAAATGATCAATCATATATACGGTGCTGCAAAAATATATGATACCCGTTCGGGCATTGACCCGTTGTTTCCCGATTCATTATTAAAAAATAGTGAATTATATAAATTAGGAGAACTAGGCGAAGAATATGGAGTAACAACACATCGAAGACGCACTGTTAATTGGCTTAATCTGAATAAATTAATACATGCTATAAATGTTTCCGGAACAACCCATCTTATTATATCGAAGGTTGACATTATAGCTGAACTCAATGTGTATAAACTTATTCATAATAGCGAAACAATCATTTTCCATAATCTTGAAAATATGAAAACCCATATTGATTCAACCATACGTTCCGAATGTAAGTTCATAACTTCTATCATTTATTCTAACAGTCCTGAAAATATTTGATTACTTACAAAATATATATAAAATCATAAACTTTATATATATAATGGAGAACAATTACAGTATTTTAGGTTTACAACCAGGCGCAAATGAAAGTGAAATAAAAAAAGCGTACCATAAATTAGCTATTAAATATCATCCTGACAAAAATAAAGCACCCGATGCAGAAGAGAAATTCAAGAAAATATCCGAAGCATATCAAATGTTGACACAGCAATCAGAATCACCACCACAACAATCACCACAAAATCCATTTCAGGGTAGACGATTTAATTTTGTCGACCCAAATCAAATGTTTGCACAATTTTTTAATAATGGGTTTTCACAACAAAATAATTCCTTTATGAATCAAGGACAACAGCAAATGTTCTCATTTAACACTGGGATTTCTGGTAATATGTCTAGTCATAGTGTTCAAACATCGATTTCATTTCAAGATGGTAAGAGAATAGAAACCCGTATTGAAACTACACAAGGAACGCGCAAAGAAACCCGCACTGTTATTGATATGAATACTAATCATGTCCTCGAAACGTCCTCAAATATTAGTAGCATTGCAAATTAGAAAATTGAATAATACTGTTTACATTTATTAGAGTTATAGTTACACAATATGGAAAATGAGATTACAGTTACACCCGATACTTATGTTCCTTTTGTCAATGATAAAGGTGAGTATATTGATAGAATTCCACCAATAATCAATGGCATACGATGTCAATGTTCGTCATCAACCAAGGTATATGGAACATCTGCCAAATTTAGAACACACATGAAGACCAAAAAACATAAAGAGTGGCTAATACATCTTAGTGAAAATAGAGGTAATTATTTTGCGCAATGTATACGTAATGAAGAGTTGTTAAATCAACAAAAAATTATTATTGCTCGGCTTGAAAATGAAAATTTCAAAAATACACAGACAATTCATTACCTTACGGAACAACTTACAAAAAAATATACTACAAATCAAAGTGTCGATCTACTCGACATCAATTAGGGTTTAAATCTTCAACATATATAATTTTCCTATTTTTTGACTTAAAGACAATAAATGTATATAATACGTGCAGGCATAGTTTAGTGGTTAGAACATAACGTTAACACCGTTAAGATCCGAGTTCGACTCTCGGTGCTTGTATTTTCTTTGTTGCAATAGCTCAGTTGGGAGAGCGCAAGACTGAAGATCTTGAGGTCACTGGTTCGATCCCAGTTTGTGACATTTGGCAGCTTGGCGGAGTGGTTAACGCGGTGCCCTGCTAAGGCATTGCCCTATGGGCGCGCAGGTTCGAATCCTGCAGCTGTCGGTTAATTGTTATAATTAATTTATAATATTTATTATATGACTGTTTGTGAAACTATTTTTTATACGGGGGCATTTTATATTGGTTTCAATACCGTTTGTATTGTCTATAATCTGGGAATAATTTACATTGAATATTGCAAACTTAAAAAAAATAATAAGTAAAAAGGTGACAAAGTATTTTTTAAATATGTTTAAACAATACTGCATATACAATGCTATATTATGTTTGAATATTTATGGAATATGTATTTTAATGTGTCGTTTGCTATGTTACCATTTACATATATGGTTTTAGACGAAGATATATTTATGAATGACGTACGACCTTATTGTATTCATTACATAAATTTTTATTACATATTAGATGGCTTATGGGAATTATTGTATCATAAACGTACGATTTACATCCCTCATCATGTTTGCTCGATGATTTTGGTTTCTTGTGCATATAACACTTATTATTCATATGAAGAAATCAAAACAATGTTTTTTGTTTTTGCGCTGCTCGAATATACTTCTCTTTTTGTAAATATACGAACCATACTAAAAAAATTTAATAAACTCGAACTATGGTTTGATTGTTTGATGTATTTACAATATGTTTACATACGATGTATATTGTATACTTCTATTTCATATAATTCACTGTTAACCGTTCTTCCAATTATACCAAATATAGGAAACATATCATTAATTGCTATGTCATATTACTGGGTATTTTTATGGACAAACACACTAATCGCGCAATTTGATAAGAAATATCAATAATAATTTAACAAAGTATATAATGATTTTACACATTTGAATATACACCTTCGGACATTTAAGTTCCCACAAAAAATGCTAATTAAATTATTCAAAGTTTAGGTCTTCTCATACCTTGTGTAAATTATCATTGTAAAAATTGAAAGAGATAAAAAAGTAAGTTCATATAATAAGATATCTATTATGAATGTTTCAAATTCAAAATATAATTGGCAAGCATTTGAGTCATTATTAAAAAGAGTGGTATGTAAAGGAGGACATAAATTACCTATTGAAATCGGTGATATTATTATGGAGTTTTTACGATGTAATGTATGTTTTATTAATAAACCCAATTATAATTGGTATACAAAGGCGACTGAATTGAATAAATTAAATGTTTTAAAATCAATCCCATCGTGGGGATATGAAATAGAGTGTGTAGATGATTTATTATTTATTGCCTGTGCTTGTAAAACAGATAATAATATAAATCTAATCAACTATTTAATAGAAGAAAAAGGAGCAAATATAGAAGCAAAAGATTGTGAGAATTATACACCTCTTGAAATAGCATGTGAAAAAGGAACTCTTTGTACAGTGAAATATCTTATAGAAAAAGGTTCAAATATGAATGCGAAAAATTGTTATGATTATACCCCTCTTTATTATGCATTGAATGGTGATAATATTGATGTGGTGAAATATCTTATAAAACTAAGGGCATATATAGATATAAACGCTTGTGATGTTGATGGTGATACACCACTACATATAGCGTGTGAAAAAGAAAATCTTCATATGATTAAATATCTTATTGAACTAGGGGCTGATTTAAACGCACAAGGTTTCGATGATTTGACACCTCTTCATTTTACTTGTATACATGTAAATTTTGATATATTGAAATATCTTGTAGAACACGGTGCAAGTGTGGATGCACAAGATTTTTATAATAAAACACCTCTTCATTATGCGTGTATGGAAGGAAATCTTGATATAGTCAAATATCTTGTAGAGCAAGGAGCAGATATAGAAGTATTAGATTTTGAAGATAATACACTAGTTGATATTGCATATCTATATGAAAACGATGATGTGGCTGAATATCTTATGGATATTGGTGCTTGGTGACATAAGAGCAAAATAAAATTTTTATAATTAATAATATTAAAACGTTTTTTTATTTCATAAAAATTAACAGCAAATATTTACACATTTGAATACTTTTTCATTTAGTATAATAACATCCAAAATATATATGTTATTATTACAATATGCCAAATATACAATGCGATAAATGTAAATTATACATTGATGATATATGCAAAAATAAAAAAGAAAGAAATAAGTTTATAGATTTAGTCAATAAACGAGCAAAACGGATTTCAGGTATCATTTATAATGTTTCACCGGGAATCACTCACAATGAAATTTCAAAACACATTTTCAATGGAAAACAATGTGACGGTGTTGTAAGATATCATCATTTTTCTTCCACAACATCGAAATATTTTACTTCTGATATGTTTTCTTCTCCCGAAAAACAACAACGCGACGATGAATGGTGTTGTTTTAATTTATTCCACGAATGTTTATTTTAGAACAGTGTCTTCTTTAAGTTCTTTGATAATATATATTGTTGTCAACTTCTCAAAAAAAGTCGAAACGAATTTTCAGAATTGGACATTTTTAAAAATGTCCAAAAGTGAAATATTGGAAATAGTTTTTTTTGAAGAAAATCAGTTTTTTTCTTATGCAGCGATATGGTTTAAATGTATTATTATATTTAATTATTTGTTAGCGTATTAAATATTTTTTAAGTTGTAATTCTCGTTTTTTTTTGTTTCCATATTTTAGGTGAAATGGAAATCTCAATAAACGAGAAAAACGAGCACAACTTCGTATGTATAAAATGTAACTTCAAATGCACTTATAATAGTGATTACAAACGACACATTTTGACTGCACGACATAAAAAGGAAATGATTGAACCTAAAAGGAAATCAAAAAAAACGACGCTGCATTATACGTGTGATTGTGGCAAATCATATAAGAATAATAGTGGTTTATGGAAACATCGACAAAAGTGTAATATTCTAAAAGAACAAATTATAACAGAAGAAACTATAATAGACCAGATAGTTCAACCAAATAATTTAATAGCACAGGATAGTATTGTTAATAATTTGATAAAGCAAAATGAACAACTACATAAACTTATTATTAATCGTGATGATGAACATAAAAAAGAGCGGGAAGAGCACAAAAAAGAAATTAAAATGCTTTCCGAACAAATCTCAAAAATATCAAGTATTACAAATAATACAACAAACAACAACACTACAAACAATAATAATAAATTCAATTTGAATTTCTTTCTTAACACTCAATGTAAGGATGCTATGTCCATACAATCCTTTATGGAGAACCTTCAATTAGGTTGTAAGGAACTGGAACACATGGGAGATGTTGGGTATTTGAATGGCATGATAGATATTTTCAATAACACTATAGGAAACATGGACGTTTACAAAAGACCCTTGCATTGTACGGATCTGAAACGGGAGGTTCTCTATTTTAAGCAAGGAACGGATTGGGAACGTGACAGTGAAGATAAACAGCACTTGAAAAAGCTAATAAAAAATGTAGAAACAAAGAATTATTACAATTTACAGGAATGGCAAAAGGACCATCCAGGTTCTCTACAATGCGATTCAACAGATAGTCAACATTATATGAAAATAGCGACAGAAGCCCTTGGCGGAGCCGATAGTAACAAAGATTCGATGTATTTATCAAAAATAATGAAACATATAGTAAAAGAGGTCCACGTGAAATCATAAATGGTGCAACATTTCATTTATCAGTTCTCTATAAATGAAATTTACCGTAAGAGTGTTATGTTTCTTTAAGTTCTTTGATAATATATATTGTTGTCAACTTCTCAAAAAAAGTCGAAACGAATTTTCAAAATTGGACATTTTTAAAAATGTCCAAAAGTGAAATATTGGAAATAGTTTTTTTTGGGAAAAAATGATTTTTTTGTTATGCAGTGATGTGGTGTGTTTATGTTGTTCGAATGAAACGTTTGTTTGCATAAAAAATCAGTTATTATAATTTTATCGGCATTTTTTTTGTCAATAGAATTTAGGAATATGTTGACAAAAAAAATGCCAAAAAATGCCAAAGTTTTTTATTGTGAAAAATGTAACTTTAAATGCAGCAAACAGAGTAATTATAACAAGCATTGTTTAACTGCAAAACATAGTTTGTTGACATCTGTTGACAGAAAAGTTCCGAAATCAGTATTTAGTTGTGAATGTGGTAAGGAATATAAATCCAGACAGGGATTGCAACAACATAAAAAAAAATGTATTATTATACATAATGAAAATGTAAAAAATAATCACCAACATCATAATATATTGAACGATTTGATGAAACAAAACGAGATATTACAGGAATTCATAATCGAACATAAGAAAGAAAAAGAAGAACAACAAAGACGAGACGAAGAACAAAAGAAACATATTGAAGAACAACAAAGACAACATAAAGAAGAGATTAAGAAGTTGTCATCACAGATTTCAAAAATATCAACAGTAACAAACAACAATAACACTACAAACAATAACAATAAGTTCAATTTGAATTTCTTTCTTAACACTCAATGTAAGGATGCTATGTCAATACAATCCTTTATGGAGAACCTTCAATTAGGTTGTAAAGAATTAGAACATATGGGAGATGTTGGGTATTTGAATGGCATGATAGATATTTTCAATAACACTATAGGAAACATGGACGTTTATAAAAGACCATTGCATTGTACGGACCTAAAACGAGAGGTTCTCTATTTTAAACAGGGAACCGATTGGGAACGAGACAGTGAAGATAAACAGCACTTGAAAAAGCTAATAAAAAACGTCGAATCAAAGAATTATGACAATTTACAGGAGTGGCAAAAGGACCATCCAGGTTCTCTACAATGCGATTCAACAGATAGTCAACATTATATGAAAATAGCGACAGAAGCCCTTGGCGGAGCCGATAGCAATAAAGATTCAATGTATTTAACGAAAATAATGAAACATATAGTAAAAGAGGTCCACGTGAAATCATAAATGGTGCAACATTTCATTTATCAGTTCTCTATAAATGAAATTTACCGTAAGAGTGTTACGTTTCTTTAAGTTCTTTGATAATATATATTGTTGTCAACTTCTCAAAAAAAGTCGAAACGAATTTTCAAAATTGGACATTTTTAAAAATGTCCAAAAGTGAAATATTGGAAATAGTTTTTTTTGAAGAAACTCGGTTTTTTCATTATGCAGTGATGTGGTTTAGTTATGATTTTGTATTAAAATATTTGGTTGCATAATATTTATTTATTATGTTAAATCGGCATTTTATTATGTTGTAATAGTTTAGGAGAATGACAACAAAAAAAATGCCAAAAAATGCCGACATTTTTTATTGTGAAAATTGCAACTTTAAATGCAGTAAAAAAAGTAATTGGGATAAACACACATTGACTGCAAAACATATAAATACAACAAATACAACAAAAAAAATGCCCAAACAGTTTAACTGTGAATGTGGTAAAGAATACACTCATCGTGCATCATTATTTAACCATAAGAAGAAATGTTCATTTGTAAATGAACCAGAAATGAAACAACAACACATTACAGAAGAAACCACAATAGACCATACAGTTCAAACAAATAAATTAATAGCACATGATAGTATTGTTAATAATTTGATGAAGCAAAATGAACAGCTTCATAAACTCATTATAAATCGGGACGAGGAACAAAGAAAACGAGACGAAGAACATAAGGAAGAACAAAGAAAACGGGACGAAGAACATAAGGAAGAAATAGAAAAGTTGACCCATCAAATCTCAAAAATATCAACAATAACAAACAACAATAACACTACAAACAATAACAATAAGTTCAATCTCAATTTCTTTTTGAATACTCAATGTAAGGATGCAATGTCTATTCAATCCTTTATGGAGAACCTTCAGTTAGGTTGTAAAGAATTAGAACATATGGGTGATGTAGGGTATTTAAATGGCATGATAGATATTTTCAATAACACTATAGGAAACATGGACGTTTATAAAAGACCATTGCATTGTACGGACCTAAAACGAGAGGTTCTCTATTTTAAACAGGGAACCGATTGGGAACGAGACAGTGAAGATAAACAGCACTTGAAAAAGCTAATAAAAAACGTCGAATCAAAGAATTATGACAATTTACAGGAATGGCAAAAGGACCATCCAGGTTCTCTACAATGCGATTCAACAGATAGTCAACATTATATGAAAATAGCGACAGAAGCCCTTGGCGGAGCCGATACTAACAAAGATTCAATGTATTTAACGAAAATAATGAAACATATAGTAAAAGAGGTCCACGTGAAAAATTAGTTTTATTGGCATTTATTTAATAAATACTAATTATATAGAATGGGCAATTTTTATGAAACAGTAAATAGATATTTTAAACCATATATGTTTTATATAATAGCGTTTGTGATATTCATAGTATTTGTATTGACAGGTTTGTATGCATATAATAAATATGTAAAGAAAGAATTAAAAGAAAAACAATTCAAGGATGTAGCAAACACAAATACAAAAGGGGTAGATTTAGAAATCTTATTCTTTCATGTAGATTGGTGTCCTCATTGCAAAACAGCGAAACCAGAATGGGACAGTTTTAAATCAGCATTTGAGGGAAAACAGTTAAATGGATACAATATAATATGTTTGGATGTGGATTGTACGGAGGAAAATAATAGCAAGATAACTCAAATGATAAATAAATATGATATTGATTCATTCCCAACTGTGAAAATGAACCGCGAGGGAAAAATAATAGATTATGAAGCGCGTATAACACGTAATAATTTAGAAGAATTCGTAAACTCATTTACGAGCGATTAAATAAATAAATTAGTATTTAAATAATAATAATTTATTTATGCTTCTACGATAGTTTGGTCAGGAACTTGGTTTTCGTTAGAAGTAGCTGATTCAATATCTTTTTCTTCTTTAGGGCAATGGTCAGGGTCAATATCATTGTATTGAATTTTGCGTGTAAGATATGCAGATAAGAATATATTCTTGTCGGTTTTAACAACAGTGAAAACGTCATTAATTTTCAAACCCATAAATAATAAATTAGTAAATAATACTGTAAGGGTTTTGTCATTCAAAAAATTATTAAAAATAACATATGAACTTATAGCAGAGTTAATAGAGAATGCACCCATTGAAAAATAACCAGCTTGTTGGTAATGTTTATCTAGAGTCCAAATTTCCTCTTTTTTGGATATTTCCAATTGTTCTAATGCTTCTTTTACGGCGTCATCATCGCGAGGAAGTTCGGGATTAACATTTAAATAATTAATCATTTTATTTTCGCGAGTGACTTCTATTTTGTAAAGTACTAAAAACGATGCCACTGTAAATAAATTTAAAGCAAAAGCAGATTTAGTTAAACCATTATCGTCTCTGTAAAAATTTCCGGATAGAGAACATATTTCTCCGTCACAATTTTGAGGAACAAATAATATTAGCATAGCGCCCATTAAAACTCTATAAACTTCGAGAATAAGTGTAGTGGTGACGGTCATTTTTTGCTGAAAATCTTGGTCTTTACTGAGTTCATTGTATTGTTCAATAATCGATGGGCGTTTTTTCAATGGAACAGCCGGAGGCATCGTTTCTGTGGGTGTTGTTTCCATTATATAATGTTATTAGATTTTCTGCCAGAGAACTACCATTATTTATATATTTTTTACGTACGTTTTCATCATATAATATAGAAGCAAAATCAAATGTATCAGTCATATTAGGAGAAATACATAATTCATATTTAATTTTTGTTTCAACGGGTTTAGTAATAACGTTTCCTATTATTGTAAATATTAATGAAGAAATGTACGACATTAAATTGGTATAATTAAAATTTGTTTGTAATACCAATTTATTATGAATGCCTAAAATCTCATCTGTATTAACATTTTCGTATTTTTTAATAAAAAAGTCGATAGGATAATTAGCATTAATACCACCATCAATATAATGAACATCTTGTATTTCAATCGGTTGAAAAATAACGGGAATACTAGAACAACAATAAATAACATCTAAAAGTTTTTCATTTGGAAAGTTATCGTGGCTCATTAAGCAAGGTTTTAATGTGGTTGCATTTGTACATAAAAAATTACATTCTATATTTGTGAATTCATAAAATTCTTTTAATGTAATATCAAGTGAAATGTCTTTTCCTCCAAAAAGAGGTTTCATAATAGTAACAATAGTGGATCTATTAAATATGCCGCATTTGTTAAACGATTCGATATATTCATAAACACCTAATGGTATTGTTTCGTGCCATGGTCGTTTAATAAAGTAATCATCTATTACATCAATATCATATTTTAATGCAAGTATTACAGAAAGAAAACTACCAACAGAAGTTGATGTAATTGTTTCAATAGTGTTGTAGTTAATAACATTATGTTTTATACATTCTTTTATCATACCCCAAAATGTGAGACCATTTGCACCACCACCGGAAATAATTAAGTGTTTTATCGTCATTTAATTATTTAAAAATAAGTTTATATGTTTATGTTTATTTTGTAGCAACTAATTATAGATAAATAATTAATGTCATTTATATTTCCCGATGAAAAAGACGAAAATAAAAAAATTGATATAGATGAATTATTTGAAATGAATCATCAAAAAAATCTAAAACAATTATCAATATTTAATAAAATATTAAATCGTATTCATAAAAAAATAAAGATAACAAGTAGAAACAAAAGTGCAGATAAATATATATGGTTTAATGTACCTGAATATATATTTGGAGAACCAATATATGACAAAGCGGAATGTTTATCTTATTTGGTAAAAGAGTTAGAGTCAAATGGTTTTTTTGTGAATTATTTACATCCAAATAATTTATTTATATCTTGGAAGAAATGGATACCCGCATATGTTCGCGAGGAATTCAAGAAAACGACAGGTAAGAAGATAAATCACTTAGGTGAACTAGTAAATGAGGAACCAAGTGAAGAAGAAGAATTGGAACAAAATACGGAAGAAAATAAAAAAGTAGCAAGTGATTTTACATCAACGAAGGATTATAAACCAACAGGAAAACTAATATATAATCAATCAATGTTTGATAAATTAGAAAAGAAAGTGAGTTTCAAATAAAAAATTGAATTAGTTTAAAATATACTATTACATTTATAATAGTATATTAAATGCAAGTAGAAATAGCACCGACTCAAACCACATTTAATAAAACTAAACGTGTAAAAAAGAATTATACTGATTTTGAAAAATCGCGTCTATGGAATATATTTGATAGTGATAAAAAGGAAACGAATTTACCAGAAAAGGAAACGGACCCTGAATGTGTTTATAATAGTAAGACAGACAACCATTGTATGAAGTGCAATTCAGAGTTAATGATAATGGATCATGATTTTCCGACGTGTGTGAATCCCAAATGTAGAATCGTTTATAAGGATGTGTTGGATTTTTCACCAGAGTGGTCATATTATGGCAGTGACGATAGAAATGGAAAAGATCCAGCGCGTTGCGGTAATCCAATAAATCCTCTTTTAGTGGAATCCTCATTTGGATGTAAAGTAATGACAAATAACAAATCCTCTTTTGAAATGAGAAAGATTGGCAAGTGGGCATCGTGGCAATGTATGCCTCATCGTGAGAAGGCATTATATAACGAATTCCAATTTATTACTATAATGGCACACAATGCGGGAATACCGAAGATATTTATTGATTGTGCAATGGTAATTCATAAAGATATTTCTGAACAAAAAATGTTTAGGGGATTGAATCGTGATGGTATAAAGGCGGCGTCGTTGTATATTTCGTGTAGATTAAATGGATGTCCTCGTAATGCTCACGAAATCGCCGAGATATTTAAATTGGACAACGCAGCAGCAACAAGTGGTTGTTCAATGGCAGTGAATATTTTGAATAATATAGAACGTAATATGTTACCGTGTGAACAAACAACACTACAAAATATAACGCCAATGTCATTTATCGAACGTTTTTGTAGTAAACTGAATTTTTCAAAAGAGAATTTAATGCTTTGTAAGTTCGTCGCAAAGAAAATAGAAGTAACAAATATAATTTCTAACAATATACCTCACGCAATTGCAGCTGGAATCATTTTCTTCGTATCACAAATAGTAGATATAAGTATTTGTAAAAAAGATATCAAAACTATATGTGGAGTGAGTGAGGTGACTATAAATAAATGTGCAAAAAAATTATATGAAAATAAACATTTGTTAATACCGAAATCAATACTGGTGAAATATTATAAGGAATAGTCCTTGGACACGTTTATAATTTTGTATGTTATACCAATTTCATTATTATTTTCCCATAATCCCGATAGTTTCACTATAAATCGACTATTTTTATTAATAACACTCTTTGTATGTATTTTAACGTATCCAGATTTGAGTTGTTGATTAAAAATTGGTTTATGTATTTTATTTTTGTCAGTGTCATACAATCTTAGCAATGATAATTCAATATTACTTAAATATGAAATGATTTTTTCATTAATCTCTTGATGTATATCGAATTTTACAAATGTTTTATTGTAATTATGGTTAATATCTTTTATATTAATTGGGAAAAAGAAGTAAAGGCCATTCATTGAAAAGAAAGAATTTGAATAAATGATTTTGGTAAAATGACCATTTGTTATCATATTCTCTTTTGTTTCTAAAAAATTAATATAATCATCATTAAATGAATCCATATATAGTACAATATTCATAAGTTATATTAAATACAAGTATAATGTTTATATACTTGTGTTTTTAATTATTTTTAGGGAAAAATAGTTTTTTTCTTGCCATAACTTTAATATTATTACCTTTATCAAAGAAGAACTTTCTTCTGGACATATCAGTAAGACCTTCGTCGTTGAGATTATATTTTTGTTTAGTATTAAAATCGAGATAATAAATGCGATGTTTTATTGGTTGTGAATAATCTTCTTGGTTATTATTATTAATATTAATAACATCATTATATGTATCGCCAATATTTTTTGATGTTTTTTCTAGGTTTTTTAAATTCAAATGTTGTTGATTCGTAATAGAGAACTGCATAAATTCTTTTGCTCCTGATTTAAAAAAAACACTTCTATCTATGTGTATTTTGTTATTTACACACCGATTATTTAATAATGTATCTTCAAAACCCCAAGACCAAAAATTGGGAAAACCCCCAATACTTTCGAAATCCTCTGCATTTATGCAAAACATACCACCAAGAGCAAAATCAAAACCATAAAAATGTTTTACAATACCCTTAGATGTGGTAAATGAAACTAAATCTTTTTTGTAGGGAATTGTGTCAACGTCTTGGAATACAATAGTGATGTGTGTATAATTGTTTGGATAATTTTCTTTTATTTTAATAAATCCTAGATTTTTCATAGCGCCTCTGTTAAATGGAAGTTCGTTGTCTTGATGTAAAAAATAAATTTCATAATTGGATTCGTCTTCGAGTATATATTTCATATAATTTAAATAAATGTGTTTATCAATTGGACGATCTCTATAAGGAACAATAATAATGAAATCAGGAACCATATATATAATTAGGAAGAAGTTTGTAATAGTTTTTTATCCCATTTATAATGTTTTGCATATTGTTGACATGTTTTATTTAACATTTTTTGTCGTTTTGATTTTTTCTCTTTACTGTCGTCGTAATTAGTTGTGCAAAAAACTTGTCTAGATTTATTTAAGCTTTTTGATGTGCTTGCTTCGACATTTTTTTTAACATTTTGTATTTCAGATTTAAGTGTATTGATTTCTTTTAGAATTTCGTCATCTTTGTTTGGTTGTGAAAAATTATTATAATTCTCAAGGGTTGAACAATTAGTTATAAAAATAAATAGAAATACTGAAATTAAAAACAGGTAAATAATAAAATCTAATTCTAAAATAAATTTATTCATTATAATATATAATCATATAATATAATGATAGCAGAACCAAATATAATAATATCCTGGAAAGGAAGGACATTTAATGAAGTAGTTAGTGTTAAAAAAAAGAATCAAGGACAATCAGGAAGTATATTTAAAGCAAATCCATTAAAATTATATCGTCGTGAAATAGATTTAACTGGTTGTGGAGAACGTACTTCCGCGTCGACAAATACAATGGAAGTTCCTGGTTTTACAAGTATTAATTCGAGTTCAGCAACGTGCAATGGATTACAAGGAACCAAAGATTTTAATTATGTAGAATTAAAAAGTGAAAATGGTGGATTAAAATCGGGTAGTGTTTGTTTTTCGAAGGCAAATGATGCAAGGCGTCGTGTTCGTAGTAGTGGTATGCCAAAAAATAGTTATTTTACAAATACAAATCAATATTTAGAAAAGAGAGCGAAAACATTTAAACAGAACCAATATGCGGTGGTTCGTCAAGGTGATGCGAGCGCTGTTCCGGGAACAGGAGCGGCTCAGCAGAATATTTATTCGTCTTATGGAGTGACAAAATGTAAATTGGATTTTCATCAGGATGAAACGTTTGTTTATTATTGGTGGAATACAACAGATCCAAATGCTCCAACACAAAGCAGTAATACAGTAACTATACCAAGAGGTGAATATGATATTCAATCTATAAATACAATATTTCAAAATACGATGATACAAAATTATCATTATGTAGTTAAAAAAAATGGAAATACAAAAGTAACATTTATGGATTTTACTTATAATCGTGCTCAACAAAAAATAGAATTTCGCACAACAATGCCAAACGGTTCATTTGCAAATGTTTATAGCGAAGCCAATGGATATGAACTACCAAAAGATGAAAATGGTGATGTTATTACGTCTTGGGCACTTCCTACAAACCCTGCCGTGGGTTATTATATATTGGGAATAAATATACCAAATGGATTTTTAAATAGTGCACTTGGATTAACTGGTAATTATCCAGCAAATATTATTTCTGGCAGTGTTCAAACAACTGAATCTACGTATTTGTCTTCATTGAATCCTGGATTGAAACCCAAATATATAGAAGTACATTATAAACCAAATAATCCTCAATATGGTTCACAAGGAGCAGTATCATCAAGTTCTCGAATTGCTCGTTTAAAATACAATTCAATAACGAATTCGAGCGTTGCATATAATACAGCGTATGGTCCTGCGGTGGCAAATGCATTAGCATATGGCGTACCTAGTCCAGGTTATACCGAAAAGGATAAGATCGGGTATCCAATCAAACGAACACCGGTATTCGTTTTAGGAGAAAATCAAAAACGTTGTTGTTATGTACGAACAATACGTAATATGATATAAAATTCTAATATATTTGTAAATATATTAAAATGGAAGAATTGCAAAAAGAAAAAAGAGAATTAGTTGAGAAAAAAGAAGAATTACTTAGGGAATATAATGTAATACAGCGTAAATTAATAAAAATAGAAAATTTAATAAAAGAAACGTGTGCAAATAGTGAAACGGGTCATATCTACATAGAAGAAATAGAACAAGGAATGTATGGTATGACATTTACGTATTGTAAAATATGTGGTCATGAAGTGGTATGAATAGGTAAAACACCAGGAATAATATTTGTTTCCACATTATATTTATTACACCATTGAATACATTTAATGATGTTATTTTTTACATAATTAATAATTTTGTCATTTTTGCTATCTTGATCATATATTAAATACAATGTTTGGGCAATATTTTCCAATTGTTGTTGTCCAAAAATCGCATTATATTCTTGGAATTTATTTAAGAAATAGGAAGAAATATCAATATCTAAAAAACGTTTAATATTTTTGTTATTATTCAATGTAGATTTGAAGGGTTCATAAAGTAAATCATAAACATTGTCAGTAAAATTAAAGTTTTTACATACAATATATTTCTCTGAATTAGCGTATCTACTTGTATGGGGTTTTACAATATAAACTTTACTGTAAAACGCAGTAAGTAAATACAATAAATCAATACTGTGTTGTAGAAAACAATCGAAAATTTTCAATACAAATGAACCTCCTTTTTTTTGCATAATTAATGCATAGCATATTTGTCCAAATAATAGTTTTACGATTTGATTTTCCTGATTATTAAAATTTTCTGAAAAATCGAATCCTCCATCACCGGTAATAATATTCATAGAACCCTTGTATTTATCATAACAATGTGAAAAATTATCAATATTCAATAAATCCCCATTTTGAGTCGCACCATATTCGATTTTAACGTTTGGATTATTTTTCAAGAATGTTCTGCTTTTTTTCCATGATGGAATATTATAATCATTTTCATTTTCATCAATAATGGTCATACCATAATAAGTATCTTTACTATTTTTGCGAATATGTAATAATGATTCGATAAATCCTCCTGGTCCTTCTGCCAAATGGAAACTTTTAATTGGTTCTGGGTCAACGTGTAGATTAAAAATATGTAATATTTCGTGCATTTTAAAATATGAACGAGACAATGGTTTGCATTTACTGATGGCCTTGTGTTTTCCGGGTATAACAGTATGTATAAATTCATACGGATTCGTATATTTTTTATAAGTACTCCAATCTTTTTCAACGTTTGTTATTTTTTCTTTTACATTAGATAAATAATTAGATAAAGAAAAAGATATAATTGTTTCGGGTTCTTCTTCAATGAATTCGATATTTATATGATCACAAATATTTTGTGGTGTTTTTGGTAACATATAATAAGTCATAAGTGTATTATTATATATTAAAAAATTACTTTTATATTGATTATTCTTCTTCTATTTGTTTTATAAGTGCTTTTTTTTTTGTTTTCTTACCTTTTGGAATGGGTTCAGTAGCAGTTTCATTTGTTGTGTTTGTTTCCGGTTCGACGGACTCATTTACTTTGTCCTCGGGTAATTCTATTTTACTTAATGCTGTTTTCATAATGGTGGATGCATCGACATTTCGAACCTTTTTAAATATGAAATAGCGGTTTAAAAAGGATATTTTTTTCTCTTCTTCACTCATCGATTTTGCTTTTCCGGAAAATATGTCGGTTTCACTTTCCATTTTCGAAAATAAATCTGAAAACAAACCACTATAAGAAGTGAATCCCATTGACATAGATTCTTCACTACTAATAGGTATAAATCCATAATCTTCCATGACACTTTCAAAATATGGGAAATTTACCAAATATTCTCTAAAATATAAATTAATTGTTTCTTGGAAAACTTTAATGGGATATCCGAGAGATTCATCGTCATTAGGAAATCCAGTTTCGTCATATTCTTTAATAAGTTCGAATATTTTCTTTTCATTTTTAAATATAGACACACTTTCATCTTTACTTTTGTTTTGAAGCAATCTGAATACTGAGTTACCGTCATAACAAGTACCAATAAAATGACCGTTTAATGCAATGGTTTCACTCAAATTGCAAATGAAATTATGTAATGTGCGTTTATTTTCAAAGAAATAATGCAAAGCAAACTGACAAGAACCGACATTAAATCCATTTGCTCCAATACCGAAGTTTTTATAAACACCATCACCAATAAGCGTCTTATCTTTGGGACCTACACCAAATACAGCATTTGATACATTTTTGTCTTTGTCATTGCTATATGCAATTGTCTTCTTAATATTTTTAGAACTGTCACCAACTACAAATAGTGCATCAAATATACTACGATTATCAAGTACTTTTTTAATATAACGGACGCAAGCTCCGTCAGCCCGGTTATGAATATTATCAGGTGATATGTCAATGCCAAATACGAATTTTAATTTACTATGTAACCATTTTGGAAGATCACCTCCCTTTCCGACACTATAATCAATTAAAATATCGTCTTCTTTGGCTACATTTGTCAATAAACGTTGTTTGACATATAAATTATGAAAATCGCGTAATGAACGGGTTTCACTGACATTAGTAGTTCTATTGTAATATATATCGCTGTTTTCAGAATAGGATGGGATATTTTCTCCCGTACGTAAAATCGAATCGGTTATAGGGTAATGAATAGAACGCCAATTACTGTTTGCAACGTGATAACCATTTCCGTAATTTTTATTTCCATTTCGAAGTTCGGTAGTTTTATCATAACGTACACGAAGTGGAATCCAATTCCAACCACTTTTTGCGTCAGTATTATATTTAAATTCGACAATCATATTATTTTCAAAGGGTTCTCCTTCTTCTGTAAATAATATATCATTTTTACCATCAGTTTTAGTATATAGATTACAGATGTATGCTTTATCGTCATATGGGTCAGTGGGTATAAATGGCATAGGTTTATAATTTGAATTGTCGTCTTTGTTTTTCAAGCGCACAATATTATTTTGATAAATATTTTCGCACGGGTTTAGATAACCATGTTTCGTTTCATCAAAACCACAATTTAATATAAGTGTTTTGTATTTATTTAACATTGTGTGTGAACTGAGGTCTTGTCCATCTTCGTAGACGTGATGTATTTCATCTTCACCTGATTTTGTTTTCTTGATATGTACAAGAAAATCAATGGTGTTAAACTCGGGGGGTTTCCATTTAAATGAATGTGTCCATGATATTTTATAATTGGCGGGAGTATCTTTTGTGGTATTGCAACCGACAGGAAGAAGATTGGGTGTAAAAATCAACCCATCTGTTTCATACTCAAATAATTCATCATCAATATTCGATAAAATGCGACTGCAGCAATTGAAAATACTAGTATTTGCATTGGAAATATAAAATGATTTTGCTTTTATGTGATAATCGCTTTTTTTACCGGGTATAATAGAAGTATGTTTTAGATTTTTAATAACATCTTGCAAATAAAACAATCTGAAATTGCGTTTTTCATCGGTTTCATTGACAAAGGGAAGTGAGCGTATATCTTTACCATTTAAGTAATAAATATCAAAAGCGGCATATAGATTAATGTTGTCATTAACTTTATTTGTTTTTATGTATTCACCATCAAGTAATGTATTAAACAATAATTTTTCTTCTGTTTTTGCACCAGTAAATATAATTTGCATATTTGTATTTATATTGTACATTTTTCCGTCTTTGTCAATAAATAATAAGCGGCGTTCTCCATCTGCCTTTTCAGTAACGCAAAAGTTTTTTGTAATATTAGGAACAACAGAATCTTGTGGATTTTTACATATGTTTTCCATTTGAAGAGTATAAGATGAAGGACCGATAAAGTGTTTTGTTTGTATATATGATGGTATTTGTTTTCCATGTATAAGTTCAAGATAATCATTTGCGACTTCTTTTTGGGTGTCGTATGATACGGGATATTTTGTATTTTGTAAACCACTTAATACTAAACGTATCATTTGTTTTATTTTGGAAGTTAATGCAGTTGTATCTTCGTATTGTGTTCCCGTGCCTACCTTCATATTATCCATTTCCAATTCAACTTCATAATGTTCACTATTTGAAAAAGTGTTGGATTCTTGAATTGTATATTGAGGAACAAGACGTTTATTTACACGAGATGACGATTTTACAATACTAATATCCACGAAAATAGGATAATCAGGGTGTGAAAAACGTACGCGATTAATCAAACGGAATATTTTTTTAGAATCGTTCCAACTGCGAACAATAGATTTTGAAATATTTGAATAATGTTTAAAATCTTGTTCAGTTTGGAAAGCAGCGCGTATATTAAAATTAGGCATATCAATAGGTCTAATTTGTTGGTCATCTTTGTTTAATGCATAATTTTTCTGTGTAAACTTTATTTTACTACCCGTAGTAGAGTGTAAATCAATAAGTTTCTGCAAATCATTATGAACACAATAGGCATTAATCATGTCTTCTCCGTTTAGTTCGACGCGTATTGTGGATAGTTTCGTCATACCAGAACGCTTGTCAATAAATTCGTTATTAATGCGAAGCATTTGGAATCCATTTAAATTTTCCGAAGTGAAACCACAAGATAATAAATGTTTAACCACATTTTCATAGTCAACACGATTCAATGGTTTTTGTAATTTGGGGTTAGAACCAAAGCGTATTTCGAATTCCTTCTCCTTATAATTATCTTTTATGATTGGTTGGCTTTCTAAATAAAGTTTTACCAAATGATCTAATGTCATTGATGATTTCGATTCCATATATAGTAATTATACATAATAACTATTTAATTCAATTTTTTTATGTATTAAGCATAAAAAAATAGTTTACCACAACAGTTTTGCATAAATGGAAAAATATAATTCTTCTTTTTTTTTATTAATATCAACATCCATTATTTGACCATAATTACGCAATTGGTCCATTTTATAACTACTCATACCATTGAGGGGTTTATTATAGTTGACAAACTTTATTTTGTTGTTAGTGAATGCATCTACATTTTTACAGTTTTCTTCTACAATCGAGTATGTTTTTTTGTCAGTGTACTTAACAATGTGTGTTTTGCTGTTATTTTCATTTGTAAATGAAATAAAATATTTACCAGTATGATGTAGGACAATTATATTACATTTATAATAAACAACATATGCATATAATGTATTAATATTAGTATTATTTTCACATACAAGAGAGCTCGCCATTTCATTAATATACGCTTTGGACATTTTGTAGTTACACATTTTCATAAGAGAAACATTACTTTTAATAAAATTGGAAATATTGATTTTATCGTCTAACATGACATTTCCATAACGATGATGAATATTGATATACTCTAAATATCCATAATTTAAAATGTACATATTCCAATATAGCGTGTCTTTACAATGCTTGTGTAATCTATAATCATCATAAGTATTAGTACGTATATTTTTTTGAATAGGTGTATGTGTATGATTCGTTTCCAGTGTGTTTTTTTCTACAACAGTATCTTTAAAATTATATACACACGTTTCTTCTAATACATTTTTAATATTTTTCTTGTGCAGTTTTATAATACTCTTAACGATTACATGCTTATTAAACTGAGTTTTTTTTGCATTTGTAAAAAAATAGGGTCTTAAATTAGTAATATGTTGATTATTACTAATTTTATTGCGTTTATACACGTGATCCAATATAATATTAATTTGCTTCATATAATAAATATTATATACTTACCTTTATATGCATTTAATAAGTATATTAACAAAAATATGCGGTTTCTAAATGCTTTTTGATGTCTTCATTTTCTTGAAAATGTTTTTCTTGCATATGAAAGTTTTCCAAATAATCGTTTATTTCATTAAAAAGTACATCATTGTTAATAGTAGTAAGATTTATAAATATCCCATTTTTATTTTCATTAATGTTTATGTTATGCTTTAAAAAAATCTTTAAAACTTCTATTTGATATAGTTTATCCAACTTTTCAATATTTTCTTTCAAACGATCCATTTATATATAATACGCTTTTATTGCTTTTATATCCATTTTACTTAACTTTTGAAATATTAGCAATTGCACAAATATAAGGGTCGTTTAATTCATATCGTGTACCGATTACTTTTACGGTAATATTGTCGTTTTCCTTAAGTTTATTAAAAGTGTCATCATTAAAATGATGGTCGCGGGCAACAAATATATGAAGAGGAACACTATTAGATTCTGTGTCAAAATATTCTGCGTGAATTCCTGCCTTTGTGACGGTTTTAACATTACACTCGATAAGGGTTCCCTCAACTGGATTACAAATATAACATTCAAAACTACAATTAAATACAATAGATTCTCCTTCAACGTTTCCACTTGTGTAACTAATAATTTTAATACTATTATTTTTGATAATTCCTTCGGGAATGCACTTATCTTGTAGCATTGACTTTAGTTTACTTTCTATATTTTGTTTAACCGTTTTCCCGACTTCATTAATATGTAAACGCACTTTTCTTTCTAATGCAGAAAGAACATATATACCATAGATCTTCTGTTCTCTATCGTTTGAACTCATTATTACAATATATTAATAATATATTTTTATATTATTAATCAATTTTTATAGATTAATCATTTTTTATTAGATTACCATTTGTTAATTCTAAATATCCTGTAGATTCGCCATCACGCAAATCTAATCCAACAATTTTACCGTCCTTTTCGATGACCTTTGTTTTACGTTTTTTATACATTAATACAATGGCACTTCCAACCGAAAGTAAATAAATGGTTTGTTTAAATAATGAGCTAAATGTTTGGAAAAGGGTTTCTGATTGAGTAACCAACAAATCTATTTGTGCTCCTATTTCTATTTCAGTACCTCGCAAATTATTTAAAGCGTGGGCAATGCTCAATTTATGTTTAATTAGACCAACTTTCATATTATATGCAGCAATTGTGACAGGATTTGTGGAAAATAATGCACTAGTAACCATTTGCATTATACCTTGTCTATTCTTCTCAAATACGCTATATAATGCACCTAATACAGTAATTTCTTCGTTTGTTTTACTATCTTTTTCTGCTTTTTCTAATTCTTCTTTTAAATGTTTATCAACGAGTTCTTCTATTTTCTCGTTTTCGTCTAACATATTAATAATTTCATCGAGCTTTAATAATTTAACTTCTAAAAACTCTTTGTATTCAGGTACTGTAGTTGAACGGCTAGGGCGCTTAGGTAGAGCATCGTCTAATTTCTTTGTAATAGCATCGATTGTGATTATTTGTAATTGTTTCGATTGATCAACAGTTGATAAAAGCACATCGGTAATTTTGTCTTCAGCACTAGGAGCGGGTAATGCAAGCTGATTTCCGCTTTTGGTCATTGTTTGGCTAACAACAAGAGCCATAGAATTTTGCATTTCATAATGTTCTTTCCCGAAATCGTATTGTCCATCTTTATTACCATATTCAGTTTCAAACCATCGTTTAAATTCAAGATCATCTTTCTTTTCAATAAAGCAAGTGTAATAATTCGCAACATTTGTGGCGTATTTGATAGTACTACCCTCTGGTAATACTTTACTAATTAGGCCCAATGATGTAGTTGAACTAGAATTAGCACATATTTTTGCAATATCATAAACATCACTGCCTTCGGTATATAAATTTACCCCAATGTCTTTAATATAACTGAGAGGCATATCAGGGTCACTTGCAATATCAACCATATTGGTTGTGGAATATAATAAAACAAATAACTGTAATCCAAAAAATATCATCATGCCCAATAAAGTATAATTGTAACTCCTGTATTCACCAATAGATTTTACCTTGATTTCTCCATTTCCTCCTTTCTGACCGTATAAACTAGTTAATATATTCTCTAAGAATTTTGCTTGTTTGCGCATTTTCGGATTGCTATTTTTAACAAACATTTCAGCAAGTTTATAGAAAAATTCATCGTCGCTTTTTACTTTACCCAAATTCTTGATTTTTTTACTATTTATGTTTTTATGCATAACACCAGCAGAAATAGATAATAGTGCAACAACAACATTATGGGGAAGACCCATTTTTCTAGAAAAGCCCACTAGAAATGTATTTTCTTTGCGTTTTTTTAATGTAGTCCTTCTGGATGCACTTTTTGGTGTTTTTTTTCGCGTAGACGGGGTTTTTGTCTTTGTCTTTGTCTTTGTCTTTGTTGGTGTTTTTTTACCAAATCTTAACATATTATAATATATGGTTACATATTATAATTTTATATATTCAAAACGTTATTAATATAAGATGTTTCTAAATCAAAAAAGTACCGTTTTCCATCTAAAGAATTAACATCTTTATAACGACATATGAGTTCTAAAATAACACAAAAACCTTTTACGACAATAGAACTTTTAATAGTATCACTACCACTTTTACTATCTAAAAATGCATTAAAATCGTTTACGATTTCATTTGAAGTTGATGGATTCAATACAGTTTTACAATAGACGGGGTCTAATATGCAAGAAACGCGTTTGATAATATCTTCTTTGTTTAATGAAGTAGCATTTACGCCATAATTAACATATGTTTTGGATATAATATCCTTGATTTTGATAATTAAATTATCATTTTTATCTTTATGAAGGAAACCAATCATGGAATAATAGATGCTTTTGTCAATCACTTTATATTTGGCTTTTTCTTCTTCAAATAATTTTTTATTAGATTCATTAATAGGGACTTCTTTTAAATTATCATCATTTATTTCATATACGTAATTTTTTTTGAGATGATATAAAAGCACACATTTTTTCTTTTTCAAATATATCATTTTATTGTCAAAATATTCAACAAATATTTTTTCAGTATCATTCATTTTACGTTTTGTAAAATATATTTCTTTGAGTATAATTAATTTATCATTAACGTTACATTCATCAATAAAGTGAAATATAATAAATTTTTTATAACTATTTTTCGGGATTTTTAAAATATTAACACAAATATGATAAATCTTACTATATCCGGCGTGTATATAAAAATTATCATTTGATTTTGGCTTTTTATCGCTTGGATTATTTATTTTTCCCACAATATTTTGAATGTTTTCAAGTATATTTTTATATGTTTTGACTGATGCATCCATTTTTTTGGGTTCCTCAATAAGTTTGTCTTTGAAATTAATTTTTGAGTGTTTATAATCAATAGGTTTTGTTCGTTCTAGTATTGATATACTTTCATCATTTATTTCAAGAGGTTGAAATGCATAATACTTATCTTTATTTATAATTGTTCCGGTTCTACCCAAACTGTCATTTATTAATTCACTTTTGTGATCAATCATTTGAGATAAAACATAAAGTATTTGGTCTGTTGGATATACACGTTGGGAATTAATTTCATTAATTAGGTCATCTTTTTTATAAATATTGTGTAAAACAAAAGCATTTTTTATTCTTTTTACAATAACATTATAATTCATAACAGCATATTCATTTGTATAATTTGTATTTATGATTTCTTTGTCTTTGAAATCGATTGTACTTAAACATTTATATGAGCAATTGTCTTTATAATCACATAATTCGCTGTATGGTCTATCGCCCACTTTATAATCAATGAGTTTTCCCGAAGACAATTTAATTTTAATCTCTTTATTTTCTTCTTGTTCTTGTAATTTTTCAATGGTAAAATTTGTTTGTCCAATATTTAATACACAATCGACACTAGCATTTTTTAACATACGAGTAATATTTCCAATTTGTATTGCTTTGTTCTCTGCAAGACGATATAAATACATATCGGGTGTTTCGTGTTTAATTGATTTTTCTTTTCCAACGTGTAAATAAATTTCTACATTACGTTCTTTGAAAGGTAAAAAACAATGACCTCCTTGGCGAACAGCGCGACCAATAATTTGTTCAATACGATTCATATTATACCAGGGTTCAATAATATGTACTTGACGTATGAATTTAAAATCGATACCTTCTGATGCTGCCTTGGAAATAATAACGACTTTTATAAGTTCTCCATCTTTATTTTCTTTACTTGTTATTTTCTTGATTTCAATGTTGTTATCATAAGAAAAATTGGCATCGCCGGTAATCATACAATAATTTGCTTGTTTAAATTCCTTTTCATTTTTAAAAGTGCTTTTGGGTTTATAATTTCTGTAATCAATACCTTCCGCAGGTGCGTCTTTAAATAATGATTTTCCTTGTGGATTTGATGTATGACGCCGGAATCCCATTTCTTCTAACATCAATGCGACGGGTATAACGCCACCTTCAATATATTGACTGTATATTAATATCACACCTTTAGATTTTTTAATAACATTCCCTATTTTGTGTAACTTACCGCTATATAAATTAAGTTTTTCCAATGAAAAAATGTTACCGTGTTCTTTGAGTACTTCCGGTTTGTAACTATAATCATATTTCATTGGTTTTGGATTTGTTTGCGTTTTAAATTTCATAATGTGTTGAAGTCCTGTTTTACCCGTGAAAAACTCCTTTTCGCTATCAACGGATGGATAAGTTATAGTGGTTGCTTCAATTGGTTTTTGTAATAAGGTATATCCAAATGCTTCCATATTTTCAAATGAAATCTTTTCTGATTCTGATAAATTAGTAATAACTTTTTTATATGATGCTGCTTGAAATTCTCCCATATTCGAATAATATAATGGAATATGTTGAATTGGTTTACTTATTTCTTTTTTATTGAATTGAATTGTTGGATAATTTTTGGGTTTATTGTTTGGTTCAAAATGTTCGGGATAAATTCGAAAAGGAAAACTATATGGATTTTCACCACGTATATATGAAACATAACCAACAAGTTTTCGTTGCAACAATTCTTCGCCATTATCCGTAAATGTCCCGTCTTTTTTAAATACCTCGTCTGTTTTTAAAGTACCGCGATTGTCGTTAGAATTTAATAAATTAATAATCCATATAATTTCTCGGTATGAATTGTACATGGGTGTAGCAGACAGTAACAATAATTTCATATTATTACTATACTTTGCAACATCAATCATCTGACGACCCAATTGTTTTTGTTTGTTATCGTCTGAAATGCGAATATTATGTACTTCGTCAATAATGACTAATCGATCATTAAATAATTTTTGTAATTTGTCTTGATATAAATTTTTTTTGGTTTTGACGTCAACGCTATCATCTATTTTAACTTTTTTCTGAATATAACGTGAAAATTCAGTATAACCCATAAATACATAATTGTTGTTTATTATACTTTTTATTTGGCGTACAATAAATTCTCTTTGCAATCCTAATGTATTACTTGGGTTTATCTCTTTTAAAAAATCATTACCAACACAAGAGCGTTCCACAGACCATATATTGTTTTTTTCGACTAGTTTATTTTCATCGAAAAGTTGATTTCTGAAATTATCTTGAACATTTGGAGAAGCCACTATAATAGTACGTTTTTTATTACCGTGTTGTGCAGTTATTTTACGATGTTCTTCTGATATACCAATAGCACTGCATGTTTTACCGGTACCTACACCATGATATAACAACAATCCATTATATGGGGTTTTGTTTGACATAAAGTTTTTAACAAACATTTGGTGAGGTGATAATTCAACTTCTGCATTACACAATTTATTTGCGTGTTCTTCAATGTTTCTAATTTGACCATCATATTTTGTTTGATCAAATTCTTTAAATAGAGATATTTTTGAACTAAAATTCGGGTCATCAAGAGTAGGATATAAATTTTCAAAATGAATTTTTGTTTTATTTTCATTATATTCCATAAGTTCTTTCTTTTTTAAGTAATCATTGTATTCAGCATCTTCTTTGTTTTTTGGAATTTCACCTAAATCGAGTTCTCTATTAGATGTATCATCTTTATCTATTATGAAAGAAGGTATTTTAATACTGTTTTCGAAAATGGATTCATCTATTGGTTTGATTTTTTCTTCCATTGGACTGGGTATTTCTGGTACAGTTTCCACAACTTCTGTCGCATTTTCATCCAATCCGTTTTTTTTTCTAATTTCATTTTGCATTTCTAAAATAGCATCAATTAAACTGTTTTTATTAGGGCATGTTTTAATAAATTTTCGTCCTTTTCTGGTTTCGTCTTCATATTTTAATTTATCGTGGAGTTTTTTTAAATGTTCCACTTTAATTGCATTATAATCTTTTCGCGAATAAATATTTTTAACATTATATAAAAAATCGTTTGATATTACAAATTCTACTTGATTACGAGCTCCATGTCCCATTGCTTTTTCAATCTGATATTTGGATTCTTTTACGTTATCTTTCTTAGCAATTTCTACACATTCTTTTGTTATAGGGTCTCTATGTGAACCTTTGGGGCAACGTTTTTCTTTTGTATTATTATTCATATATAATACAAAAATATTTTATAGTAAAAACATACGATAACTTGTGAGAATATTGTGTAAGTTTTCTAGCACATTTTTTTTCTCTAAATTGTAACATCGTATTTTTTTCAAAGCATTTTCATAGGTTAACCATTTTAATTCGCTTACTTCAGTGTCTTGTATTTTGTATGTATTTAAACTATCTTCATATTTGATAAATGAGACAAAGTATTTGTGTTTGTATGATTTATAATTCGAACCTGTAAATATTTCTTCTAATGGCATAATGTTATCGATATTGTGTAGTATATTATTTTTATATCCAGTTTCTTCACAAAATTCTCTAATAGCACATTGAAAATCTTTTTCTTGAAAATTTCGGCGTCCTTTTGGAAATCCCCATTCCGGACATTCCCATTTAGTATTAGAATCTTTAATTAGCGATTTAAATGAAACATTTTCACTATTTAGTTGATACCCCTGTTTTAATTTAAAATATTTATCTCGGGCAATGTTTTCTTCATTTTTATACTTTGAAGCATTATTTAATCCCCAAAGGTCATTCCATAGAAAGTCAAAATCATTTTTTAAAATTTTAACTTTTTCTTGGATGGTCATTTGATTAATCATTTCAAGTAAGTAATTTTTATCATATAAATTATATTTACCTCTTAATAAATCAATATAACCCAAACTGTCTTTTCTACAAATCATTAAATATTCTATATTATTGTTATTAATTCGAAATGCAATAATACCATTACTTGTAATTGGCAATTTACATTGATGATATAAATGCCCCTGTTTTCCACAGTTATTACAATAATTATCACTCATAAGATATAAAAAATAGTAACATAATCTTTATATTTTACTATTATAATGTCTTTTAATTTATATAATGAAATACGAATCAGAAATTTGGGGACCTCATTTTTGGTTTTTTCTTCATACTATTGCTTATAATTATCCTGTAACACCAAATGAAGTTGTAAAAAGAAAATATTATGATTTAATTATGAATATGCCATTATTTATACCAGATGTTGAAATAGGAAAAAAATTTAGTGCATTATTAGATAAATATCCGGTTACACCTTATTTGGGAAATAATAAAGATTTTCAAAAATGGATGCATTTTATTCATAATTATATAAACAAGAAAATCGGTAAACCGCAAATATCGCGACGTGAAGCGCACGAATTATATAAAGAAAAGTATGTAAATAAAACGACATTGAAAACGTATATGATACATTTAAAAAAACATTATGTTTATTTGTTCTACATATTTGTTGGTATACTAACAATTTATATGATAAAATTATAATACAATTATAATATAAATGAGAATAGAATTAGTATTTTTATTAATAACAGGTATTATTATTGGAAACATTTATACAGACGGTAAGTATATAAAAACCGTATTGGACTCTAAAAAATATTTGCAAATGGGTGGTGTTGCTTTTGGTGCTTTTATGTTATATGTACTAATAAAACGAGACCCATTGCGAGCAGGAGAAATTATAAAAACGTCAAATGAATACTTAAAATACATGCCATTAGACAAAAATAGTAATAAGATAATAAGTCCCTTTTTGAATTTTAGTGCAAATAATTATATGCAAAACAGTGGCGGAAATCAACCACAGCAAAGTGTCGATAAAATACAACAATCGGGAAAGAAATCAACAAAACGATCAGTAAGTGAAACGAAAAAAAAATATGTTGCATCTAACCAAAACTGGAAATGTGGTGATTGTAAAAAACAACTAACAGCATGGTTTGAAGTTGATCATAAAATACGATTGGAATATGGTGGTTCTAATCATGTAGATAATTTAGTAGCAATGTGTAGAGAATGTCACGGAAAAAAAACGGCTATGGAGAATATGTAATATTATTATATATTAATAATATTAATGAAAGTAACTGAAATATTTTTTTGGATAGTATTTTCAATAATAGGAGCGTTAATTGTTTTATACAATATACAGAAAATAGATGATCTTCCTCCTTTTATTACAACTTTTCTTAATTTTTTAAATACAGACAATGAATTTAAAGATAATATGACATCATACGGAATTTTGTATATTTTACTAGCTTGTATAACAGTGTTTATATTTTATGCGATTAAAGACCCATATTTGCTTTATAAAAGTTCAAATATAGTGATTTACATATCTATTGTACTTTTACCTCTTATTTACCTATATTTCAAATTAGGAAACGCAGTATCGGCATTTGACAGTTCGTCCGCAAAAATGGCATTTAGTGCAATTGGTATAATGATAGGAACATTTATATTATTTAATTATGTTGATTTATCCATATACAAATTAGATGTAACAAAACGTATATTTTATGCATTATTAGTATTTGGGGTCATTGTAGCATTAAGTATTGCATATATATTTTTAGGAGATTATTTGAAAAAGTTAGATGGTAATTTAGGTTTTCTTGCTTATTTGTTATTTTACATCCCGTGTATGATAGTAGATTTTATAAAATATATAATACGAGATTTTAAAAATTCACCACCCGCAGTGTATATATTATACATTGTTGAATTAATTATTATTCTTGCAACAATATACTTTTTACCATTTATCGAAAGCACATTATCATTACAGGGAACTAAATTATTAGAAAATCCCATGTTTTTAGAAAAACGTCGCTCTATATTTAGTGGTTATGATTTGGCAATGGAAGAAAACAATGAAAAAATAGCTAGACACAATTATAGTATTAGTATGTGGGTATATATAAATACTCCACCAAATACAAATGAAAAATATACTATATTTGATTATGCAAGTAAACCCAAATTAATGATCCAAAATAAGCAATATAATGATGCGAATGTTACAGAATATGATGCAGTCGACAAGATAACACCTCCTGTACTAGATCCAAATAATCGAGAACCACACGTATTTGTTATAGAGTATACAAATAATAATAAAATAAACGACCAAGGAGAAATAGACCGTTATGAAGTGAGTTTACCACTACAAAAATGGAATCATTTTGTGTTTAATTACAGTGGTAATGAAGTGTCTATATACATAAATGGAGAACTACGTAAGACCATTTTATTAACTGATAAAAGTCCCAACCATAGTATTTATGACAATATTTATATAGGCGATGATGATGACAGCAATGGTGCAATATGTAATGTTAAATACTTTGAAGAACCGCTGTCAAAAATGCAAATAGCGTATATTTATAATTTATACCAGAGTTTTAATCCTCCCTTGTTGTAAAATATTTATAGTATATATATATAAAATGAACGTTACTTTGGTAATTTTAGGAATCGTATTAATCGTGTTGATATATGTAATTTATCAATATGTAACAAATGTGTCACAGGAAATTTCTGACTATAAAAATGTCACCACTTCGGCGACAAGCGTTACACCGGAAGATTTAAGCAGTCCAAATTCGACAAGATATGCTCATAGTATTTGGGTTTATGTAAAGAAACATAGTGGTGAGTGCCCATTTATTACTTTTAGTAATGGTGATACTCAAAATCCAGCTGGTACAAAACTTTATTTAGCAGCAAGCACACCTACTTTAAAATATGCTTCTACTGCTGCAACATCGGGAGCGGAATTAATAATTACTGATAATTTCCCCATTCAAAAGTGGGTATGTTTAACAATAAGCATTGACAATCAAATTATTGATGTTTATATGGATGGCAAATTAGTTAAATCTGCCAAATATACACACGGTACACCAAGTACCTGGACATTAAGCAGTGGTTCTTTTGAGGGATATATTACAAAATTTAAACGCTGGGCCGAGCCATTGAATCCACAAAAGGTATATGATATTTATATGGAAGGAAATGGACGTAGTGGTATATTACCTGCGTATGGTGTAGACCTTTCATTATTTAAGGATAATATTGAACAATCTAAATTTACCTTATTTTAGGAAATTACTTATGTATTAATATAGTATATAAGTAGTAATGTCATCAACTCAAAATACTTTTGATAATATTGGACAACAATCATCTGATGCTTTTAACCAAGGATATGAAACATTAAGTAATAGCATATCAAGTGCTAAGGAATCATTAAATGCAGGCGTAGATGACTTGACAAAAAATGTAGAAGGGTCAAAATCGTTTTTAGATTCAAATACAATGGTTGTTAAGTTTGGATTTTTAATTTTAGTGGTAATTGTATTTACCTTTTTAATTCGCATTGGTATAACGTTAATTGCTTACTTTACACAACCAGGTAAGCACCCCTATGTAGTGCAGGGACTATTGGATGGGACTGAACCCGTAGTAGTTAGCCAAGACCCAAAGTCAGCGGATTATACACCTATTTTCAAATCAAACAATGAAAATACTGGTTTAGAATTTACGTGGGGTGTATGGTTACGTATGGGTAAGGACGTACCATCAGCATCAGGAACAAAGTATAATCACATATTTAGCAAAGGAGATGCTCCTACTGGGGTAAATAATTTAGATGTGGTTAATAATAGTCCTGGTTTATATTATGGTCCAGATACCAATCAGTTGTATGTAAAAATGAATACAGTTAAAGCGGGTGATCCCACAAACACAGTTACTGTTGATAATATTCCTATTATGAAATGGTTTCATGTTGCTATTCGTATGAAAAACACAGTAATGGATGTATATATAAATGGTACTATATCTGGACGTGCCGTATTAGACCATACACCCAAACAAAATTACCAGGATGTTGTAGTTAATCAGAATGGTGGTTTTGCTGGAAAATTATCAGATTTGCGCTATTTTGCAAAAGCACTTAACGTATTTGAAATTAACAGCATTGTAAATAACGGTCCTAACATGTCTACAAGCAAATATGCTACTGGAGTAGGCGAAGAAGATTACTATGGATATTTGTCCAATATATGGTATAGTTCTAAGGTTTAAACATAAATTTATTATCATTTATAATATATATTATAAATGACAACATTAAGTGATATGTGTTTACAACGAGAAAAAAAGCAACAATTACATATACCAATTAGTCGTTATGAAGTTGAATCTCCATATACTACTACTGCATATACACAATTTGATTTAGATATGCGACGTAAAGCTGAAATATTAAAATATGCAAATAATACTTCATCAAATAAAACAAATGATTTAACTCAAAAACAGAAATGGTCATTTTTTGTAAACAATAAAAGTAAATTAAAAGTACCAAAAACCTTTGTCTCATTTTATAATCGAGATTTAAATGATACATATCAAACATTTTACAAAATAAAGACATTGGATAATGGATGTCCTAATACTATAATAAAAACGAATTCAACAGCAGCAAATGTACCCGGAAATATAGATTTATATCTTGATGAATCTGTTCCCCTCTATAAATATAAAAAAGAAACTATTAATTATGGCATATTAAATGAAGGATATCCTTATAATATACTATCGAATTATGAGTCAAATAAATTTGTGTTGAATAATTCAACAAGTAATGTACTTCAATTATATACTTTAAAACCACAAAGTGACAATACAATTGTTGATATTAACTTTCCAATTGCATTGTATATAAATGGTGTTATGAAATCAACTAGTTTAAGACGTGAAGGTAACATTTACATTCAAAATAATAGTATAAATTTATCATCATTTGCGTGTAATTTAAGTTTTAATAATAGTATCACTGCTAGTTTAAATGTAAATTTTCAATCAAGTAATGTTAATTTTGACGTTTCGTTTAATTATAATAAAGAAACCAATAAAGATTTTACTGGTATTATTTATTTACAAAATGTATCCATTAATAATATAAATTTAAACAGCACAAGTGATTATGTATATGATATTGGTATTACACCGGTTATATCAACTCAGAACCTAACAAGTTTGGGTGATTTTGATATAAAAATCGGTATAATGACAAATATAGATACAAATAACTTACTTATACAAGAAGATTGTAGTTTTAATAGTATTAATAGTGGTAGTATAGAAACAAATTCAAACAATTACAATTCTTTAAATGTATTATCCTATTCTGACAATGCCAAACAAAATGCAATGGTCGTCCAAAATACAAGCACAAATAGTGTTGTTAATCAGTTAGCAATAACAACATCCAATATTACCGTTGAAAATTATGTTCGATGTCTAAGTAATTTTGTCTATTTTGATTATGACATAAACAACAATGCATATAATTTAAAAAATACAGAAGCAATATCATTACAAGATATATCTAAAAATTATTATGTGTTTGATACATATTATCAATCAAACATAACATATAATTTAAAACAAGGTGTTTATTATTTTGTAAATATTGGAAAAGAAGAACCCATTAAGTTAAGTCGTATTGATCCATCTATAAATATATTAAACAATAATATATTAATATACGATTATGGTGAAGGTATTCAATATTCTAACTATACTTACAAGTCATATGACTACACATATGACAATGAAACATATTTATATGGGTCAGTTAAAATGACAGTAACTGACCGGTTTGATGATATAAGTTTATGTACATATAAAAATGGTTCGAAACAAGATGTAAATGTAACATTTACATATAATGATTATTGCTGATTACGCGCAGCTGCTTTGTTTACGTGTTGCATATTATTTGTTTGCGTAGGATTTAAACACATTTGTTTATTAGGATAAATTTGTTTACTTAAACATTTGTCACCTTCGTTTATTTCAACACAACCGCGTTTACCCTGATATTCTCCAACAAGACACCAAGATGAACGCTTTGATGCTGCCGTTGAGAGTACAGAATTTTCATACGATGATGGCGTGACATTCATCGAATCTTTGAAATTGCGACGCATATCATCAGTTAATCCGCCTGCACTTGCCTTTTGCAGTAAAGTGCCGACAGATTGTACCGTACCTTCAGCAATATCGACGCTGAATTTTGCTGTATCTCCAACTACATCCGCGGTTTTGTTAATAATAGTACCAGCAGAGAAACCGAGTAAAGATAATATTTGTCTAAACAAGGGCATTACAAATTTTGTCACGCTTTCAAATATACCTCCAAAAAAGAAGAATAGATTCACTCCTAAAAGTGAAAAGAACAAAATAATACATAATACGACTATGATAAGCATTTTGTTATCAAAATTAAGATCTATTTTATTGGAAACTTTTTGATTATTTTCGTCTTCCATTTATATAAAATGGCAATATTAAAATATATTTGTAAATAGATTTAAATAATACGTTTGTCTTAATAGTATATTATATAAAAATCTTTATATGGAGGTTTACGGATTTTTAAATACATTTTTTGTAGCAAGTATACTTATCAGCTCAATATTAGTAGTTGTACTCGTTTATCATTTTAGACAACGTTTAGGAGCAATGGAAGAGAAGACCGAAACATTGTTACAGATTGTAAACAATGTTGTACAGAAACTGAATCATGATGAAAGTGACAATGGAATTCAAAATATAGTACCATTAAGTAATGTCAATAGTGATGAATATTATGGTGAAGCAGAAGAGTACAGAGAAATGGAGTACCCCAATGAATCTGAAAAAAATGAAGATGATGAGGACAGTGAGGAAGGTGATGAGGAGGGTAGTGAGGCAGGTGATGAGGAGGATAGTGAGGAAGGTGATGAGGAGGGTAGTGAGGCAGGTGATGAGGAGGATAGTGAGGAAGGTGATGAGGAGGATAGTGAGGAAGGTGAAGATGAAGATGAGGAGAGTCAGGAATGTGAAGTACAAGAAGAGGATGTTGAGGATAGTGATGATAAAGAGGGTGAAGTAAAAAGACAAGTAACAGAAGAGATAGAATCTTTAAAAAAGGAAGATATTACAAAGGAGTATGAAAAAATGAATGTTGCACAGTTAAAACAAATGGTGAAAGATAGAAATTTGTCAAACGCTGTATCCAAAATGAAAAAACCGGATTTGGTTTCGCTATTAATTAACGAATAAAATATTTGATTAATATATATTATGGATATTAATCAAGCTTATAAAGAAATACAAGGGGATTATAGACAGTATAATGAAAATGATCCTATATTAAAGGTATTTGGACGTCCTAGTGTAAATAGTAGTTTAGGTGAACCCGTTATAAAAAATTGTGATTATCGAAAGGTAATGAATAAAGAAGCTACAAATATTATGAATACAAATTTAAATGAAGTATCAAAAGAAAATAAATTAAATATTGTTGATATTGTTTATACAGATAATAGTGATTTAAAAGAGAATTATATGATGAAATTTGAATTGGCGGAACGTAAAATAGCACCAAATATTAAATTCGATGAAAAGTAAGTTAAATATCATTTTATAGTATTCTATAAAATGAAATTAATAAGTTTTGATGTAGGAATCAAAAATATGGCATATTGTATTTTAGATTTGTGTAATAATGAAGTAAAAATAGATAAATGGGGTATAATGAACTTAATTGAAGATGATATGTTAGAAACACGCAAGTGTAATGCTGTACTAAAAAACAAAAAAATATGTAACAAGAAGGCGTATTATAATAAAGATAATTTGTTTTTTTGTAAAAATCATGCAAATGAAAGTAAATACTTTGTTCCAAATAAGAGTTATACAAAAACTAAATTATATAAAAAATCCGTCGATGAGTTATTTAAATTGGTAAATAGTCATTTTCTTAAAATAGAAAAGAAAACAAAAAAGGAATGTATTGACACATTTTTAGAATTTTATAATAACCGGTGTTTAAGTGAATGTAATAAAAAAGGAAAGAAATGTGACCAATATGATTTGATAGAATTAGGTAAAAAAATAAAATTAAAAAGTAATGAATGTTTTGTTACAGCGGAAATAGATTTGGTAATTATTGAAAATCAAATAAGTCCAATTGCCAACCGTATGAAAACAATACAAGGTATGTTAGCACAATATTTTATAATGAAAAATGAAAGTATAGATATACAATTTATAAGTTCACAAAATAAATTAAAATATTTTGAGAAAGAGGGTACAGGATATAAAGAGAATAAAAAAAATGCAATTACTTATTCGGTTGAAATGTTGAAGAAGTATAATTTGTATGACCAATGGAACGGTCATTTAGAAGTAAAAAAGAAAGATGATTTGGCTGATTGTTTTTTACAAGGTATTTGGTATTTAGAAAATAAAATATAATATGTGCGTTAAACTTAAAAATAATTCTTCTTTAACTATCATAATGGAAGAAGTAAGTTTAGACATTGATGGTACATTACAAGATGTTGGGAGTAACGATATTTCTACAACGAAATTTGGGCCAGGTATTGAATTATTAATGAATGAAAAAAATATCCCTTTGTCAGGAGGGGGTAATATTGAAGTTGGTGATCTCAATGCGCTAGAAAATGAGTTAAATGACTTGACAGGAACAGGTGGCGGGTCGTCTGTAAATTTGGGCGAAACAGTAAATTTAAGTAGTTTTGAAGATAAACCATCTACTATTAAATTGGATACTGAACCTATACAATTGAACATTGACGAAGATAAAACGGATTCAAAATTAGGGGCAGCAACTGCCGAAACAATTGGACAAAACTCAGATGGATTTTTAAAGCAAGCAACAAGCTTTTTTAATCCTGCACCACCCAAGATGAATGAGCGCGAAATGCGTCGCAAAAAGCGTCTTATGTTAAAAAAATTGGATGGGTGGCATGAAAAGGGTCAATTGAAAGGTTATAATAATTTAACAATGGAGTCGCCTTATGATGAAATAGAAGATGAATACGAAACGGCAATGGAAGATAAGCGTACTAAAGATAGTATTAAATTACAAGGGTGGTGGTTTATGACAGCAGTAAATTCATTAGAATACGCAAATGCTGCTTTTGACCCATTTGGTGTTAATTTGGATGGTTGGGGTGAACAAATAAATGATGATATTGACAGTTATGAAGAAATATTTGCTGAATTACATGATAAATATAAAGGTGCAAAAATGGCCCCCGAGTTATCACTTGTATTGCGATTAGGATTTAGTGCCGCTGTGGTCAGTTTTACAAATAAAGCTCTTTCTAGTTCTGCTCCTGGTTTTAATGATGTTATTCGTCAAAATCCGGATTTGATGAAGGCATTTACAGATGCTACTGTAGATACAATGAGCCAAAAGTCCCCTGGTTTTGCATTTGCAAATGAAATGATGAAGGAGGAAGATATGCGTCCAAAAGGTGGACCTCCTCCCGCACCACAGCAAACGAAAGTGGGGCGTGACGCAAGAACATCATTAAATAGTCGGCCAGATTTACGTTCATCTATGAATGAGGAAGGGGTAGAACTAAATGGTTTTGGGAGTTTAAATTCGCAAGAAAAAAGTGCACGACCTGAAATGCGTGGACCAAAAAACGATGACATTGAAAACATTTTGGCTGGATTAAAAACAAAAAATATTACTATAAATAAAGAAAAAGAAGATTCAGTAGTTAGTGCAACATCATTGGGTGATTTATCGCAGAGTAGCGGAAAAATGCCTAAGCGTACACAAAAACGTAAACAAAAATCAGATAAGAACACAGTAACATTGGATATTTAAACCGCTATGTAATGGTATATCAGTGAATAAAAAATATTTTTATAAGATAATATAAAAATATTTTTATGATTAATGTTAATGAATAGTTATATTCAAGAATTGATTAGAAAACCCTGGGTTATAAATAAATCATTACAATGTATTAATATTTATAATGATGCCCGCGATTACATAAAAAATGTATATAATTCTAATGCATTATTTAAAACAAGTGTGGATGTAATTTATACTAATAGTTATAATGTTATATGTTATTTAATGAATGTAAAATATCAACCTGATGCTATGAATTGGCAAACAAATTGTCTATTATATGAACACACTCACACTAAAAATTCATTGCACTTTATGATTGAAGATCGTACGATTTTACCAGATTATTTCGATAAAAAAAATATAAATAAAACATTGGACGAATCTAATGATAAATTGGTAAACGAATATGTAAATTACGGTAATATATGTGATTCATTGTATTTAATAAAATATTATAATTCTGTTATTTCAAAAATAAATATGTATACAGATGTAAAAATGCAAGAAATAGAAAAATCCAATGTATCTTTTTTAACGATTGAATATAGTCATCCATCTATGAAAAATAAAATTACATTTTATTTGGATGATTCTTATTTTTTAGTTGGAAATGAACTTTTTTCCCCTTGTTTTGTAAAACGTTTGTTAGAATATCAATTTAGCCCGTATGTATTTGATAATAATTATAAAATTGTAATTATAGATGCGGAAACAAATGAATATATTTTAGAGTTTAATAATTATTTACGCATAGAAAAAGATAAATGTATTGTAGAGAAATGTGAATAATTACTAACATAGTAAAATTGATTTATAATACAATATAAATGTATTTTATATTATATTTACAAGAGGATAAGTATGCCTCAAACACATTTATTGAATGATAAGTGGAATTTGTATTACCACTTACCAACCGATCAAAATTGGAATTTGGATAGTTATAAATTAATCATGGAGAATATAAATTCTGTTGAGGAAGTGGTTAAACTTAATGAAACAATTAATGAAGGTGTATTAAGAAATACAATGTTGTTTTTAATGAGAAGTGGCATTGACCCACAATGGGAACACGAAAAAAATAGAAACGGGGGATGTTTTTCATATAAAATACATAACAAGGTTGTACCAGATACATGGCGAAAATTATTTAAATTAGTTACTGGAGAGACGTTTTGTAGTGATGATAATGTAAATAATCACATTAATGGTATTACTATATCCCCAAAGAAAAGTTTTTGTATTATAAAAGTATGGATGGATAACATTGATTATCAAGATTCATCTATATTTTATGAAATTACGGATGAACGTAATAAAGGATGTATTTTTAAAAAGCATCAACCGGAACATTAACTTAAAAATAAAAATATAATAATTACTTATTATATTATTAAAAATGAATGATATTTATTTTTTTAAGCATCGATTACATCTTTATTCTAATTCAGTGAGAAAAGATGTAAAACAAGAAGTAAAACAAGAACAGAAAATATGCTTTACTAACATTACAGAATACGTTTTCATTCCAAATAATGATTATTTACAGTCAAATGACTTGAAAAATAAAATATGGTGGACCAGTGCAGAAGAAAAACAAATGAAAAAAAATTATCAGTTAGGCAGGTGGCAATGATGCTAGGCAAAGTTTAATTTCACCTAATGAAGCTACATTATATTTTACTATTAATGGCAGATCATTACCTAGATACATTTCAAGATGACTACACAAAGGTGTACATTTTATAAAATGACTCAAACTTTTCAAAGAAAATTCACCTTGTATAACAATCGTTTCATCACTTTTTTGTATAAACTCCATATTTCCATTTGATTCAGAACGATAAATTTTCGATTTAGCAAAGGATCCTGCACAGGAAAATATCAAATCCTGACCAACTGACTTGATTTCAATTCTGTCCGAAATGCCATTCATATCACGAATGATCTTTTGAAAATCGCTTGTAGGTAAATTAATCACAGTAGAGTATTCTACATCAGGAACGCTCATTTCTTCTGTATCGGGTTCAATAAGACGCAGTTTTTGACTATAACATTGTTTAATTGAACCATTATCATATTGTAACCCTAAATGGGAAACAACTCCATCATGATAATCATCTTTTTCTATATAAATAGATAATGTATCATCATTTGACATTGTTGAAATAACTTTGAACAGATGAATAGTATTTGCACACACTATGATTTTATTTGGACCACAATTATAAGATTCGAAATTAATTGCATTTAAATTTACATTTACTAAAATAGTATGTGTTTTATCAAAATTAATAATTTTTAATCCTTCTTTTGTAAATGTCATTGTTGCATCGGTTAATATATCTTTTATTGCTGTAATCATATTACGAATGGGTTGGATTTGAACGGTTCGAATAGTTAATACGTTATTTTCCTCGTTCATTATAACAATATATATGCGGATTGTTTTATATATTATTTTTAAAAACATTTTTAAACGCATTAATATTTCGTTAAAAGATGTCCGAACGCCGCTTGTAAGAATAAAATTACAGATAACTATAAGAAATAAACGTTATATTTGTTAGTTAATTTATAATGTATAAACTATAAATTAATATACTATGTGTTTTTCATGACCAAAACGTAATGATAAATCTACAGGAACATCTTGTATTACACCACTATCAATTAGATTTCGTATAAAACTTACATCTTCACTTGTTCCATCCGTTATAATCTCACCATTGTGATTGAATTCTGTAATGTTTCTAAAGAACCAAGGGTATTTAAATCGTTCATCTTCAATAACACCTTTTTTAATGGCCATACATCCCATACCAACATATGCACATTTCACTATTTTATGATTGTTTTTTAATTTTACATCACCCTCTTCACACGATAAAAATTTAAAACAACCATTGTTTTTATAATATTCTTCATCCCAATCTTCTACACAACATAAATGTTTTCCACCGTCCATTGCATATATACCTGAATATATCTTGTGTTGCATACCATTTTTTATTAGCTTATCTATCATTTCGGGAGTAAACACCATATCACTGTCTAACCAAATAATTACATCATAATCAATGCCACCATTATTAAATGGTTTCTGATCCGGTCCATTTAATACGTTTGCACCTAAACACAATGCGCGTGCAAAATTAACTTGTGATGAGTACTGGTTTGATATTTTAATATCATATTTATGTCCTAATATTAATAGTGTTTGGGTCCACGAAATGAAAAATTTATTAGAAAAGTGATTTCCGGGTATGCAGAATATTACTTTTAATTTATTTGCAATGGGATTAAAAAGTGTAGGATTCACAAATAATCCACTAGACATTGAAAATATACATAATTTTATTTTTATATTATTATAATATAAATGAGTATTCCAGATAAATACGTTCCCAAACATCTCGATAAAAAGGATATTATACAACAGAAAAAGAATATATTACGTTCTCGAAAACTCTATAAAAAAGGAAAATATTTAGAACGCCCCAAGGTAAAATCCTATAAATCTAAGAAGTCAAAACATATTAATAAAGCAATGAAAATTTATAATATGGAGAACATTAAACCATCTAGAGAACTTTCTGAAAAAACTCAATGTAGTATTGATGCGTTGGAAAAAATAGTTAATAAAGGACGTGGTGCGTACTATTCAAGTGGTTCTCGACCAAATCAAACCGCTGAATCTTGGGGCATTGCGCGACTGGCAAGTGCGATTACCGGGGGCAATACAGTATTCTATGATTTTCATTTATTGGAAGAAGGGTGTAATAAAAAAGGGAAAGCATATAAGTTAGCAAAAAAAACGTGTAAACGTAAAAAACGGTGTACTAAATATTTTAATAAAACGAAAAAACGCCACGTCAGAATATAATAAAATATATGCCACGTCATTACAGCATATATGCTGTAATATTTTTTTTATATATTTAGGGAAAATACATAAAAAATAATGTATATTTTATGTATAATGAGAATCTTCTTTCTTTTGTCTTTATCTATGCTTACACAATGTGTTTCACGTATTATACAAGTTGAACGCTTGTCACCCCCATCAGTTATTCGTGGTTCTACACCACCATTGGAGTCATTTGATCCATTTGGATTTTCAAAGGATACTACAAAAGTAAATTATTACAGAGAAGCCGAATTAAAACATGGACGTATTGGTATGGTTTCTGCAACATTAATACCCATTGTAGAACAATTTACACACAAACAAGCCATTCACGGATTTGATGAACTTCCTTCTTCAGGAAAAGTCGCCATTTTAACTATTATGTTTGCGTCTGAATTTAATTCAATGCTTCGTGGATGGAAAAATCCATATACTAATCCATTTGAACTTAAAGAGGAATATCAACCTGGCGATATTGGATTAAGTTTTGACATTGACTTGGCTCAGGAAAAAAATGGATTATTATTGGATAAAGAGTTGAATAATGGACGTCTAGCAATGATTGCGTCGTTGGGAATGATTGTTCAGGAATTGGTTATAAATCATCCTCTTTTTTATACTACTTCATAATTTGGATCTGTAAAAATGTTAATCACCCCTTTACACCATTCTGTATTATTGTAATCATCTTGTGAAATATATTTGTTAAGAATTTGACTAAATTTATGCCAATGTTTTGGGTCTTTTCCTAACACTTCGGGTGCAACAAACTTTAAATCCGTAACATACAAATGTATGTCCGAAATGAATTCTTTTTGTTCACTGGGAATGACCTCCAAAATACCACACGCAACGCTAATAGGGTTTCTCATAATTATGAATTATATATAATTATATCTTAACGAAAAATATGAATCAATTTTTATTAAAAGAAATTGATTAGTATATTATATTAATGTGTTTATAATATTAATATAATAACAGCATGAACGTTTCAAATAATGAAAATGAAATATTGCAATGGTTTCGCAACATGTCACAATTCGATCGTATATGGTGGATGCAAGTTTTTCAAGATATGATAAATAATGAAACTACACAAATCAGGCGTGTACAAGAAAACCGAATACAATCTCTAATCACTCGTATAGGCCATGCTGAACAATACACGAATTTACCTGATAATCTATATATTCAAACGAGTCCAACTGCCCCAAGGGATTTATTTGAAGTGCCTATTTATAATAATAATTTTGAAAATAATATTGTGAATTACAACAACAGCAACAACTACTATAATACCAATAACAATAACTATAACAACAATTACAATAATAATAATTAAATAAATTCAATCGTTTGTTTTCCATCTTTACTGACCATCTTACCTACAAATATTAAATCCCCCATTTTTTCTTGTGCTGCTTGATAACTTTCATAATCATATATTTTGTTAGTTTTGATATCTAATGTATATTTTGTACCTTTATATGTTATTTCTTGTAAATTATCGAGAACATTTTCTTTCAAATTTAATTCTTTTTTGTCTGATTTATCAATGTCAATATTTGGAATACTACCAAAATCATTGGATTTTATGTTTCCATAACTATAACACGCAACAGATTCATCTGTTTTTTTCGTAGCATATAAACTACAATCAAAAGCACTTGACTTGACGGCATCCAATATTTGTTTATTGATATTGTCTTTTAATGTTGAAATTTCGAATAACGTTTCATCTGTTGTTACAGGAGTATTACCGTCAATACGACTAATGTCACGAATGCGTAATTCAATATGTTTTTCACTTGTTTTGTGTGTTTCAGACAATGTTGATAAATACAAATAAACCTTTACATTTTGATGTTTTTTGGGTAAAGTCAAATGACTTCCAATGCGTCGAGCACGTCCAATGACTTGGTTTTTACGTACCATATGCCAATAGGGTTCAACAATATGAACAAAACGTGTGTTTTTTAAACTAATACCTTCGGCTCCCGAAGCAGTAATCATTAACACTCGAATAAGTTCTCCATATTGATTATTTTTTTGTCGTTTTTCTAATTGTGCAACCAATGATGGAGGTACAACGTCCCAATCACTATTATAAATATTACGAATTATTTCTTTTTCTTCAGCTGTCTCTGTACCAGTATATAAAACATATTTGGGTTTATCTTCATCACCTATTTTCTGAATAATACTCCAGTCACCATTTGCTGATTTTTTAATTTTAAATTCCGCAAACCCATTTGCGTCAAGTATGAGTTTTAATACTCCAACACCTTCCATCGTTCTAAACTGACTATAAATAAGATGTAATCCAATATTATCGGGATGTTGTAAGTTCTCTAATAACGATAATAATTTGGGACTAAGCATTTGCAAACTATCTTTGGATAAATATTTCGAGCTACCGCCCTTTTCCATTTTTGCTAATTCTTTTAGTGATTTTGTTATTTTCTTTTGATAACTTGTATCATCTGTAATCGCACTTTCGTCTTCTGGATTAAAATTATCACGACTAATAATTTCCTTTTTCTTAATACCATCCACTGCATCTTCAGAAACATCTTCTTTTTTACTGGGCATGGGACGTTCAACATCAGGGGGAAATGCGAAATTACATAATGCGCGTGAAAAAATGCGATAAGTTGACGAAAATTTATATAATTCATTATCATCTTTATTTTTCAATGCATTTTTACGTGATTTCTTTTCTTGTTCAGCTTCTTCTTTACGTACTTTTTCATATAAACCAAATTGATAATCGCTCATTTCTGTTTTTACAATGTGAAATTTTGAACCATCTTTGCCTTTGATAATACTAGGCATTAATTCTTCTTTGTCACTTAGAAATGATGTTAACCCTAATATACGACGCACCAAAACATCTGAATTAAATAGAGAGCCATTACTCACATTTACAAACATTTTATTAAAAACCTCTTTATCATCTGGCAAACATTTGAATCTATCTACAATAATATCAGAATCTTTTACATCATATTTGTATTTCTTTAATATTTTTAATATGGTAGATTGAAACAAATCGTCTGTTATATTTCCTGCAGCGTCGAGTTTTACGCCATTATACTTGTCTGCATAAGGCCCTCCACCATAATGAGGAGCATATATTTGGTTATGTCCCATTTGGTACATTTTGCGAACATTTGCATCATCTTCAATATCTTCTTCATCAGTAATCATTTTATCAACAATCTGTATTTGATTTTTCTTCTTTTTCTCTGTTTTGCGCTTTCCGGGTTTACGCTTTTTCTTTGTACCACCGACAATAGCCCCTTGTGTTCCTACTCCGAATACATTTCCTATATTTTTTCCCAATGCATTCACATTGTTCTCAAATACACCATATAATGTTTGTTCTTCCTCTTCTTCCTCTTCATCGTCAGAAACATCCTTATCTTTTTTTCCTTTTTTACTCTTCTTTGCTTTTAAAATCTCCAATTCTTTCGATGATTTATCCTTGTCTTTTTGCATTTGCTCTATTTCTCGTTTTAGTTCTTTTTCTTGTTCTTTCATTAATGCATTTTGTTGCTTTGCAACATCGTCGTTATCATTTAATTTATCTATTTTACCACTAAGATCTTCAATCTTTCCTTGCAAATCACCAATGTCTTTTTCTTGCTTCTCTATAATGCCTTTTTGTTTTTCCAATAATTCATCTTGCGTAGATGACATTTGATATTGCTTATCTATTATTTTTGGCATGTCATAATTGGTCGACTTATTACTATCATTATCATTTATTTGTCCTTGTAAATCTTCATTTTGTTTTTGCAGTTGATTAATAGTTTCATTTAATTTTTCAAATTGTTCTTCTTGTGTTTTCATTTGTTTTTCGAACATTTCTTTTTGAGATTCTAATTCTTTTTTCATTTTTTCTTCATTTTCATTATCTTCTTTTTCATCTGATGGTTCCTTGACATCTCCTTTAATGTTCTCTATATTATCACTTAATGCATTTAATTTTTCTTCCAATGATTCCAAACGTTCTTTATCTTTTTCTAATTCCTGTTGCTTTCCTTCTTCTAATACTCCATCAACCAACTGTTTTTCCAAAATTCCATTTTTTTCTTTTAAATTGGTCATTTCGTCCTCCATATTTTCAACTTGCTTTTGTAATGTACTTATACGTTCATATTGAGCAGAAGCAATCTTTTGCTGGGCATCCATCAAATCCTGAGAAGTATAATTATCAACCCCTGTATCTTCTTTTTCTTCGGTTTCGTCATTATCTTCTTTTTCTTCGGTTTCGTCATTATCTTCTTTTTCTTCGGTTTCGTCACTATCTTCTTTTTCTTCCGCTTCGTCACCTTCTTCTTTTTCTTCCGCTTCGTCACCTTCTTCCGCTTCGTCACCTTCTTCCGCTTCGTCTCGTTTTTTTGTTTCATCGCCATCTTCGACTTCTTTTTTTTCCTCCGTTACAGATTCCTCTGTATTTATCATCTCTTCATCTACTTCGGGTTCTCCCTTTTTAACGGCATCTTCATCTGCTCCACCATACATACCTCCACGTTTTTTTCCTTTTAAAACACCTTTTTTATTTGTATTAATAAATCCAAATGGGTTTCGTGTTATTTGCAATTTATTTCCACTATATTCAATGTAATCAAAAGTATTAAACCCTTCTTTATCAAAAAGTTCAAGAAATCGTTCAGTGGTTGTCTTGTCATTTGTCTTAACATTTAATTTAAATGTCCAAGATTTAATATATCCGCGTAATAAATTGTATAACACAGCGATTTCATTTGGATAATTAATGACAGGTGTTCCGGTTAATAAAACGATTTTAGCATTTTGTGCAGTCATTAGATATTCATATAATCTATATGAAACTGATTTCTTATCTTTCAATTTATTTACAATTCTACTCACAAGATTGTGTGCTTCGTCAATAATAACAACATGATTATCAAATGGGTTACGAGTAAAATCTCCGCTAAGTTTTTTCAATCGTTTTAAATCAATACCATTGTAATTTTCATCTCTATACTTTACACGTATCATTTCGTTTAATTGTTCATCAACCCTCTTTTGTTCATCAGAACTTAAAGTAGAAAAATTAGGTTTTTTCGAAACATCAACCATCCAAGCTCCTTTTTTCTTTCGAATATATTCTCTTGATAAAGACAATGTTTTACTTAATATTTCAACACGTTCAAGATTACCTGTAATTGAAACAAATTCCCAATATTGATTTTTCTTATATAAATCATCCCCGCACTTTTTCAATTCTGTAAAATAATTCATTTTTAACGAAGCCGGTGTAAGTAAAAAAACCGGTTTGTTTGTTTTCATTCCTTCGGCAATCGCAATAGAAGAACACGTTTTACCGGAACCCAACCCGTGAAATAATAATAAACCCCTATATGGAGTATAAATATTTAAATAATCGCGAACTATTTCCTGGTGCGTAAACAGAGTGCGCTGTTCAGGATCTTTGCTTGTTTTTTCACTTGATTTAATTTTTTTTAAATAATCGTTGAATGCTTCATTGATTTTTTTCGTAAAAATTTTACGATTGTTCATATAATATGTGGGTGCACGTATAATAATTTGATCGCCGAGTTCTTTTGGAAGTTTTTTTTTCATTTCTTCTAATCCCGCTTCTATAACACTGTCATCAAATACTCCTTCTTTTGGTTTGCGTCCTCGTTTTTTTTGCACTTTTTCAACTGGCTCTTCTGGTTCAGCTATAACCTCCTTTTCCATTTCGGATTCTTTTTCAGCATCCATGTCTGATTGTTTGTCAACCTCTTTTTCAGCTTCGGTTTCCTGAACAACTTCAATATCTTTGCTAGGTTTTTCAGTTTCTGTTTCATCAATAATTTCGGAAGAATCAGAAATATCTTCTTTATTTGCAATAATGGATTTATCAATCGCGTCGGTTTCTACTTCATCTTTTCTAGTAACATTTTTCTTTACTCTTCTTAATATTTCATCGCGATTTATAACTTGACTACCACGTTTATCAATAATTTCCATTGTTTTTTGTTGTACAGGATTATCAATAAAAAATTCAAAATCCGTTTTTTGTTTAGGTTGTGGTCGTTTTTTTAACGTATCTATATTCATATACAATAATGTTATAAATTATTGTAGATATCTACTTTTATACAAATTTTTGCATAACTTCTAATCCTTGCTTACATGCAATTTGTTCAGCTTTTTTCTTGATTTTATGTATACCCTCTCCTAAAAACACAAACACCTTGTGTTGTTTTTCCATTACGTCGTGTATATCTTGAAATGAGTTATATGTATTTATGTTTGTAGATTGAAAGTGTTTCAGATTAAAATGTTGTTGTCCTAAACATAAATAAACACCCATATGATATCCCTTTTCCTGATCATAACTATTAATTTCAATATAATGTGGAGTAACTTTAAACTCCTTTTGAATAGTCACTTGTAAAATATTTTTATAATTTTCATCGTGTTTAATAAGACCAATCCAATCCACGTGTGCGTCATATACATTTTCAATAAAATTTTGGGCAATTTGAAATCCCGGCCCTGTTGTAAATACATTTTCAAACCATCTATTATCATCTTTGACATTAATTTTATTACAATCCAAAAATAAGGCCCCAATAAATGCTTCAAACAAACAACCAAGTTTTTTTAGATTTACTCTAGTTTGTTTTCCTTCCGAATGTTTAGAAATAATATACCACTTATGAAGACCCATTTCATATGCGAGCCGCCCAATGGATTCGTTTTTCACCAATGCAATTTTCTTTTCTGTCATAAATCCCTCATTTTCTTTAGGAAAGCGTTTATATAAACAATATTTTGTAACACATTCTAATACACCATCGCCTAAAAATTCCAATCGTTCGTTACATTTAGTATGTAAGGGTAAACAATTATCGGGTTTATTTGCAATTACTATATTATTTGCTTTATTTTCATCATCTGGACGACGTGTATAGGATGGATGAACAAATGCACGTTTATATAACGTGAAATTATGAACGGGAATATTAATATTGTATCTTTTAAGTATATTTTTAATATCGTTTTCTGTTATTTGAACGTTTAGAGGGTTATATGGATCAAAATATAGAAATTCGTTTCCCTGTTCATCCTGTTTAATCAAAATATCTTCTTCCAAGTTAGTAGAATTATTCATTATAATGTAATAAAATGAATAATTTATACATTAATCAATTTTAATATTTATATTTTTTTTAAAATTATTATATTTAGTATATATATAATATGGTTCTTAGCACAACAAAGAAAGTTGCGTCCGCATCAAGCATCACAAATCAATCAACAAATGGTGGAAACAAAAAGGCCGGTCTTTTGCCCAAGGCAACTGCCTCTGCCGCCTCTGCTACCGCGTTTAAGGGTACTTCCAGTAATTATTCATTAATGAAGAAGCCCGTTTCATCCACAACTCGTTCATCATACCCTATTGGTATGCCTGGTGGACGTGCTTAAATATTTTAGTTTAAAAATAATATAATAACCATTTACATTATTTTTACAATGAAAATTATTATTGATATTCGAGAACATGATCTTTATGATAATATTCAGAGTATTATATTAAGTCATCCGATACCTTGTTCTTTTGATATTGCGAAAGAAAGTTTAGATATTGGTGATATAGTAATAAAAAAAGACGATGATGAGACCATTTGCATTATTGAAAGAAAAACATTGACTGATTTAATGGCTTCTATAAAGGATGGGCGTTATACAGAACAATCATTTCGTTTATCAAATGCATCTAATGTTCCAAATCATAATATTATTTATTTAATAGAAGGCAATATTAATAGTATAGTCAATCCTATCGAGAAAAAAACAATTTATACATCATTAACATCTATCAATTTGTTCAAAGGATTTTCACTTACGAGAACCCAGAATGTCAAGGAAAGTGCCGATTATTTATTGTCAATGGGTGAAAAATTATCTCGTGATTTTTCAAAAAATAAGATATTATATTACAACAATTATAATCTTAACACAAATGTATTAGAATATCCGGATGTTGTGAAAACAGCAAAAAAACAAAATATTACAAAAGATAATATCGGTATATTAATGTTGAGTCAAATACCAGGAGTCAGTACTAACGTAGCAAAAAAAATCCTGGAAGATTATGACAGTTTGTATGGCTTTATAGATGCATATAAAAAACAATTAGCACTATTAGATGACTTTTATATAAAAGGTAATACAGGAAAACTACGAAAATTGGGCGCAAATGTTATAAATAGTATTAAAACTTATTTATTGTAAATATGTTATTGTTTCGCAGTTGGAAATAGTAATTTATCAATCGTTGTCCTGACGCAAAATAACCGATGTAATACAATACCTAGAATAAATAGACATACTAATATTACAAAAAAATTATAATTCGGATGGAATAAATAAATTAAATATGCAGATATTATTGTCATTAATACGTCCATTATAGCAACATTAAATAAACGTACACTATGAACCCCTTTATTTACCTTTCCAAGTATATTTTGATATTTACACAACATTATATATTAGATCCTTATATAATGTTTCAATTTAAAATGCTCCTGGGTGACTCGCATGATTTGGTTTTGTAACTTCACGGTCTTTATATTTTCCTACTTTAACTGCATTTTGTGTATGTTTAACGCCTCCCCAATTTTCATCCATTGCGTTATCACTGGCGGGTTGTTTTGATGTAGATGCGTGTATTTCATCTAATGTTGTTGTTTGCCCCACGTGTTGACCATGCGCGTCAAAACCCGCATAATGTTTTACATTATAAGGAGGATTTCCACGGGACGCGTCCATTACAGGAACCAACATTTTTTGTGCATTTTCTTTATATAATACTTCGGGTACTTGTGTCTGTAGTCCACCTTGCATATCAAATGGACTGGGACGAGCCCGATAAACTGTTTCACCTTGTGTATTATTTTCCGCCTGTAAATATAATACAGGGCAATTGTTTCCTTTTGTGCGTTCTCTTTCTAAATGAACAATATATTCGTCTAAACTATAAAATGGCATCGGATTATATCCTTCAACCACTGGTTTGGATGTATTGTATAATAATATGACACCATCTTTTCTTACAAGAAGATTGGGACAATTTGAATCATCGTTTTCAAAAAACTCTTGTAAATTATCTTTTTCGTATGGTTTTATTTTTGAACTAAGTTCAATAAATACGTATAATCCTAGAAAAAATGTAAATATTAAAAATGCGAGAAATATTGTTTTAGACATTTACCTATATATTATATAATAATAATATATATATAATGCCAGTAATAGTTGGTTTAATTCACGCAAAATGGTGCGGACATTGTCAACAATTAATGCCTAAATGGAATGAAATGAAAGACGGAATTAATGTTAACCACGAGATAATGGAAATAGAATTTAGTGACCCAGAAAAAGATAATAAACTTATGGATTTAAATAGACGTATTCAAGGAGATAAGGAAATCTATATAAGTGGTTATCCTACCGTTTTTAGAATAGATAATAAAGGGGAATTAGAGTACTTTGAAGATGAACGAGAAGTTGATACATTGAGGGATTTTTTTAATCATGCAGATGCTGGTGAAACACCAGCTCCATTGTCTATGATTGAAGATAAACCAAAAAAAACAAAAAAGACGCGAAAAAGACGCAAATCAAAAAAAAAAGTAAAAACGAATAAGACACCAAAAGGTAAATCAAAAGGAAAAACGGAAAAAAAGAAGGACAGAAAGTCAAAAAAAACATTGAAGTAAAAATTGATTAAAAAGATTTTCATAATAATAAATAAATATTATGAAAAGCAGTGTTAAGAAGACAATGCGTGTTAAAAAAAATGATAATGCTAAGGAATTTAGGTTATTTGATTTTCGAGTATGTAGTAAAGTAGATGAACCCGATGCAGAAATGCAACTATTGGCTAAAAAATCTAAATCACATAATACAATTAAATTAGATGAAAGCTATTTTAATATTCAAATGTTTGGCATAAATGAAAAAGGAGAAACGTGTTCTATTGATGTGATTGATTTTAAACCCTTCTTTTACGTTAAGCTACCGGATAATGCCAATATAACTACAGTTAATAATATTCATTGTGACATTGAAGATGCATTGAAAGATAGTTGCAGAACAAATTATTATAAGATGTCATTTAATACGCGTTTAGTTGACGATCACAATAAATTGTATGGATTCACCCAAGGAGAAAAGCCCAAATTTATGTTAATTGAGTTTATTAGTACGCGATGTTTTAATAAAGTAAAGCGTCTATGGAATGCAAAAGAAGAAGAATTTGACGTAAATAGGAATTTTTTGAAATATTCGGATAAATCTAAGTATCCGGCTCTTAGTCAATATCAATTATATGAGAGTAACATTCCGCCCTTATTGCGTTTCTTTCATATTACAAATGTGGCTCCATCCGGGTGGGTAAAAGTAAGGGGAACACACGATCCTAGTATCGCAACATGCTGTAAATATAAATATAAATGTGGGGTAAAAAAACTTATTCCATTGAATAATAAAGAAGATAGTGTGCCATTTAAAATATGTAGTTTTGATATTGAGGCCAGTAGTAGTCACGGTGATTTTCCTGTGCCGATTAAAACATATAAAAAATTAGCAACAAATATTGTTGATGTGTTTAAAAATCAACCATTGGTAAACGAAGACAATGGGTTTGAATTGTTGAAAAAATCAATAATGTGTGCCTTTTTCAAAAATAAACATTGCGAAAATGTAGAAAAAGTATATCAGAAAAATGGTAAATCTGACGAATCAGAAATCGAGAAATGCATAAAAAAATTAGATACTTCATTAGAAAAAATATATAAATCCAGTAATGATAAAATAAATGAATTGATTGAACAAGCAGATGAAATTGTAAATAAATACAGTCCTCCTTGTGAGGATGAAGAAATCAATAATACTGAATTTAGTGTAGAAGAACGAACAACTCCATCAAAACCAAAGAAATCTTCCATTGAACGTAAATTTTCAAAAAAAACAGTGCTGGAAGTATTATTGATGAAGGAAAAAATTACACGCGACGAAAAAATTACGTTAATAGATAAAGCATTAATGTGTTTATTTCCTGAATTGGAAGGTGATAAAGTAACATTTATTGGTTCAACCTTTATGAAATATGGACAACAAGAACCATATAAAAATCATTGTCTTGTTTTGGATACGTGTGATAAAGTGAAAAATGTTGAAATACAATCTGTAACAAACGAAGCAGATATTTTATGTGAATGGGCTAAATTAATACAAGAAGAAGACCCAGACATTATTATTGGATATAATATTTTTGGGTTTGATTATCAGTTCATGTATAAACGTGCAATGGAATTGCGCGTAACAGAACAGTTTTTAAGTTTATCGCGTATTAAAACAGAAAATACAGGTCATAAACCGTGCAGTATTGAAAATAAAAAATTGGCGATTGCTAGTGGTGAATATGATTTGCGTTATTATAATATCGAAGGTCGTTTACAAATTGATATGTATATGTATTTTCGTCGTGATTTCAATTTATCATCTTATAAATTGGATGATGTTGTTGGTAGTTATATTAGTGACGGAATCAAACATTTTGAAAATATTGAAGTAAATGGCGAAGAACGTTGTGAGTTATATAGTGCAAATTTAAAGGGACTTCACATAAACGATTTTATACACATTGAACTTATTACATTTACAACCGATTATTATAATGGTGGACAAAAATACGAAGTGTTGGATATTTATGAAAAAACACATAACAACACAAAGTACAATGTTATTGTTATAAAAGACCATCATCATTTTGAGAAAAAGAAAAAAATAAAATGGGGTATTGCTAAGGACGACGTTTCTCCTCAGGATATTTTTAGATTAACAAATGGAACATCAGCGGATCGCGCTATTGTTGCAAAATACTGTATTCAGGATTGTAACCTTGTTCATCATTTAATGAACAAAATCGATGTTGTTACAGGATTTGTTGAGATGTCAAATATTTGTAGTGTTCCAATTGAATTTTTAGTGTTTCGTGGACAAGGTATTAAACTTACCAGTTATGTTGCAAAAAAATGTAAAGAGAAAAAAACGTTAATGCCTGATTTGGAGAAAAAAGAAAATGACGGTGGTTATGAAGGAGCTATTGTATTGCCTCCCAAATGTAAGATGTATATGGATAATCCTGTGGCGTGCGTTGATTACAGTTCGTTGTATCCGTCTTCAATGATTAGTCAAAATTATAGTCATGATAGTAAAGTATGGACCAAAACATATGATTTGGAAGGAAATTTAAAAGAAGAAACAGGAGAAAAAGATGCATCTGGTAATTTTGTTTATGATAATTTACCTGGATTTGAATATATTAACACTGAATTCGATGCTTATGAATATAAACGATTAAAAGGACCAAAATCGCGTGAAGAAAAAGTTAAAGTCGGGCGGAAGGTTTGTCGATGGGCACAGCTTCCCGAAGGTCAACAATCCATTATGCCATCTATTTTGACAGAATTGTTAAAAGCAAGAAAAGACACACGAAAAAAGATTAAAACCGAACCCGACCCATTTATGAAAAATATTTTGGATAAGCGTCAGCTGGGTTATAAGGTAACGGCAAATTCGTTGTATGGTCAGTGTGGTGCTCGAACATCAACATTTTATGAAAAAGACGTTGCTGCGTGTACAACTGCAACTGGACGACAAATGATTATGTATGCACGAGGTATGATCGAAGATGTTTATGGAAACACAATTGTTACAATGAAAAATGGTACAGAAGTACGAACTCGAGCAGAATATATTTATGGTGACACAGATAGTGTATTCTATACATTCAATTTTGAAGATTTGGATGGGAAACCTATAAGAGGACAGCCCGCATTGGAAATGACTATCGAATTGTCATTCGAAGTCGAAAAAATATGTAGTCAGTTTTTGAAAAATCCAATGTATTTGGAATATGAAAAAACATTTATGCCATTTGTATTATTATCGAAAAAACGTTATGTTGGCATATTATACGAAGATGACCCAAACAAAGGAGACCTGAAATATATGGGATTATCATTAAAACGCAGAGATTCATGTGACTATTTAAAAGATACATATGGTGAAATTATCAATATATTGATGCGTACACAAAATCTTAAAAATGCGATTGATTATTTGAACGACTCCTTGCAAAATCTCATACAAGGTGATGTAAATATGGATAAACTATCAATCACTCGGGCATTACGCAGTGAATATAAAAATCCCCAACAAATCGGTCATTGGGTATTGTCCGACCGTATTGGAAAGCGAGATCCCGGAAATAAACCTAAACCAGGTGACCGCATCAAATATGTATTTGTAGTAAATAAAAACAAAAAAGCCCTTACCGGCCAACGCATTGAAACGCCTGAATTTATAGAAACAAACAAACTGAATATTGATTATGGCCATTATATTACAAATCAATTAATGAAACCGTTACAGCAATTGTTTGGATTGGCAATAGAGGATATTTGGAAAATGCAAAAAAAAGAACCCGCGCGTAAAAAATATTTGGTAGATATGAAAGATTTACAAAATACATATGAGAATGATTTGGAAACATTCAATAAGAAAAAGGAAAAATATTGTTCAGATAAAATTAAACAATTGCTTTTTGATAAAAAACTTCGAGAAATTGAAAAAATAAACAACAAGAAGGAATTACAAGAAAATTTTAAAAACTATGGATTTGTTATGAACTAAAAATACATATTCGAAAATATATATTTTTTTATTATACTACGTCACCATTTGACGCATCTATTTCCAAATTAAGAGGAAATTCAAAAGATAATACATGTAAATTATTGTCCCCTTGTTCGATACCCGCATCACCACCACTTAGTGTACGTTGTAATACACGATTAATGATATCTGCTGTAGCATTTACCAGACCACTTTCAATTGGATTATTTGACCCTGTGCTATTTGTTCGTACAAATGGACGAGGAGATGGTGGTAATGAATCAGCATCACTTGTATTCTCATTTATATTTTCATTGTCTTCATTTCCCGCTGTTTGATTTGTCTGATATTCGCGTATATCGTATCTACATACGGGACAACGGGTATTTGTTCTGAACCATTGTCTTAGTGATTCTGTGCGAAAACTATGTCCGCAATGTAATATACGCAAAATATGTTCTCCATTTTCAAAATTGTCAATACTAATGGGGCAACTTGTATTTAACGTAGGATTATTTATGTCATAAGTACATCTCTCAGTTGCATTTCTAATTTGTTCTTGTGTTGGGGCAACTATTACTGGTTGATTAAATGAAGCCATATTTTGAGGTACAAAACGGTATGAAAAATTAGCACGAGGTGGACGATTATTGGTTCTAGTATGATTCCACATCTCTTGCAAACAAGAAATTAATAATAAAGTATTATCTTGATATTGTCTGAAATTATCGTTATAACTTCTTATTGTACTCTGCAGTGTGTCAATCAAATCATTTTCTCTTAAATTACTAAATACATTTTCTCTTGTATTTGTAAAACGTCTATATTCATCGCGATTTAAGTGTTGATTAATGAAACGGCGTCTTGGTGGAGGTTCATACCAAGAACGATCTGATTCTGATTGACCAGCCGCTAGATTTGAAATATCATCAAATATATTTTGAATATTTCGTCTATTATCCATTGTAATACTATATAAAGATATATTTATATATATTTATAATGGATAAATATAGCAAAAATGGTCTTGTTGGCCTATATAACTTAGGTAATACATGTTTTTTAAATTCGTGTTTACAAATAATTAACCATATTTATGAATTGAATTTATTTTTGGATAATAACACGATTTATAATAATAATAATGAATCATTATTATTAAAAGAATGGAATAATCTAAGAAATGTTATGTGGAGTGGTAATGGAATAGTAAAACCTCATCGTTTTGTACATAGTTTACAAATCATTTCAAAGGAATTAAAATATGATATTTTTTCTACTTGGGAACAAAACGATATCTCAGAATTTTTGATTTTTTTTATGGAATGTATTCATAAAGGTTTATGTAAACAAGTAAAAATAAATATAACCAGTGAATTAAATAGTGTTGATGAAAAATGTTATGAATTAATTAAAACAACTTATGAAAAAGAGTATTCCGAAATTATGGATATATTTTATGGGATTTCTGTTTCGCATATTTATGACATGAATAATAAATTAAAAAGCACAACACCTGAAATGTTTTTTTCTATTGATTTGCCTATTTTTAAAAATGGAGAAATATTTGATAATATATACAAATGTTTTGACCATTATACAAATGAAGAACATCTTACAAATGACAATGCTTGGTATAATGATGAAACAAAGAATTATCAAGATGCAAAGAAAAAAATGATGTTTTGGAAATTACCAAAAATATTGATAATTACATTTAAACGCTTTAATTACAATTTAAGAAAAATACAAAACAAAATATATTTTCCGATTAATGATTTAGATTTAAAAAAATATGTAGTCACCAATGATAACTATAAATATGATTGTTTTGGTATATGTAATCACAGTGGAAATGTCGGGGGTGGACATTATACTTCTTTTGTAAAAAATGCATTAGGTCAATGGCATTTATTTAATGATGCACGTATATCAAGAGTTGCCAATGAACCATCGCTAGTTACAGAACAAGCGTATTGTTTATTTTATCGAAAAAAATAAATGTATATAATATATTACAATAATTATGATGAAATTTTTGAATTATATGAATTTAAAAGAAAATATGGAAGGGGAGGGGAGTACTGATCAATCTAGTGGAACAACCGACGAAACCACCGATGGAACAACTGATGGAACAACCGAGGAAGCACCAGTTGAAACAACCGATGGAACAACCGAGGAAGCACCAGTTGAAACAACCGATGGAACAACCGAGGAAGTACCAGTTGAAACAACCGAGGAAACTACATTGAACGAGGATTTTTTGAAAGAAAAGGTATTTACTTTAAGTAATTTATATTTACTATTGTTCTTTATTGTTATTTATATTGTTGCTTATTTTGTTTTAGGAATGTTTACAGGTCAAGGTTCATCCAGTCGTGAAATAACATTTAGTTATATTATAGACCTATTATTAGCAGCAGTATTTATTGCTGCGTTTATTGCTTTTTACTTTTCATTAGATGAAGCGAAACAGGAAACATTTTTAAAAGAACGATGGGAAAGTGTTAAAAATTATATTAAAGACGATTATGCTTGGATATATCAATTAGGATATATTTTGATACTTTACACGATGATATATATATTTAGAATTCCAATGAAAGGTGGTGCAAAACCAGTATCAATATACGTTCTTGAAACCGTGGGTTGGTTATTATTTATGTTAATATTGGCTTATATGTTATTTAAAATAGCATTTGATGTCTCAATATTTGATGATTTTGAAAAAATATTCGAAATACCCGATACAACAGTACCGGAAACAGTGCCTGAAGAGGAAACCAAAGAAATAGTAACACCAAATGACTCGTCTGAAAATACAGCTCCGGTTGATGATGGACCCAAGAAAGAGGTATTTAACTTTTCCAATAATAAATACAATTATGAGGACGCTCAGGCAATATGTAAAGCATATGGAGCGGATCTTGCCACATACGATCAAATAGAAGAATCTTATAATAATGGAGGTGAATGGTGTAATTATGGTTGGTCTGCGAATCAAATGGCATATTTCCCCACACAAAAAGAAACGTGGAATAAATTACAAAGTACAAATAAACATAAAAATGCATGCGGACGACCCGGTATAAATGGTGGGTATATGGCAAATCCCAATATCAAGTTTGGTGTTAATTGTTATGGTGTAAAGCCAGAAGCAAAACAATGCAATTTAGATAAACTATCTACAAGTGGTCCTCATATTCCAAAAACAGAAGAAGAAAAGAAAATGGATGAAAAGGTCCAATATTGGAAAGAAAATGGAGACCAATGTTTAAATATGAATTCATTTAATTATAATAAATGGTCAAACGAAAATTAAATTTTATAAGTATACTATATAAATACTTATGAAATACCCTGAACTAATTAAATTTATACGTGTAAATAAAATAATCATTTTATTTTTATCATGTTTATTTTTTACATTACTGTACACATTGATTGATGATAATCATTTTAAAGGATTAAACCAAGTAAAAGATATTACAAAAGACGAAATTATAAAAAAAGAAGTGGAAAAAGATGTTGAAGAAGTATCAAAAGAAAAATTTGATAATTATGATAATTATATTTCAAAAGAAATGGAAAAAGAAAAAAATATTGATGAGAGCACAAAAACAACAAAAATAGAAGTTGAGCAACAAGAACTAGACCCGTCACAAATTAAACCTAATATTATTCAAAAAATATTTAATCGCCTATATTTTTCCATTTCTACCGGGTGTTTGGTTGGTTACGGTGACATTTACCCAATTACAAACACATCGAAAATATTATCTATTATGCAGTCATTACTTACTGTGAGTTTAATTCTTGCGTAATTTCTGCGTTTTATTGTGAGATACTTTACATTTTACTTTTTTCATTAAATGATCATTGAAGTTTGTAATTGTAACTAAATCCATTAGTTTATCGAAAAACACGGTTGTAATAATAAGAGGTTCTCTATTTTCATAAATTTTCATAGGTAATGAACCACCATTCAAAGAATGATCGATACATAAACCAAGTGGGCACGTTAAATGTTCCATTTATATATAATATATATATGGAAAATACATAATTTTACTTTGCATTAGTATACTACAATGTTTTTATGTCAAAACTGCTTTTTATAGTTCGTTCTTGCTTAATTTTTCTTAAAATTGCATCAACATGTTCTCTATTTTTTATTATTTTACTCAAGCAATTCTCTACATAAGTATAGGTTAATGGGGAATATTCTTTTTTTTCATATTTCCTTATAATAACATTGTTCAGTGACATTTTATCACTATTTATTTTTGCCATATTATTACATATACGTTCTGATAGTAAATGTTTTTGAGCTCGCAATCGTTTTTGTTGTTCATTTAATATTTTCAATTGATTATCTATGGCAATCCATTGTTTTGTATCATCCGTTAAAGAAGAATTTACTAAACTATTCATTATAATGAATAAAATATATTATTTTGCTTATTTATCTTATTATTATTATTAAGATAAATAATAAACAGTTTACTTCTTTTGCTTTCTGGTGTTATTTTTCTTTACCATTGTATTTGCAGTTAAAAATAGTAAAGGAGTGGCAACTTCAGCAGAAATAAAACCGCCCTTCTTTTTATACTTGCGCATTGACTTACCTTTCTGTTTACGCATTGACTTACCTTTCTGTTTGCGCATTGACTTACCTTTCTGTTTGCGCATTGACTTACGCATGGTTTTTCTCTTACCACCAGTAAATGGTGCAAACCCTTCTGGTGTTTCAGCGGGAGTTTCGTCTCCGCCAGAGTGAGTTTCTTGACTAGATGTTTCCGGTACAGGATTTCCTCCTTTCATTTTAGTTTCTTTCATCGCTTTGGATTGGCGCATTATATACTTTATTGAGAAAAATATTAGGATATGATATTATACGAATTAAAATTCCTAAAATAGTGAGAATCAGTACAAATAATAAAATACTGTATAGTAACAAACATATTATATAAATGTGTAATTCTTTATAAATTGTGTCAACAAAGGGCTTACTTATTTCCCTAAAATCTTCCAGTAGACGTTTGTCGTGTAGTAAATGTGTTAATGTATCTCTTACTGTATTTGACATTATTTATATATACAGAATACTGTGTTTACAAAAAACAAACGATTATACATTCGTTTTCATTTATAATTTTTAATAAAAATTATATTATTAATGGATAATATATTTGAAGCAACCAACACTTTTCCATTTGATAAATTAGTATTATCAAATCCTATGTCTCGCTCAGGTGGTTCATATTTTATACGTTTTAGTGTAAATAATAAACCAGTTTATATTCAACCACCAAAGTGTTTATCACGAAATGGTATTGTGAATACAAACAAGAAGTTTTTAATTGATTTGATGTTTAATAGTGAAAATGGTGATTTTATTCAATGGTTGGAAAATTTAGAAGATTTTTGCCATAATAAGATTTTCCAATCGCGGGAAGAATGGTTTGAAGGAGATTTAGAACTTTCTGATATTGAAAATTATTTTACGTCACCCATTAAACTTTTTAAATCCGGTAAATATTATTTAGTACGTGTAGATATTCCCACTGCATTGGGTAAACCCCAATTGAAAGTATATGATGAACGTGAAGAAGAAGTCGAATTTGACCAAATAACTAATGAGAGTGAAATTATGACAATATTGGAAATTCAAGGTATTAAATGTAGTCCTCGTAGTTTTCAAATTATGATTGAAATTAAACAAATGATGAAATTAGAAAAGAAGAATTTATTTTCGAAATGTGTATTTAAATCATCTTCAAATTTAATTGAAAATAAGGAAGAACTAATTAAGAATAATGAACAAGATATTAATGAAAATGTAGTTACAGAAGAACCAGTAACCGAACCAATTAACATTGAAATAAATGAGAGTGAAAACACAAAAGGAAAGATTGGTGAAGAATTGGTCGCAACTCTAGACAATGCATTAATTGTTTCAAATAATAATGAAGATGTACAAGAACATATGACAAAAGATGAAACTGAGATTTCAAATAATCTAGAAGAACCTATTGAAAATAATGAAAGTGTTGAACAAAACGAAGAAAAAATATCAAATGAAGAAGATTTACAAAATTTTAGCAATGGTTTAGAAGAAATTGATTTAGTTCCTGCCGAAGAAGAGGAAACTTTTGAAATAAGTGAGCGAAAAGATGTTTATTATAAAATGTACAAAGATGCGCGAAAAAAAGCAAAGTTAGCAAAAGAATTGGCGCTAGCATCTTATTTAGAGGCCCGAAGAATTAAAAATACATATATGCTAGAATCCATTGAAGATAGTGATGATAGCGAAGAAGAAGTAGAATCTTTAGATAATTAAAATATATTTAATGAAATATATTATCGCCACTTTATATATAATGTTGAAAGATCTACAACGCGGATTAGCCAAGTTCTTCACAAATGAACGTTTAATTATATTTCTTGTATTAATTGTTTTAGCTGTTATGATGTTTGGTTATGGCAGTTCAAAATCAATGATTACTGATGGTTATTCATCATTGGGACACAGTCACGGTGAAGCCGTTGCCCAGAAGGAAGAAACACCCCAACAACCTGCTGCCCCTGCAGCCCCCGCTACACCTTCTATGCCTGTAGCCAACCCTAGCGACCTTTTACCCAATGACGAAAACAGCAAATTTGCTTCTCTTAACCCCACCGCTGTGGGTAAGACAAATGGTGTTATGGCACCCGACCTCCTTCGTGCTGGACCTCCTCTTAGCAATTTAGAAACTATCGGACAAACTTTGAGAAATGCCAACCAATCCATCCGCAGTGACCCTTCCATCCCAAAGGTTGATGTTGGACCCTGGATGAACTCTACCATCGAAAGCGATCCCCATCGCAAAGATTTCGAAATCGGAAGCCAATAAATTATTTAAATCATAATATATATTATATTATGATCTTTAAAAAACAATTACCAAATGGTCTAAGAATAGTCCATGAAGAATCATTTAACAATGAAATATGTTCGATTTGCATAATATGTGATTTTGGTAGTGCTTATGAAAACGATAAAACACGAGGATATGCACACGCAATTGAACATATGGTTTTTAAAGGCACATCAACACAAAGTGGAAATGAAATATTAAAAACATTTGATAATATTGGAGCAGTAAATAATGCCACCACTACAAAAAAATATACATCATATACTGTGAAATGTTTAAATAAAGATTTAGATATTTGCATAAATACAATGGGTTCTATGTTATTGGACTCCACTTTCCCATCAAAAGAATATAACAAGGAAAAACATGTTATACGCGAAGAGAACTTAAAAGATGAAAATGATTATGAATACTTAATAGATATAGATTACAATAAAATAATGTATAAAAATAGTTCTTATGAACATCCGGTTGATATTATACAATATCACAACACATTCTCTGATTTAAAAGAACTCTATAAAATGTACAAACAGTTTTATTTACCACACAACTTTGTAATTAGTGTATGTAGCACACATAAAATGAATTCCGTGGTAAAATCCGTAGAAAACAGTCATTTTAATAAATCATACAATATTGATAAACATAATTATAATATTCAAATGTGTAAAACAACTTATACCGAAATGCAAATGTATACTAAAATAGTACCCAAAATGCATACAAATTTAATTTTTCTTGGATTTAAAACGTCTTCTATACATAGTCCTGATGTATATGTGTTGCAAATATTAAACAATATTTTATCTGTTGGTATGAGTAGTGTGTTATTTTCAGAATTTCGCGAAAAACGCGGATTGACTTATAATACTTATTGTGAAACAACCTATTTTAAACACGCAGGTGACTTTCTTTTTAATATAGAATGTGATCCTGAAAAATATGAAGAAGTTTTAAAAACACTTGTAAAGGTCATAAATAACATTATACACAATGGTATTGATGGAACAATGTTAAAAAAAGCAAAACAAAGTATTAAAGCACATTTTCAAATGGAGATGGAAGACAGTGACACATTTTCACACCATAATGCTATATGTATGATACAAAATTTACATAATATTTCATATAAGAATTTATTTGATAGTAAATACAAAACTATTACATTGCCTGAGGTAAATCAGTTAATAAAAAAATACTTTTATAAAGATAATATGGTCTTTGTATCTTACTTAAAAAAATCAATAAACTCACATACTATACGACGTATTTGCGATTCAATAAGCAATCGTAAAAATTGATTTGTTTATAACATAAAACATTTATTATAAACAAATACAATGACTATTTATACATCATATGAGTTGGAGTTAGTTCTTAATGCTGTTAAAGCCATTAAAGAACTCAATTGCCTTGAATATATTAAACATTTTGACGATAATTCTGCGGGATTTATGTGGTCAACAAATGAAACAGTATATAAATTAGGAAAAGCCCTTGAGAACGATGGACATAGTGGAGCATCATTTGCGTGTACAATGCGCCTAGCACAGACATTCTTGACATCAAATGACGATATTGATGCGATAATTATAAATATTCAAAATATGATTAATAATAACAATATTGTGGTGGAATAAATTAATGTTTTTATATAGTATAGTATCATGAACAATGATTTTTACAATTTTTTTATGATTGTCGTTATTATCGTTATTTGTTTTTACATTTATTTTAAAAATGACGGCGAGTTTGATTTAAAATGTATTGTTTCACAAGTAGATGGAAATAAATATTGTGTCAGAGAACGTAATAAATTACAAGAAGCCGCGGATTTATTAGCCACTGTTACAAATAAATGTATGGATTTAAAAGATTATATGAATAATAATTGCGGCGACGAAGAAGCCGTGCAGCGATTAGTAAAAGGATTTAGTAAAACGAAAATCAAAGAAACCTTACCAACAAGTAAATTCACTGCATATAGTGAAAACAAAGGCGAGAAATTGGCATTTTGTTTAAATAAGAAAAAGAAAAATAATAATAATTTAATTGATGAACATACATTAATGTTTGTTGCTATTCACGAAATGGCACATATTATGACTGAATCAATTGGACACAAACAAGAATTCTGGGACAATTTCCAATATTTACTTGAAAAAGCCGAAGAAGCTGGCATTCATAAACCCAAGGATTATAAAAATGAACCCCAAGAATATTGTGGTATGACAATTACCGACAATCCTTATTATGACCATTAACTTTTTTATAAATTAATGAAAAAATTGATTATTATAATAAAAATAATATATTTTATTATAATATGTCTACAAATGAGATGGAAAATGAAAATAGGGTTCGGGAAAATAGTATTTCGTCAATAAATACAGTTGATACTTCGTCCAAGAGTTATGACAGTTTAACTGAACTATATGAACGTACAAAATCAAATGAAATAATCAATCAAAATATACAAATAGGAGTAAATCCCACAAAACGTAGAAAACGTGATGCTCAAGAACAAGTCAGTTATTCACCTCAATTGAACGATATGCTACAATATTTGCAACAAACAAACCCATTGTATAATGTCGATGCAAGTAATAATTTACAAATGGTTAACATAGAATAATAGAATTTTGTTTATTTATTCATATATATTTTTTTTACTTTATGAATATATTTTACTGGATTTAAATATTTAAATAATAAATAAAGTACAATAAACAGTATCAAATAATAAATTATATGTAATAATACAAAAAACAGTAAATACAATTTCGAAATAGTGTTTTTGTTTTTCAATGAAGGCCAAGTATCTAACAATATTTTTTCCGATTCATGTGTTCGTTTTTTCCCGTGAATTCTATACATCATAGGATGACAAGAATTACATAATATAGTAGTAAATAATTCAAAATTTGTAAAAAGTAAATAAGTCATATTAGGTTGTAAATCCATATCTTTGGCCAAATCTGTAAAATAAAAACAACCGATTACCAGTGTATTAATATGCTCGTTATCTAAATTTAAAGGATCAATATTTCTGAAAAAGGGTTGTCTTATTTGATAATTTAAATTATTATAAAAATATTCATTTACCCACCATGATTGCATTTCTGCAATTGCAGCAATACTACCCATAGTAGGTCTAGCAAAACCAATAAATGCCAAATTATTTGTATTTTTAGGTATCATTTTTTTTATATACTCGCCTTCTGTATATTTTGCATCTAAAAAGGGGAATTTTTTTTTATATCCAGTTGCACATATTATAATATCTACATCGTTTATTAAATTATTTTCATATTCTACTAATCTACCTTCTATTTTTTTTGGAAATTTTATTATTTTTACTTTATTCTCATGGATATCTAATAAAAATTCCGTTCGCTTTACTACATATTTCTTAAATAAATTAGTTGGTGTTTCATTTATACTACATAATTCTTTGTGTATATGATTACAATTGGGTTGATCGTTCGAAAAATTCCCAGTAATTATTTTATATGGTATGTTTAAAATAATTCTTCCATATTCATGCCAAATAGCAGACATTGGTTCAGGTAAACTATATTCTATATAATTTAAATTCATATCTGTCGTTTCGTTTCCACTAATATTTATTACTTTATCTAAATTATTATTAATTTTCTTCGCTCTTTTTATATTTTCCTCTGTATCATTTCCGGGGGGAAACCATTCAATATAATTTTTTGTAGTAAAATATAAATCGCTATTATTTTTTACTAATACATGACCTATATCAAATGCACTTTCAGCACCACCTATTAAAAGTATTTTCTTTCCATAAAAATTATTTTTCCATTCATATTTATCCATATAATAAACGTCTTGTGTATGAT
>Ga0255753_1000087_pt1 | contig 101300 bp, 109 predicted proteins | sample 041ome_10_FD_179953 | JGI IMG/M metagenome (GOLD analysis project Ga0255753, IMG submission 179953) | Coastal salt marsh microbial communities from the Groves Creek Marsh, Skidaway Island, Georgia - 041412US metaG (version 2) | ecosystem: Environmental > Aquatic > Marine > Intertidal zone >...
CAATACTGAAAATTTTTGTGTTGGCCCGTTTTGCAGGTGTGAATTCAAGGTAAAGATTTGGTTTGCGGATGGGTTGGTTCTTTGGCGGTCTGAGGATGATATATAGATTTATGGAGGATGCTAGTTGCGCTTGCCCACCTGCGTGGGCTGTCCTGCGACCAGCGTCCGCTTCCCAGTCGAACACTGATCTCCCTTGGGGAAGAAAATAGCTTTAAGCCATTTCCAGTTAACGAAAATTTAGTAGGCGCCGCTTAATCAGCGCCTACCAATTAGCAAGGTGAATGAATAATTGTGACCGTCTTATTATGATCCAAACCTGCGAATTAGTTCACAGGTTTAAAATCATACACTGACGCATCTCCCAATGATTGCCTTGTTTTACCTTGAAATTTGGCACCAGTTAAAGTGGCCCACTTTCCAGTTCCCGCAACAACAGCGAACAAAATTGTACCGTCCATTTGGAAAGTACCATTCCACAACGAAATGTCGCCATCCGGATCTTGCGCCTGACAAGTACCAACTCCCCCAACTGGCTGGGGCATGCCGTTAGCAAAAGCTGAAAAATAATGACATTTAGCCATAATTGCTTCGTGGAAGCCTTCTGGAGGATTATCATAAATCCAAACATCGCTGGATGTTTGTTGAACATGAGTTCCTGCGGTCGATTCAATAGTTTTTGTGTCTGTAGTAACTCCAGTTCCGTGTCCTGCAAAGTCAGCATGACCGCCGGCAAAAGCCATTGCGGGTGCAAAACCTACTATGGCTGAGAAAATTATATTCTTCATTTTGAATCCTACGTTTAAGTTTAGAAAAAAGGCCAGCCTCCTATTTAGAAAAAGCTGGCAAGTTAGTTCGTCCTCTGACTACAGGCTGGGATACCCTTTGAGAGGACTTGCTCCGGACCTTACCGAGTGATGCTATTTCATGAATTTTTGTAATTTTAATCTAGTCTTAATTGTAGATTGGTTATATTAGTTCACACCACAGCCCATGAGGTACGTCATAGAGCCAGATGCCATAACTGTGGCGTGAAGGGTAACAACACGTACCAGATCGTTTACACGGGTAACTCAAGTAGTCGGAGACTACGCCTCCTTGACATGGCGATGGATGGGGCTGGGGTTAGGTCGGATAAATTTTCGTATAAACCTCAAAAATAGGCGGTGTTAGCAATCCAAACAGCATCATAAAACCGCTTTAAGATATGGTGTGGTATTAGGTGCCGTTCTTGCTAGGCTTTTCTAATCGGTCATTGGATAGTTATTTGGAGAATTAAATGAAACAACTTATGACTTTATGCGTGCTTGCATTTCTTGGCTCAAGCGTTTCAGCACAATCTTATGAAACTGCACAGGATGCTTTTGAGGCAAGAGCCTGGGAAGAGGCTGCAAAACTTGCAAGGGCAGAAGCAATAAAAGGCAACGCTAACTCGCAGGGACTGTTAGGGCAACTTTATCATTTTGGACAAGGTGGCCTGCCTAAAAGTAGCGAACTTGCTGTCATTTGGTATTCGGTCAGTATGGCGAACGGCAATACTGCTATTGAAGGACTGTATAATGGCGCTGCATTTGTATTTAACGAAGAGCAGCTTAAGGAAATTGAAGCCAAGGCAACCAACTGCCTATCAAGCCAGTATAAAAATTGCGATTAATTTCAGAATGCTAAGAAAGGAGTGGTGAGATGACAACAGCAACAGAATTTTTGGACGCCTTCAATAATTCGTTCGTGAACAAAGATAGTTCGTATCTTGATGCGATCATGGCTGAAAACTGTACAATCCACTTTACGGGTCTTCATCAGACGATGACTAGGCGGGAGTGTCTTGAGTGGTCAGAGTCTGGTTTCTGCAAGGGCTGTGATAATTATGAAATAGTTCAGGATACTGATGACATCATTGCAGGTACGCACAGGGCATGGGGTAGCAGTGAAGAGGATGGAAAATGGAACAGTAATTGTTTCTTTTTTGCCAAAAAAATGAGTGGTAAAATTATAGAATGGTACGTTCATGCTAGGCCAATAGTTGATTAGGCTATCACTCTCATTTTATCGACCAAGGAAGTTTTAAATGACGAAAAAACCAATAGATTATTTTTATACTGCTTCCTCTGCATACGCATACATTGGAAACGGCGCATTTTTACAGATCGCTAGAGAAGCAAACCGACCCGTTATCCATCGACCTTTCGACTTAATGAAGTGTTTGAATGCTACTGGGTATCACCCACTGGAGGAACGTACGGAAGCCAGTCTGACTTACCAGTTCAGCCGACAGAGAGACCGCTGGTCGGAGTTCAGAAACGTCCCTATGCCGAAAGCAACCCCTAGCACCCACGACAATGGTGCAGAAATTGCCAATCTTGTTTTACTAGCTGCAATCCAAAAGAATTTAGACGTCGAAATAATCTCTAGTGACTTTATGCACCGCCATTGGACGGAAAATTTAGACTTGAGTGATGAGAATGCCGTTGCAGTCACGTTGGGAGCATTAGGGCTTAATGAGGTTGAACTATTAGAGGCTGCACGCACACCTGAAATAAGCAACCAATACGAACGAAATACGCAATTTGCCATTGAACACTCCGTTTTCGGCTCCCCTACATATTTTGTAGATCATGATATGTTCTATGGGCAAGATAATTTGGTCTTGGTTGAAAGAGCATTAAAGCAACCTTTCGGTTAAGCGTTAGTAAAGCGATCTGACGTTAAACACTCTGTATGGGCCTCTGTGTCAGCCTCAAGGGAACCCTTAGATTCATAACCAAACGAATTGGGTTCAGGCGGTTTTACAGGTGGGAATCCAAGGCAAAGATTTAGTTTTGGTGTACTGCTCTACTATTTAAACTAGACTGAATTTTCATTCTATCGGTTACTGAACTAACAAACGTAACTTGGAGAGCCTAATGCAGAAATTGTCGATTATTAAGTTCAAACCAAAGCAGGGATGTTTGGATGAGTTTGCCGCAAACTTAATAGCATTTAATAATTCCAAGCACCGTGTATTTCATTTGATGCAGTCAGGAGATGAACTTCATGCGATCGTAATAAGGGGTGCGGAAATACTTACGCAGGATGCTGCTGACGGAGTAAATTGGTTGGACGGCCAACGGCATCTTTTGCAGGAATTTGATCCTGTAAATAAACACACGATACCGTTGAGTGGCGATCTGCTGCATAGCTCAGTGTAATGACGCTGATTAAACATTTTCTGTTCAATAAGAGGAATTCAACATGCTTTTCATCGTAAAATCAACACATGACTACTCAACGTGTCAGGCGCATCATCCTACGAAAGCTAATCTGTTTAAAGATACACTGGCAAATTTGGGTGATCACGGTATCAAAATCCACGGTCACTATTCAAATCGTCTTGAACACACCAACTTCATCGTCTGTGAGGCCGATACTTTCGAGCAATTGGATGCGGCTTTCGATTCAATCCTTGAGATGGGGAACTTTGAGGTCACTCCTGTTATGAAGCGTGGGTGATCAAACTCTCAACCATCCCACAGCACCAACTCAGCATCACCTGCGGCCTCTGTAAGCATCATACGATGCTAGAGGTAGCAAACCTTATCGCTGTTGTAGGAGGCGATGCTAATTAGAAAAATGTTTAGGGCTAAACCTTCAGCCTTCAAACACTGACTGATTTTACTCAGCCAGTGTAAGGAAGACAATTCTGCCTTCGCACCGAAGAAATTAGCCATCACAGCTACCTTGGGAGGAAGCTTGAACAGACTTTAAATTTCGGTGACTCTAAAATAATCAAAGTGTTTCCCGAGTAAAATATTACGCCACGTCAAATTTATTTAAATTTTCTACATCGTGTAAAGCTAAGGGCAACAACACGTATAAGATCGTTTATGCGGGGTAACTCTGATATTGCGATAGATAAACTTAATGATAGCATAATTAGCCCTACGCAAAATGTCCGGTAAAACGAGTCTTACAAAAACTACTCCAATAAAAAGAGTGGTTTTTAAAAATTCCAATAGTACGCTTATCATAATTTTTACAGAATAGCTAAAATGGAGACCAAAAATGCTTGGTGATAAAGCCGGATCAATGACTCTTCAGGAAACCAGTAAACCAATAGACTCTGGGCGATATGGATTACCTGCCATGGAAACAAGCACTGTTGGTGGTGGTACATTGCTGGGCCATGATGTTCAGACGCAAGCAACATTTACGGCTCATATGAGGCCTGATGGTTCTTGGCTGGGCCATGCTCATGCTGGGGTAATATTTTGTGCAGAAGGTGTTGCCACATACAAATGTGATGGTGTTGGAAACATGACGGAAACTGGTGGCGTTTCCTTTAGAGGCGGTGCCATATTTGAAACGACATCTGAAGCTTTATCTGAACTAAATGGTAAATATTACATGTTTACTTACGAGTCTGATCCAGAAGGCAAAGCAGAGTGGCACCTTTACCCCTGTAATTAAAAAGTGTGGATTTAAAATGCTCTATGAAAAACTAAGGACTGCATGGGAAAATTGTGATGTTGAGTCAGAAATGGCTCTTTATCACAGCGACTATGAATTTAAGTTTCACTCAACTGGCGATGTTATGCGGAAATCTGATATCAATCTTGATACTCGTCTTGCATTCATGAAAGCAGTCAAACAAAATAACCCTCGATGCATTTACGAAAACGATGATATTATTGTTGCTCACAACATAACTGATTTTCCGAATGGAACGACAGATGCGGTTATGATGGTGCATTTGAAAAAAGATGGGCTTATTTGGAGAACTGAGACAGGTTCGACACCAATACCTAAATGACCCATCCCACAGCACCAACTCAGCATCACCTGTGGCCTCTGTAAGCACCACACGATGCTAGAGGTAGCTAACCTGATAGCTGTCGTGGGGGGAGATGCCGCTTCAAGCATATTAACTAAAGGTTAAATGATACCAATTATCCTTAAACCCAGTGCCAGTGTGGATAATGATGCAAGCGCAAAACTCAAAGTACGCAAAACAGTTATTCCGATTGCATAGATGATGTAGTGAGCAAATATACCAATAAAGAATGTCATAGCCAGAATACCTGGATAGCCATCCTCAGGAATACGTATCATAGCAATAATTGCTATAGGCGCATATGCTGCGAATGCTTGTATTGCCACACCATGGGCTGCCTTGGCTCGCATGGCCCAATTAGATTGTTGCGCCAAACTGGGAGTTGGATTTGCCATTGTGCCAGCAAGACCGTGAACCATGATCCTATCCAAAATATAAGGAACCCATGCTATTGCGATCCAGATAGCAGAGAGACTTGTATAAAATTCTAGCGCTGACATTTAAGCTTTCCTTTTGCCTCGAGTAATAAAGAAATGCGTCTTAAGCTCTTCTACCATTGGAATCGCACAGGCCGTCTAGTCTGTATGTTGAAGTGGTGTGTCAAAAGTCTAAGAAATACATCAGAAGGCCAGATGCCATGCCTGTGGTGTGAAGGGTAACATCACGTATCAGATCGTTTATACGGGTAATTCAAGTAGTCGGAGACTACGCCTCCTTGATGTTGCGATGAATGTCGCCAAACGCACCTCGAGCATGTTCTAGGTGCTTGGAGGGTGATTTATATTACGGCTTAATTGGCATAGTAATGAGTTTGACTATTAATATCAGCCCAAATAGCCACTCGTCATAACTGGGAAACTTGTAAAGCCAAACCTGCCTTCCTGCTCAGCTTTTTCCAGCTGAGACTTCCAATCCGAAACCTCTTCTTTCGATACGCCTTGAGTTAACGCAAAGTTTGCCATCACATCTTCTGTGTATCGGGCTGGTGAGTTTCTATCCCTTCTTGTAATGACAAAAGCTAATGATTTACCTTTTACGTTTTTAAAGCCAAGGCGCTCAAGCTTGCCCGGTAGCTCCATCGGGAGCATTTGATGGCTACAATGTGCTTTAAATGAATCGTGAATTTTTTCGTTTAATTTCTGGTCAACGCCATAGAATTTGAAGTGTTCCCAAAGTATAGAAACATTAACGAATGCGCCTCCTGGCTTAAGAATGCGTGTAATTTCATCTAAAGCTAGGTCAACGTCAGGGATATATTCTAAGGCCTGTGTTGAAGTTGCTGAATGACAGCAGTCATTCTGTAATTGACTGTTATCTGCATTCCTTTCAATCAACTCAACATTTTCAAATTCCATGCAACGAAGATTAGCTTGGTCAATCTGTGATTTGCTAGGGTCTAGCCCATAAACTTTTCCATTGCTGCCGACTGCTTTTGCTAGATGTGTTAATAGATGACCAGCACCACAACCGACATCAATGATAGTATCGCCAGGCTCAATCTGCAACTCATTCAAAATTGCGCTGCGTCGGGTAGTCCCTGCGATACTCTCAGCCATCAAACGTTGGAGTTTCCCCAAGTCACTGTCAAAATCTACTCCCATGAAAACTCCTTTTTGCAAAATAGGGAATTTGATTATTGTTTTACTCTTTACCCGGCATTGGGTAACCGCCAACGGTTCTTGCGATATTCAAAGCTTTGTCGACATCCATAGTCGGCAAAAGTAAAAGTTCATCCCAGCCGCCAGAAGCCATCATCACTGCTTGAAGCCCAGAAGCAGTTTCATATGAATCAACCTCCGCATCCGCAATTACATCGAATGGACCTTGTAGATAATCAACGGACCCGAGTTTTGCTCCTGCTCTTTCGACCATAGCACTTACTGCTTTGACCCTAGCATCGTAACTACTTGCCATCATCCCTTCACGGCCTTTGTCACTGTATGCTCCTAAAAAAAATACTTTCATTTTCATTTCCTTCGATTCTTGTAAACGAGAATATCCAAAAGATTCCATTAAATCTAAACTATGACTAGTTTAAATCTTGAAGCAGAGCATGAAGCTCATGCTGTGACCAAAAGTGCGAAGCTCTGATGTATTGTATTCGTCTACCTCAAGTTCAAGATTTTCAGTCTCCATATAAGCAATCAACGCTGCAAATATTTTATGCTTGTCTCCATGCAATGCAGACCGTCTGATTGGAACGGTATCAGTGGCATACAATATACCAAGAATGGTTTCCGTCTTTTCGTTGAAACCTGATGAACCAGTATCAATCAGAAGTTCAGCTTTTGCCAAAGCTTCAGGTAAAGTGGTTTTGCCGGTGGGTTCATCAGTTTCTGGTATGGTATCGGGATCAACCATGAAAAAGTTTGGTGAACCTGATGTTCGTAGGTCCAGTTGCATCTGTTTCTGTGTATTCAGAGAGTAATATGCATATGGATTAATTTTGCGAAGACGTTGGTACATTGGAAACGTACGACGGTCTTCTTGGATGTGAGAATCCAAGGAATAGCTCATAATAAAGCTCCTCTATTTTAAAGCAGATTTTTGGTAAGGGTGCGCTGTAAATTATGACCGTTAAAGGCAAATACACCGCTTACCAATATGTACAGTTATAACATAAAATATCATAAAAGTCAATGTATTATAATTTTTGACTAAAGTTTTCGACAAGTAACCACGGGGATTATTTCACTTATCCATCATCAAGCTACGACATTAAACAAACATTCTTTTGTGGGATGGCCGATAAAACACACAACCTAAACACAACATTATTTCTAATACTGGAGTGCTCAGTTCTTATTTCTTTTCCCATGGCCAGGTAATTGTAGTAAACTGCTCTAACATCGATTTTCTTTTGTCGGGAACTGCTTCAATTTCTGAGGAGCTTACTTCGACTTGAGACGGCTCAAAATTTTGATCGTTCAATTCATCGTCCTTTTTGTTCTTTGGCCATAGGTTCCCAAACACATCGGCCAATCCAGTCTTTTTAGTGTTTTCACCGGTTGCTACCCGATCACTGCCATCGGGAAGGCCAACTTGGTCAGCCTCTTTTTTTCCAAGATTAAAAAACGATCCTTCGTACAAAATGTGTTTACCATCAGCGTTCTTCTTGAACGTGACGCCCTTAGGGGATTGGTTCTCTTTCTTTTCTTCTATCGAACCAGCATCAGCATCATTATTGAGTTTTGTTTTGTCCATGCAGCCAGAGAATATGAAAATAGATGCCATAAGAATTATAATTTTTTGATACATGGAATGTTCCTCATATTCTAATCGAACCAGTGCAATCATAAAATTGCATGTTTTTCAAAACACATATAATTTTATAACTGCACCAAAGTCCAGCTTTCCACAATCACAATAAGAACGCAAAACATGTCTTCCACTAAAACAATCAAATTTGCAGCTTTCATAATCCATATCTTGCGTGGGCGGGTGGTTTTTTATGCTTATAGATCGATAATTCGAATAGCCCTTTCCACAAACCCTGATCTGTGTAACAGCCCATATACATATACCAGTGTACCCCCCATGGCCCCTGCATACCCCCATGCAATAGGTAACTGTCCAATGTTGGACACCTAAGGGTAGGGTCACTTTAGGTGTACATCACGTACAGTGTATCACCATCACCACCATCACATCCCCTGTACTAGTAACGATAAGGATTACACCGTCTATCTGTACGTACAGTGACTGCTGAAATCTGTGGTATCCAAATTGGTATCATAAAAGTGATGCTTGATTATGAACTACAGACAGGTAAGATACTGTTATTGTTTGCATCAGTTTGTACGTGGTGCATATGAAGGGAAACAATACCGGCCTTGGGTACCAACATTTCCTACTTCATGACGAAAGTTTTAAAGCCTTACGCTGGATCTGTCCTGACCCGGACGGGTTGAACACCGACCTGCACGGGTCGCCAGTATAACTGGTTCAACATTCGAACTAGATCACCGCTCAATCTCATCCCAAACTCAAAACGTGAAAGGACTGTAGTGGTGACGATCTTGGCAGAGGAATGCACTTTAAATTTGGATTTAATTCCGAAGATAAACTGAGTTTTAAGCCAAAATTATGGAGTCGCATTCAGTACAGTTAAGTATGAAACTGAAACTGAAGATGAAAGGTGTAAGAAATGGCAAAATATTTGGTGCGCGCCGGCTATAATGACAGCGGCTTCAAAGGCATGGTGTCCAATCCGTCAGATCGAGGTGAAGCGATTAAAGGAATTACAGCTGCACTTGGGATCACAACTGAATGTATTTATTTTTCACCCTCAACTGCCGAAGCCATCATGATCGTTGAGTCTGATGCGGAAAAAAACGCGCGGCTTATGATGGTCGTGATGTCGTCGGGAACCTTCTCGGGCGGATCCATGGTCGAGCTGATTGACACCGATAGCATGCTCTCTGCGATGCAGGACTCGGGAAAATTGCTTGGGACTTATAAATCGACAACGGGCTAAAGGTATGAGCGCGGCAAAAGGATCTGTAACGTCACATATTGCTTTCCTATCGGGATTTGCACGCGCTCAATAGGCGGTGACTTAAATTGCGTTTGGCGCGCAGGGGTGACTTGATACCGAACAACGTAAGATCGTTCTTTAGGTATTGCGTTTGAAGTAACAAAGGAGATGACGACATGATTGAAGCAAGTGGTGGACTGGCCAACTTTATTGCGATTTTAATTCCTGCCCTCATGGGCGGGTTTTATGGGTATCGCTGCCTGTTTTTAAGCGATGGGTTTATCGATCAATACGGGCTTGGTGCGGGTTCTGAGTTTATGGTCAAGCTGAGTGGCACTTACACTTTCACGCAATCACTTATTTATTTCATACTGTTGTTGACCTCTCCAGTTGGGGCTTGGTCCGTCTTTGCCTTTGGGACGATCCAAGCGGCCTTATTCCTTGTGTTTGGTTATACGACGGTTAAGGGCAAATGGGCGCAAGTTGAAGGTGTAAAGGCGACAGCAGAGGGCTATATCGTGCCAGCCATATTGTTGGTTTTTCACCTTTATATAATGTTCACGATGGGTGACATCATTTACACATAATATCTAGAGCCCATGAGGTATTTGGATCACCGGTGGCCGGCCGGTGATCTTTGCACAGGCGCCATGATTGCTAAGGGGTTGACCCATTTCGCTGGCGGGCAAGACACCGCAGAAATGCAAAAAATGGTAGGCCCGGCAGGACTTGAACCTGCGACCAATCCGTTATGAGCGGACTGCTCTAACCAGCTGAGCTACAGGCCCCCGTAGCCCCTGACTAGCAGAGAAATCTCAAGGGTCAAGCGGGCTTGATGGACATGTGTCGCCGAGCCTGTTATCGGAGCGGCGAATTTGCAATAAATGGTGCTCAAATGACCCAAGGTTTAACATATGCGCAGGCCGGCGTTGATATTGATGCGGGCAATGAATTGGTGGAGCGGATCAAACCGGCCAGCAAATCTACACAACGGTCTGGGTCTATGTCAGGCCTGGGCGGATTTGGCGCGATGTTTGATCCCAAAGCAGCGGGCTATGACGATCCGATTCTTGTCGGTGCAACCGATGGGGTCGGCACCAAGCTGCGTTTGGCAATTGATACGGGTGATGTGTCAACGGTTGGCATTGATCTTGTGGCCATGTGCGTCAACGACCTGATCTGTCAGGGTGCAGAGCCACTGTTTTTCCTAGATTATTTCGCCACCGGCAAGCTGCATGTGGATCAAGCCACCAAGGTCATCGAGGGCATTGCTGAGGGCTGCCGCCTGTCTGGCTGCGCCTTGATCGGCGGGGAGACAGCCGAGATGCCTGGGATGTATGCCAAGGACGATTTTGATTTGGCTGGCTTTGCTGTCGGTGCGATGGAGCGCGGCACGCATTTGCCGCAAGCTGTGGCTTTGGGCGATGTGCTCATCGGTCTGCCGTCCAGCGGTGTGCATTCGAACGGGTTTTCCCTGGTGCGCAGAATTGTGGCTGACCAGGGGCTCACCTGGGACAGCCCGGCACCATTCGGCACCGGCACGCTCGGCGCGGCGCTTTTGACCCCAACGGCCCTTTACGTAAAAGCCTGTTTGGCGGCCCTCAAAACAGGCGGGGTTCATGCCATGGCGCATATCACCGGCGGCGGGCTGACCGAAAACTTGCCGCGGGTTTTGCCCGATGATCTGGGTGCCACGATTGATTTGCAGCGCATCCCAGCTTTGCCGATCATGGCCTGGCTGGCGCAGGCTGGCGGAATTTCTGAGGCAGAAATGCTCAAGACCTTTAATTGTGGCATTGGCATGATCCTGGCGGTAGAGCCGGCGCAGGTCACGGCGGTTACGGCCGCTTTGAGCGCGCAGGGGATGAGCCCGGTCCGCTTGGGTGAAGTGATCCCTGGTCAGGGCGTCAGCTACATGGGGCAATTGCCATTTTGAACGTTGCGATTCTGATTTCCGGTGGCGGCAGCAATATGCTGCGGTTGCTGGAGGATATGGCCCGGCCGCATCCGGGGCACGCGCGTTTGGTGCTGTCCAACCGGCCCGAGGCTGGCGGGCTGGTTAGGGCTCAGGCAATGGGCGTTGCGACAGAGGTATTGGATCATCGGACTTTCGGTGAAGACCGAGCCAGTTTTGAAACCGAGCTGCACAAGATCCTCATGGCCTATGAGATTGATGTGATATGCTTGGCAGGGTTCATGCGAATTTTGGGCGCGGAGTTTGTCAGCGCTTGGCGGGGGCGGATGCTCAATATTCATCCTTCGCTTTTGCCAAAGTATCAGGGGCTCCACACCCATCAACGCGCCTTGGCGGCCGGTGACGCGCTTGCGGGATGCTCTGTGCATGAGGTTGTGCCACAATTGGATGCTGGCCCGGTTCTGGGGCAAAGTGAGGTGCCCATCTTGCCCGGTGATACGGCGCAAGATCTTGCAGATCGTGTTTTGGAGCAAGAGCACCTTCTCTATCCAAAGGTCTTGCGGACTTTCTTGACCCATTTCGAGCCGCCCAGCTAGCCTGGGCTATGGCCGCTTTCTTTTCGCGGGGTTTCGCCATATTGTGCCCCGAATATCTCTCAAACAGCCGGACAGCCTATGCAAACATTGACCACACAAGCCGAGCTTGAAGCCTTTTGCACAAGGGCGCAGGGCTATCCCTATGTGACCATCGACACTGAATTTCTCAGAGAGCGCACCTATTATTCTAAGCTCTGTTTACTGCAAATGGCGGTTCCGGGGGAGAATGAGGCGGATGCTGTTTTGGTCGATCCTTTGTCTTCTGAGATGTCGCTTGAGCCGCTCTACCGCCTGTTTCGTGACACCTCTGTTGTGAAAGTCTTCCATGCGGCCCGTCAAGATCTTGAAATTTTTTGGAATGATGCTGAAATTTTTCCGACCCCCCTGTTTGATACGCAAATCGCGGCGATGGTTTGCGGCTTTGGGGAGCAGGTGGGCTATGAGACTTTGGTGCGCAAAATTGTCAAACAACAGGTGGACAAATCTTCGCGCTTCACCGATTGGTCGCGCCGCCCGCTGACCGAGGCCCAAAAGATCTATGCGCTGGCGGATGTGACCCATTTGCGGGGGGTCTATGAGTTTTTAAAAGCGGAGTTGGAGCGCAGCGGGCGCACGGCTTGGGTGGTTGAGGAAACGCAATCTTTGACGGATCCTGCCATTTATGATGTCGTGCCCTCTGAGGCATGGCGCCGGGTGAAAACACGGACCAACTCAAATAAATTTCTTGCCTATCTTCGCGAATTGGCCGCCTTTCGGGAATCTTATGCGAAGACGCGAAATATTCCGCGCAATCGGGTGTTTAAAGATGATGCGATGGTCGAATTGGCCTCCACCAAACCCACCACACAGGAAGATTTGAGCAAATCGCGCCTGCTGCTGCGCGAAGCGCGCAAGGGTGACATCGCTGAGGGAATTTTGAACGCGATCAAAACGGTGAATGCCATGGATGCGGACAGCTATCCAAGGTTGCCGAAGGTGAATGACAAGCTCCAGGTCAATCCGGCGTTGGCCGATCTTCTTAGGGTGTTATTGAAAGCCAAATCTGAACGCTCCGATGTGGCGCAAAAGATGATCGCCAGCACGGCAGAGCTGGATGCTCTGGCCGCCGGGCAACGGGATGTGCCGTCTTTAAAGGGCTGGCGCATGGATGTCTTTGGTTCGGATGCTTTGCGGCTTTGCGAAGGCAAGGTTGGCTTGGCCGTGAAGGGCAATAAAGTGAAACTGTTTGAGCTGTGACGCAGGTCCAGAAGCAAACGAAATAGGAGAGCTCCATGGCGCAAGCCGGGTTTGAAGATCTAGTTGAAACATTTGAATTTCTCGATGATTGGGAAGAACGCTATCGTCATGTGATTGAGCTGGGCAAGGCTTTGCCGGACATGCCAGAGGCGCTCAAAGTTCCGGCCACCAAGGTTGAGGGCTGTGCGTCGCAGGTCTGGCTGCATATGACTATTGAAAAGGGCACTTTGACCTTCATTGGCGACAGTGATGCGATCATTGTGCGGGGGCTCATTGCGGTTCTGATCACACTCTATTCCGGTCTTGCGATTGAGGAGATCGGCAAGGTCGATGTGGCTGGGGAACTGGCGCGGTTGGGTCTCAATGAGCATCTGTCCTCGCAGCGGTCCAACGGCTTGAGGGCCATGGTGGCGCGTGTGGTGCAGACGGCGGCAGCGGCCGCTTAAGAGGGTGAGGACAGCGCGGCCAAAGCCGGCGCCAAATCTCCGTATCCGGTATAGCGATACTCATAGGCAAGCCCCATGCGGCGCGCGCAATCCTTTGCTTTGGCCTCAAGTGCAGCATCTTTGAGCTGTGCTTGATAGACTAGGGTGGTGTAATTGCCAAAATACATATCGCGCAATTGCGGGTGTTTGTCCAAGCCCATTGGTCGCCAGAAAAAGGCATCAAACTGGCGCACCAAAAAATCGGTGAGGTAAAAGCACGTCAGCTCCTCGCGGGCTTCAAAGGCGGCATTGCCCTCAAAGAAACTGTAACAATGCGGCCCGGCAATCATTGACACGCCCATCTCATCGCAGAGGGTTTGCAGCTGCCCCCCGGTGCCGCAATCCGCATAGACGACGAAAATGTCGGAATAATCACCCCGGTGTTTTTCGATATAGCCTTTGACCGCTGGCGTGATTTTCTCTGGGGTGTTGTGATAGATGGCGGGCAGGCATTGCAAATCCATATGCTGCCACTCATTTGCCTTCATTAAAGCCAGGATTTCCCGCGCCAAAGCCCCGCAAGCAATCAGCAGCACCCGGCCTTGATTGCGCAGCTGCATGCCTTCGGTCGCGAGCTGGTCGTCTGAAACGGGGTGTCCCATCGCACGTCTCCTGCGCTATTGTCACGAAAACGGCCCCACCTGAGACAGGTCGGGCCGCATAAGCGCTTTGCTGCGTTTTGTTTTTACGCGTTGGCGGCCAGAATGTTGTGTTTGCGGGCCATGAATTCCTTTGCCGTTTCCACAGCAACCGCGGCATCGCGGCAATAGGCATCGGCACCAATGGCCTTGCCAAATTCCTCATTCAACGGCGCGCCACCCACCAAAACTGTGTAATCATCGCGCATGCCTTTTTCGACCATCGTGTCGATCACAACTTTCATGTAGGGCATTGTGGTGGTCAAAAGTGCAGACATGCCCAGGATATCGGGCGTTTCGGCTTCAATGGCTTCAAGATAGGATTCAACCGAGTTGTTGATGCCCAGATCCACAACCTCAAATCCGGCGCCTTCCATCATCATGCCGACCAAGTTTTTGCCGATGTCATGGATGTCCCCTTTGACCGTACCAATCACCATTTTTCCGACGCGCGGTGCACCGGTTTCAATCAGCAAGGGTTTCAAGATGGCCATGCCACCTTTCATTGCATTGGCTGCAAGCAGAACTTCAGGCACAAACAAAATGCCGTCCCGGAAGTCATTGCCGACGATGGTCATGCCGCCGACCAAAGCTTCGGTCAAAATGCGGTAAGGCTCCCATTTGCGTTCGAGCAATATGTTAACGCCTTCTTCGATCTCCTCTTTCAAGCCGTCATAGAGATCGTCAAACATTTGAGCGACGAGATCTTCGTCATTCAATTCGGATAGGATGATATCGTCTTCTTGGTCAGACATTGGCCAGCGCCTTCTTATGGAATATCTCTTCCCCCGTATGCGGTCGGTGGATCGATTTGGTCTTCACCGATTGCGACAACAAGGCTGCCGCTACCGACCTTTTGCACAATGCCCTCTGTTTGTGGCGGTTCGTGCGTCTTAGCTGCTGCGCCGCCTGCGGTTTTGCCGCAAGCGGGTGGGGCCCGTGCCATCCGTGCCGTCGCTGCCTGAGGAGAAGCCGCCCAGAGCGGACTCGATGTCCTGTAAGCTGGGGCGGTCTTGTGGCACATGTGTTTCCAATGCTGTGCGCATGGCGCGCAGATGTTCCGGTGTGGTGCCGCAACAGCCGCCAATGATGGTTGCGCCGCAGTCGCGGGCCAAGGTGGCATAATGGGCCATCAGCTCTGGCGTGCCGTCATAATGGATATGGCCGTCGTGATATTTTGGGATGCCCGCATTGCCTTTTGCAACGATGGGCGTTTGCGTGCCCGTGGCGGAAAATCCCAAGATCGTCCGCAGCAGATCCGACGCTCCCACGCCACAATTGGCCCCAAAGGCGAGCGGTTTGTTCGGAATTTTGTCCAGCAGTTTCACCATATCGGGTGCTGTGATGCCCATCATTGTGCGCCCAGCCGTATCAAAACTCATCGTGCCGACCCAGGGCATATCTGCCAGGGCAAAGGCCTCAGCTGCCGCGCGATACTCGTCACCGAAAGAGATGGTTTCGACCCAAGCCACATCTGCGCCACCGGCTTTCAAACCCTCGGCCTGTTCGTGGAAAATTTCCACGGCCACAGCATAGGAGAGCGGGCCCATGGGCTCCATGATTTCGCCGGTAGGCCCGACGGAGCCTGCGACGATGACCTCACGACCAGAGGCATCGGCCACTTCACGACCAATTTGCGCCGAGATGCGCGACAGCTCTGCGGCGCGTGCTTCAGCGCCATGAAGTTTTAGCCGGGACCTATTGCCGCCAAAAGAATTGGTCAGGAATAAATCGGATCCAGCATCCACGCTGCCTTTGTAGAGCGCTTTGATTTTATCGGGTGCGGTGTCATTCCACAGCTCCGGCGCATCACCCGAAGACAGCCCCATGTTGAACAAATTGGTGCCCGTGGCGCCATCGGCCAATATCCAATCACGCTTTGCCAGCATGCGTTGTAACGGGCTTTGCGAGATTGCTGACATGTCATGACCTTTTTGATAATTCAGAGCTTCTGTAATGCCCGAAAGTCAAACATGAGTGAAATTGATTTTTATCATGAAGATTATGAAAATTTGGCGATCGGGGCCGGGCCCGCCACCCCCAAATAATACCGGTTCCAAAAGGCCATCCCGTTTGGATCTCTCCGCATATGTTTTTTAGCCCTGGGCAAAAAACTTGCCGTATTCCGAGGGCGAGAGCGCCCGTGCCGACTTGCCGCCCGTCGCACATTGCCATAAGAGGCGAGCAAAGCACGGAGAGTCACATGGCACGTCGCAAGTTGGTTTATGAAGGCAAGGCAAAGATCCTCTATGAGGGTCCAGAGCCAGGCACTTTGGTTCAATATTTCAAAGATGATGCCACTGCATTCAATGCAGAGAAGAAAGATATCATTGAAGGTAAAGGGGTGTTGAATAACCGCTTGTCCGAATTTTTTATGACCGGTCTCAATACTTTGGGCATTCCGACCCATTTCATCAAAAGCCTCAATATGCGCGAGCAGTTGATCCGGGCGGTTGAGATCGTGCCATTGGAAGTTATCGTGCGCAATTATGCCGCTGGCACGATGTCCAAGCGTTTGGGCATTGAGGAGGGCACGGCCCTGCCGCGTCCGATCGTCGAATTTTGTTTGAAAGATGATTCTCTGGGCGATCCATTGGTGTCAGAAGAACATATCATCGCGTTCAACTGGGCCAACCAACAAGATTTGGACGATATGTTGGCGCTGGCGTTGCGCGTGAATGATTTTCTTTCCGGCGTCATGTATGGGGTTGGCATTCGCGTTGCGGATTTCAAAATTGAAATCGGCCGCGTCTATGAGGGCGATTATCAACGTCTGATCATCGCAGATGAAATCAGCCCCGACAGCTGCCGGCTTTGGGATCTCAAAACCGGTGAAAAACTCGACAAAGATGTGTTCCGCCGTGATTTGGGTAGTCTGACAGATGCCTATGCAGAGGTGGCGCGCCGCTTGGGCGTATTGCCGGAAAATCCAGCGCCCATCAGCAAGCCCACTTTGATCAACTGACCTGAAGGACAAGACAATGAAAGCTATCGTCACAGTGATGCTCAAGAATGGTGTGCTCGATCCGCAAGGCGAGGCCGTTAAATCGGCGCTTGGAGGCCTTGGCTTTTCCGGAGTGAATTCCGTGCGTCAGGGCAAGGTGATCGAGCTGGACTTGGCCGAGGGTACAGATCCGGCGCAGATCGATGAGATGTGCAATCGCCTTTTGGTGAATGCGGTGATTGAAAGCTATCAGCTGGACATCGCATAATGCGCGCCGCGGTTGTTGTATTTCCCGGATCGAACTGTGATCGTGACATGGTTGAGGCGCTGCGCCAATCGGGCGCTGATGTGGCCAAGGTTTGGCACAAGGACGCCGACCTGCCGCAGGGATTAGATCTTGTCGCGATTCCCGGTGGGTTTTCTTTTGGCGATTACCTGCGGTGCGGTGCGATTGCGGCGCAATCTCCCATTTGCCGGGCGGTGGTCGATCATGCCCATCGTGGCGGCTATGTCTTGGGGGTCTGCAATGGCTTTCAAGTCTTGAGTGAAACCGGTCTGGTTCCCGGTGCGTTAATGCGCAATTCTGGGTTGAAATTTCTGTGCAAAACCGTCGGATTGACCGTTGAAACACAGGACAGCGCTTTTACCGCGGCCTATAGCCAAGGCTCTGAAATACAAGTGCCAATTGCGCATCATGACGGCAATTACTATGCGACGGAAGATGAGCTGAAAGCCCTGGACGGTGAAGACCGGGTGGCGTTTCGCTATAGCGACAATCCCAATGGGTCGATGTCGTCCATTGCGGGGGTCTTATCAGCCAACCGCCGGGTTTTGGGCATGATGCCCCATCCCGAGCGTGCGATGGATGCGCAGATGGGATCCGCCGATGGGCAGGCGCTTTTCCGCGCGTTGGTGGGGCAAACCACTCAGGCCTAGGCTTGGCCGCTTGAATGGCGGCGCCGAGCACCGTAACGCTAGTGCATGTCTTCCGTTACAGAAAATTCTGAAACACTCGCACCGCGTGTCGCCAACCTGTCTTGGCGCGTGCGGATCGCTTTGTTGACAATTTTCTTGATCGCGGTCGGCACAGTCTATTTTACCAACCAATTGCTCACCGCAAGGTTTACGCAATCCACCCTGCAAAGGGCGCAGCTGCGGCTTGCGCTTTACTCGGGCAATATGGTCAGCGAGCTGCAACGCAACTCGATTGTGCCCAGACTCCTCAGCAGTGATGCGGAGCTGGTGGGGGCGTTGAGCTCTCGAGATTATCAGCGGACCTCGCAGCGCTTGCTGTCATTTGTGGACGAGATCGGCGCGGCGGCGATTTTGCTGTTGGATTTGGATGGCCGCGTTGTGGCGGCGACAGATCGCAATCGCTTGGGTGAAATACAGCGCAATCTGCCACATTTCGTAGAGGCGGCTCGGGCCAGCGAAACGGTGTTTACCACCCATCAGATGGATGTTGGCGGGTATGATTTTGCCTATTCACGCCGCGTGGTGGCCAATAACAAAACCCTTGGCGTGATCGTGGTTGAGGTGGATTTGCGAAAGTTTCAATCGGCTTGGGCGGGGATATCTGACGCGGTGATTGTGTCGCTCCCCAATGGTCCGATTGTTTTGGCCACGGAAAAAACTTGGATTGGCCTGCCCGAAGAGGAGGCGCTTGCGCTGCGCTCCGCGCCCAGTGCGATTGAGCGCGCCATTCGGGCCACGCAAGATTGGACAGCCCTGCCGGCGGATGCCTATGTGCAAGGGCGGGCGGTTATGCGGCGCGAATTGCGGGTGCCGTTTCGGGGTTGGACCATGGTTTTATTCACCACCTATGGCGGAATTCGCCAGAGGGTGAATGCGGTATTGGCCCTGGAGATCATGGGGTTTTCAATCCTGTTTACCTTGGCCTTTTATCAACTGTCGCGTCAAACCTTAACGCGTGCGCTGTTCTTCCAACAAGAATCTGATGACCTGCGGCAACTCAACCTGCGCTTGCAGCGAGAGATTTCAGAGCGTCAAAAGGTCGAAAAGAACCTGCAAGTGGCAGAGCAAACCCTGGCGCAGTCTTCGAAATTGGCGGCTCTGGGGGAAATGTCCGCAGCGGTCAGCCATGAGCTAAATCAGCCTTTGGCCGCCATGAAAACCTATCTTGCGGGGGCCAAGCTGTTGCTTCAGCGCAAACGTATGGACGAGGCTTTAAGCTCTTTTCAACGGATTGACGATCTTATTGGCCGCATGAGTGCCATCACCCGGCAACTTAAATCCTATGCGCGTAAGGGCGGCGATGATTTGGTGCCTGTGGACGTGCGCGCGGCTCTCAATGGGGCTCTGGAAATTATGGAGCCGCAATTGAAATCGCGGCAAGTCTCCCTATCTACATCAGTGCCAAGCACGCCTGTTATGATTTTAGGTGACCAACTGCGTTTGGAGCAGGTCGTGGTTAATTTGCTGCGCAATGCGCTTGATGCCACTTCGATGATCGACACGCCCGAGATCGAGCTTTTGCTGATCGGCGGTGAGACAGCGACCTTGACTGTGCGGGATAATGGGGAAGGAATTTCAGATCTCGATGACCTGTTTGAGCCGTTTTTTACCACCAAGAAGCCCGGCGATGGGGTCGGGCTTGGTTTGGCAATCTCCTCAGGGATTGTTTCCGATCTTGGGGGGCGTTTGGTGGCGCGTAACAGTGACCAATCGGGCGCGGTCTTCGAGGTGACGCTGCCGATTATTGATAACTACAACGACGAGGATTGAACATGGCCCAGGCGATGAAAATTGCAATCATAGATGATGAGCAGGATATGCGGCAATCCATCAGCCAATGGTTGGCGCTCTCTGGTTTTGAGACTGAGACCTTCGCCTCAGCAGGTGATGCGCTTAAAGGATTGAGCGCAGATTATCCAGGCATTATCGTGACAGATATCAAAATGCCCGGCATGGACGGCATGCAATTTCTTAGGAAGGTCAAGGGCATAGACAGCAACCTCCCGGTGATTATGATCACGGGGCATGGGGATGTGCCCATGGCCGTCGAGGCCATGCGCATCGGTGCTTTCGATTTCTTAGAAAAACCCTTTAATCCCGACACAATGACCGATTTGGCCAAGAAGGCGACACGGGCGCGGCGTTTGGTGTTGGACAATCGGCAATTGCGCCGTGAGCTTTCTTCGGGCAGCTCCATTATGGAGAAGCTCGTTGGCGCCAACGGAGTCATGGAGCGGTTGCGCGAGGATATTTTAGATCTGGGGCAAGCGGATGGTCATGTGCTGATTGAGGGGGAAACCGGCACTGGCAAAACCCTGGTGGCCCATGCGCTGCATGCAGTTTCCGCAAGGGCCCGCAAGAAATTTATTCTCTTCTCTTGCGCGGGCGAGGAGGAGGAGACGATCATGCGGCGCCTATTTGGCCCTGCGGGCGAAGAGGATCGCCTGCCGGTCTTAGAGGCCGCAAGGGGCGGAACCCTTGTTTTGGAGGATATTGAGGCGTTGAGCCATCAGGTGCAATCGCGCTTGCTCAAAGCGATTAATGCCCAAGGGGACCCCTCTGAAACCCGCATTATCGCAATTTGCAATCTGCAGGAGCAGGGCAAGACCTGCGAAGATGTGCTGCGCCCTGATCTATATTATCGCTTGGCGAGTTTGCGCATTGAATTGCCACCTCTCCGCACGCGCGGTGAGGATATATTAACGCTCTTTACGCGCTATGCCGATCAATTTGCGGAAGAATACGGATGCGACAGCCCCAGCGTGACGGCGCAGGAGGCGGCGCAATTGCTTCAGGCTCCGTGGCCCGGCAATGTGCGTCAGTTGATCAATGTGGCCGAGCGGGCAGTGCTGCAAAGCCGCAGAGGCAATGGCACCATTGCCTCGCTCTTGATGGCAGAGGGCGATGATGATCGGCCCGTGATGACCACAGAAGGCAAGCCGCTCAAGGAATATGTCGAGGCGTTTGAACGTATGTTGATTGACAATACCATGCGCCGGCATCGGGGCTCGATCGCGAGTGTGATGGAAGAGCTCTGTCTGCCGCGCCGGACTTTGAATGAAAAAATGGCCAAATATGGCCTCACCCGTGCGGATTATATCGGCTAAAATCCGCGCGGTGGACCGGGCAGGGCGTTGGGCGCTGTTTTCTGAGGAAATCAGCGAATTGTCCCGCCGGTCCAATCTGCAAAGCGCCGCTGCTTGCAAGAGATTGCGCCGGCAAGTGCATTTAGCCATTGTCTTCCCCCCCGCTTGCCCTTTACAGTCCACTTAGCTCTACGGTTGTAAGATACCCTGGGCGAATGGTTTTTTTCGCAGTCTGTTGCGCGTTATAAAATGCGCGGGGGTGCGACGGAAAATGGCTCTGACGAGCCACGAGAGATGACCCAGGTTTTCAGATTTGATCGAAGACAAGGGCAGTTAACAGGCAGGAGAAATTCTGTCACAGAAAGCAACGCGATGACACAGGCGCAGGCTATAACATTGGATGAAGGCAGGCCTTTGAGCCGCCCCCATGTTGCGTGCATCGCCCTTAATAGACATCCCTTCGGTTTTGGCTTCCTTTCAGGGGGCCTGCTGAGTGATGCAAGTGGATATAATGGCAAAAAAGATGCTTATCGATGCCACGCACGCGGAAGAAACCCGTGTTGTCGTGGTCGACGGAAACAAAGTTGAGGAATTTGACTTTGAATCACAAAACAAACGACAAATAGCTGGCAACATATATTTGGCAAAAGTAACGCGGGTTGAACCCTCGTTGCAGGCCGCCTTTGTTGACTATGGCGGAAATCGCCACGGCTTTTTGGCCTTCTCTGAAATCCATCCGGATTACTATCAGATCCCAGTTGCGGATCGTGAAGCGCTCATGGCGGAAGAAAAAGCCTATGCGGAAGCCATGGCGGCGGAAGCTGAGCAGGAAGCGCAAAAACCCAAACGCACGCGAAAACGCCGGGCAAAACCCGCCGCGCAGCACAGCGCGGACCCCATTGAAACGCGGGATGTGACCGCGGTTGATGGGGTGGTTGATGGGATGGAGACCATTGATCTGTCTGCGGATGAAGAGGGGCAGGCTGCCGCTCCTTTGCTCGAGGACAATCTGTCTGAGGCTGCCCCAGATGCCGAAGACGCCAATGAAACAGCAGAAGTTGCACCAGAGTCTGAGCCTGCATCTGCGGGCTCTGAAGAGGTGGTTGAGCCAGAGGCGGCGCTGGACACTGCGGAGGATCCCGATCAAGAAGATGAAGATCAGGCCGATGACGGGATCGAATCTGTCGCCCAAGAAGATGACAGCGAAGATGTGCGCCCGGTGCGCAAGCCGCGTCCAAGGCGTTATAAGATCCAAGAAGTGATCAAAGTGCGCCAAATCATGTTGATCCAAGTGGTCAAAGAAGAGCGCGGCAACAAAGGCGCCGCTTTGACGACATATCTGTCGCTCGCGGGGCGCTATTGCGTTTTGATGCCAAATACTGCGCGCGGCGGCGGAATAAGCCGCAAAATTACCAATGCAGCTGACCGCAAGAAGTTGAAAGAAATCGCCACCACAATCGTTGTGCCCGAAGGGGCCGGTCTGATTGTGCGGACCGCTGGTGCGAAACGCACGAAGACGGAAATCAAACGCGATTATGAATATCTGCAACGTATGTGGGAACAAATTCGTGAGCTTACCCTGAAGTCTTCCGCTCCGTCGGCGATTTATGAAGAGGGTGACCTGATCAAACGCTCGATTCGCGACCTTTACAACCGCGATATTGACGAGGTGTTGGTGGAAGGTGCGGCGGGCTATCGCAACGCCAAAGACACCATGAAAATGATCATGCCGTCCCATGCCAAAAACGTGAAGCATTACATGGATTCAATGCCACTTTTTGCGCGTTTTCAGGTCGAAACCTTTATGGATGGGATGTTTAACCCCACGGTTCAGCTGAAATCTGGCGGCTATCTGGTCATCGGCATCACTGAAGCTTTGGTGGCCATTGATGTCAACTCCGGCCGTGCGACCAAAGAAGGCAGCATTGAGCAGACCGCTTTGAACACCAATCTGGAGGCTGCCGAAGAGGTGGCGCGCCAATTGCGCTTGCGCGATTTGGCCGGGTTGATCGTGATTGATTTCATCGACATGGATGAACGCCGCAACAATATCGCCGTTGAAAAACGCATGAAAGATAAGCTGCAATCTGATCGTGCGCGCATTCAGGTGGGCCGGATCAGCGGCTTTGGATTGATGGAAATGAGCCGCCAGCGTTTGCGTCCGGGCATGTTGGAAGCCAGCACGCAGCCCTGCGCCCATTGCCACGGCACCGGCTTGATCCGCTCGCAGGACAGTCTGGGTCTGACCATTCTGCGTGAGCTGGAAGAAGAGGGTGGGCGTGCCCGCTCCAAAGAAGTGTTGATCAAAGCGCCGATCAGCATTGCCAATTTCTTGATCAACCAAAAGCGCGAGCATATCAGTCAGATTGAGCAACGCCATGGGATGGCCGTGCGTATTGAAGCTGATCCTTTCTTGATCAGCCCAGATTATACGATTGAGAAATTCAAAACGGCCACGCGCATTGTTCCAGCGAACTCCACGACCGTGAGCTCGGTTGATTTTGCCTTGATGGAAGAAATTGATGAGCAAGGTCAAGAGGATGATCAGGCTGATGTGATTGAGGCTGTTGAGACCCCAGAGGACGGGGATGCTCCGAAGAAGCGGCGGCGTCGTCGTCGGCGGCGGCGGGGCGGCAGCGATGCCTTATCCGGTGATCAGAGCCAAGAGGACGGATCGCAAGATGAGGCCTCGCCCGACGCGCCTGCTGTTGAAAGTGACGGCGAAGGGGACAAGCCAAAACGCCGTCGCCGTACGCGCGGCGGGGCGAAAGCCAAGCCGGTAGAGGAAAACCCGCAGGATCGTTCGGAAGAGCTTTCTGAGGCGGGCGAGGTCGCTGTTGCAGCCCCGCCGGAGCCTGTTGCGGATGCTCAGGATGTTGCGGTTGTGGCTGAGGCGGCGCCCGCCGAGAAACCCAAACGCGTGCGCAAACCGCGTAAGACCAAAGCCCAGCGTGAGGCTGAAGAGGCCGCGGCCGCGCAAACCACAGCCCCTATAGCTGCGGTTGAAGAGGCGGTTGTGGCAGAAGAGGCGGCGCCAGAGGTTGCGGTTGAAAAACCTGCAGCCAAACCCAAGCGCGTGCGCAAGCCGGCAGCTAAAAAGGCGGTGGCCGTCGAGGAGACCCCGGCGGATGCGCCAGCGCCAGAAGCTGTTGAACCGTCTCCGGTCCCCGAAGCGGTCGCAGCGCCTGTTGCGCAGGCAGACCCGGCGCCATTGGCCGCCGAACCTGAGCCAGAGAAACCGGCCGCGCCCAAAAAACGCGGTTGGTGGTCACGCGGCTAAAGATCTTACAACGACAAAGGGGCTCCGCAATTGCGGGGCTCTTTTGCGTTCAAAGGGTGAAATTCAAGCCTATCCGCCGCTTTTTCGTATGAAAAATCGCAGTTCTGCGCCTTCGCTATCTTGCGATATCAGTCTGTGCCCCGCCTCAGCGCAGAAATGCGGCACATCAACGATGGCGGCCGGGTCATCGGCCCGCATGAGTAAAACAGCGCCCTCAGCCATTGCCATCAAGCGTTTGCGGGCTTTGAGCACCGGTAAGGGGCATAATAGCCCAATCGCATCCAATTCTTCGTCCCAAGTCATCGCAGCGCCCTATTGTCGATCATTGCACTCTTAAGCCCACTCCATGCCGTAAAATTTTCGCGCGCGCCAGAGGCAGAGATGCGATTTCATCGGTTGCAGGGCATGGTGCGACGCGCGGCGCGGGTAGCTTGATGTGACAAACTTACAGATGACGCCAGCGCTGAGATAGCCTATTACAGTTTAAGACAGGAAAGGCCGCTGTAATGTTGGGAATTGATCTATGGGATGCCGGGCTGATGCCGGCCATGTTTGTGGCGCTGCTCGGCGGGTTGATCAGCTTTGCCAGCCCCTGTGTTTTGCCCATCGTTCCGCCCTATTTGGCCTATATGGGCGGGGTGAGCATGGATGATATGAGCGCTACCGCACAGGCCCGTCGGCGTGTGGTTTTGGCCGCCCTGTTTTTTGTTTTGGGCCTGTCCACTGTGTTCATCCTACTGGGGTTTACCGCCTCAAGTTTTGGCCGCCTGTTTTTGTCCAATCAAGATTGGTTTGTCAGCGGCGCTGGCATTTTGGTGATGGTGTTCGGCGCGCATTTCCTGGGCGTGATCCGCATCGGAATTTTGGACCGCGAAGCGCGGATTGAGGGGGGCGACCGCGGTGGTTCGGCCTTTGGTGCCTATATTTTGGGGCTGGCCTTCGCCTTTGGCTGGACGCCTTGTTTGGGGCCCATTCTGGGCACAATCCTCGCGCTTGCCGCCGATACGGCCAATCCCGCCAAAGGGGTCATCTTGCTCGCCACCTATGCGGCGGGCCTTGGGATACCCTTTGTGCTGGTGGCGGTGTTCTTCCCGTCTCTCAAAGGTCTAATGGCTTGGATGAAACGCCATATGATGCGGATCGAACGGATCATGGGTTTGCTGCTCTGGACCGTTGGATTGATGATGGTCACGGGGCAGTTTACCCAGTTCAGCTGGTGGATTTTGGAGCAATTTCCCGCCCTTTCAGCCCTAGGGTGATGAATGGGCTGGGACCGGCTGTGCCGGGCTGTGATGCTTTGACTGTATAAAGAGATTTAATTCTTGATCGGCATAGGTTAGGAGACCCTTATATTTTGAGGTCTCCCCATGGGACAGAGTTTTAAACGCAAAGTATTTTATATTCCCGGGTATGATCCAATTCATCCCCGCAGGTATCGTGAGCTCTATCGGGCAGAGTCTGCGGCGCAGGCTGCCATCAGCGGCTATGACATCCATCTCAGTGCAAAAACTGGCCCGGGGGGCTATGGCTGGTTTGTGGACAGTGAGATTGACGGCAGATCAACACGCGCGGAATTCGAAGTCATGCTTTGGTCCGATCTTGTTCGTGCCTCCATGCGCAGTGGCATTCTGGCGACCTATGGGCAGATGGTGCGCACCGCCTATATTTACATCGCGAGCGGCGCGCTGTGGCGACTTATGCAGCTGCGCAAAGGGCCGGTGATCGCTGCCCTCTATCCAGTGGTGATGTTGATCGGGCAGGCGGCTGTGGCTGTGGCTCTGGCCTATGCGGCGGGGGCGGCGTTGAGCCTGTGGCATCCCGGCCTTTTCTGGCTTGGGCTCGTGGTGATCCCTTGGGTCCTGATGGGGTTTCGCCGCTATGACAATCGGTTTTTTGCCTATTATTTGATGCATGATTACGCCTATTCGGCCGCGGCCCGCGGGGCCAATCCGTCCGAATTGGAGGCTCGATTGGCGCAATTTGCAACGCGCGTGGTGGCAGCGCTGCGCAGCGATGTGGACGAGGTGTTGCTGGTCGGCCATTCCTCCGGGGCGCATTTGGCCATCTCGCTCTTGGCGGATATCGAGCGCAGTGGCGCGCATCAAACCGGCGGCCCGGCCCTGTCTTTTTTGAGCCTGGGGCAGGTGGTGCCGATGGTGTCTTTTCTGCCTAACGCCCACCGCTTGCGTCGTGATTTGAGGCATATGAGCGGGCAGAGGCAAATGACCTGGGTTGATGTCACCGCGCCGGGTGATGGCTGTACCTTCGCGCTTTGTGATCCGGTGGCTGTCACCGGTGTGGCCCCGCCGGATCAAAAATGGCCTCTCGTGCTGTCGGCAGCTTTTAGCCAGACCTTATCTGCTGAAAAATGGCGGGCGTTGAAACGGCGGTTTTTCCGGCTGCATTTTCAATATATCTGCGCATTTGATCGTCCCGCAGATTATGACTATTTCCAAATAACTGCTGGCCCTTTGACGCTTGGCGCGCGCTATAAAGATCGTGCGCCCTCTCCTGGAAAAGTCACCCGTGCGGTGTCAAAATACAGGCAGACCTGCCCATGAGCCCGCCCCTCCTGCCGCCAAAACCGCCCGCGCGGCCGGGGCGGGTGTCCTTGTGGCGCTATGTCAAACTGTTCCGGCGCGATTTGCTCTCGGCGCAACCGGCCAAACTTTACCGCGCTTGGATGGCGGAGTTCAAAACGCCCTTCTTTCGCAGCTATCTGGTCAATCAGCCCGAGCTTGTGGATTTGGTGCTCAAGCGCCGACCGCGAGATTTTCCGAAGTCAAACCGGGTCAGCGAAGGCTTGCGACCGCTTTTGGGAAATAGCGTGTTTTTGACCAATGGCGCCGAATGGGAGCGGCAGCGCCGGATTATTGATCCTGCATTTGAGGGGGGGCGTCTGCGCGAGGCCTATCCTGCAATATCAGCCGCTGCCGAGGCAGCCGTGGCGCGTCTTGCGCCTAAGGCCGGAGGCGGTCCGGTGGAGATCGAGGCGGAGACCAGCTTTGCCGCTGCGGATGTGATCTTTCGCACTTTATTCTCTATTCCAATTGAGGATCGCATGGCGCGGCAGGTGTTTGAGGAGTTCAAGACCTATCAACGCAGCCAACCGGTGGTCAATCTTGCCGCATTCTTTAGCTTGCCCAGCTGGGTTCCACGGCCCTTTTCCCGCAGAACCCGGCGCAGCGCGGAGGTGATACGCCGATTGATCACTGAGTTGACCGATAAGCGCGCAGAGGCGCTGGCGGCTGGCACAGCGCCCAATGATCTCGCGACAAAAATCATGACCACAAAAGACCCAATTACAGGGCAGCTGTTTTCCGCGTCCGAAATGGTGGATCAGGTCGCTATTTTCTTTTTGGCCGGGCATGAGACCAGTGCCTCTGCCCTGTCATGGGCGCTTTACCTAATGGCGACGCATCCAGACTATCAAGAGAAAGTGGCCCGGGAAGGGGCCGCTTTGGGGCCGCAGGCGCGATTTGAGGACCTGCGTGCGCTGCGTGTCACCCGGGACGTGTTTCGCGAAACTCTACGTCTGTACCCTCCCGTGCCGATGATGGTTATAGAGGCGGCCCAGGCCGAAAGATTTCGCGGACGTGATGTCGCGTCTGGCAGTCAGGTGGTGCTGAGCCCTTGGCATCTGCATCGTCACATGCGGCTGTGGGACAATCCCGATGGGTTTGATCCGGAGCGTTGGCACAGTGAGAACGGAAAACACTGCCAGCGCGCCGCCTATATTCCCTTTTCTGCGGGTCCGCGGGTCTGCACCGGGGCGGGTTTTGCGATGCTTGAGGGGGTATTGTTGCTCGCGCGATTGTGTGCGGCTTATGAATTTACACCCATAGCAGAGCAGGTGCCGCAGCCTGTCGCGCATCTGACGGTGCGCGCGCAAAGTGGAATTTGGCTGAAGCTGCGGCCACGTGGGATTTGATCCAATTATGCGGGTCTGGGCAATTTGCGGCTGGCATCCCTGCGGGCGGCGTTGCGGAGTTTATGGCCATGCGCATCCAAAAAGCCCTGTGCCCGCTCGGGTGACTTTCGTGACAGCTCATAGACCCACTCGGCCACGGCCTGTTGTATGATTTTGGACGGATCCTCGGCAAGCTCAGCGGCCCACCCCAGTGCGCGCTCGCGGATCGCCAAATTCGCCGCGTTCGGATTGCGCATTTTGGCCCAGGGCAATGTCATGGCCAATGCAGCTCTGCGGGTCCATAAATGCGGGCTTTGCGGCCAGGCGGCCATCTCATCCATGCGCGTCACATCCGCGCTCAAGCGCCGGTGCCCAGCCAGGCAGAGATGATCGCAAATGGCCGCGCAATCGACTTCCGCCAGCCAGGTTTGCAGCAATTGCCAAGCGGCGTTGTCATCGGGACGGATGCGGGCCTGCGTCAGCAATTTTGCGGCGCAAATGCGGCCCTCATGGGCGTTGCTCGCCCACAGTTCAGCGGCCAATTGCAGGCGATCTGCCAGCGACAGGTCCTGGCGCCATTGGCGGGCCTGATCGTCCAGCACCGGGGTGGTTAAACCCCAATACACACGCTCAACCTTGTAATAGGCCCGCATTTTTGCCGCCTTGCCGGGGACTTCATGCAGCTGCAGCATGGCAATGGCATCTTCGATCAACATATTCTGGGCCCTCAGGTGCGTGTTCAATCGCAACAGATTCTGTGCTGTGACCCGACAGCTCATGGCCCATTCACCCCAAGAGGTCCAGTGATCGCGCTCATTTTATCCGCTTGGATAATATTTCTCTTTTAACCTCATCATCACCATAAGGCAGGTTTAGACAGAGCAGACACACAGTCAAACTTAGTCGGTGAGTCGGGAATTTTGATTGCATTCAACGTCATGCCCGTCCAACCGACAGGATACGTCAATGGGTATGGTGGAACGAATAAACGTCCAATTTCTTCTTTAAAACCGAACCTTTGATAGTAACCAGGGTCACCATAGACCAGTAAAACGCCAACACCATCCTTTGTGAGCATGTCTATTCCAGAGTTAATGAGAGCGGAGCCGATACCTTGGCTTTGATATTCTGGAGATACTGCAAGTGGAGAAAGAATATATCCAGAGAGGTCATATGTTGATTTCAAAAATACGGGGCTATAGCACACATATCCAATCAGTTTGCCGCCGAGCTCAGCAACCAATGACTTGATCGGGGGGCGCGTGGTCTCTTTGAAAAGATCAGCAGATAAATCACGAATAAGCTTATTCTCTTCAGCCGCAAACGCAGCTTCAATAACCGATTGGATAGATGCCAAGTCTGTGCCTTGAGCAAGTCTGATGCTTATCCTGTCCGAGCGTGTGACCGGTACGTTTGTTGGGTTCATTCTGAAAACCTCAAGTTTTAGTCATGATTGATGTTCGATCTTTTATCTTGCAGCTTCGTCCTTTTCAAAATGGAAAGAACACGCGTGATTTTGAACTCATATCCTTTTCGGGCCTTGTTTTTTTGTCATCACAGCCATGTGGATACCAACAGTGAGATGCAGTCACTTTCACCGGGACAGGCCAATACCCTATACCCGAGGCCTGCATGTTTTCAGTTATTCCACTGTGACAGACTTGGCCAGGTTGCGGGGTTGATCGGCATCAGTGCCCTTGGCCAGTGCCGTATGATAGGCGAGCAGTTGCGCGGGGATGGCGTAGATGATGGGGGCCAGAAGATCGGGGGTTGTGGGCATCGTGATTTGTGCCCAGGTGCCCTCGGCCGCTGTCTTTAGCCCTTGCTTGCAGGAGATCAACAGCACTTGGCCAGACCGGGCCATGACCTCTTGCATATTGGAGACTGATTTGTCGAAAAGAGGATCCATGGGGGCCATGACCACCACCGGCACAGTCTTGTCGATCAGAGCAATGGGTCCGTGTTTCAGCTCACCTGAAGGATAACCTTCGGCGTGTATATAGCTGATTTCTTTTAATTTCAGGGCGCCCTCCATGGCGAGAGGGTAGAGCGCACCCCGTCCTAAGAAGATGATATCCTGCGCCGTTGCTAATTTTTTGGAAATGTCTTGCACAGCGCCATCAATGCCGAGCGCTTGGCTGATCAGACCGGGCAGGCGGTTCAGCTCTGCGATATGGGCGCGATATTGCGCGGCATCAATTGTGCCCCGCGCATAGGCGATTTTGATCGCAAGAAGGGCCAGGACTGTCAGCTGCGCGGTGAAGGCTTTGGTCGAGGCCACACCAATTTCGACCCCCGCATGCAGCGGCAAAACAAGATCACTTTCCCGCGCAATGGAGCTTTCGGGCACGTTCACCACCGATAGGATGGTTGCGTTTTGTGAGGCCATATAGCGCAGCGCGGCCAGCGTGTCGGCTGTCTCCCCCGATTGGCTGACAAAGAGGGCGCAGGTTCCAGGGCTGACAGGGGGCTCACGGTAGCGAAACTCGGAGGCAACATCGACATCGACCGGCAGGCGCGCAATTTTTTCAAACCAATATTTCGCCGTCAGTGCGGCATAAAAGGCCGTGCCGCAGGCCACCATGGTCAGCCGGTCAATATGGGCCAGGTCAATATTATGGTCTGGCAGCTCAACCTCTGAGGCATCCGCGTTTTGGTAATGGCTCAGCGTGTTTTTGAGCACCGACGGTTGCTCGGCAATCTCTTTGGCCATGAAGTGCTTATAGCCGCCTTTGTCTACGCGTGCGGCATCGATGGCGATTGTGCGCATCTCGCGATTGGCCAGAGTGCCATTTTCGTCATAAATTTCAATAGATGATCGGGTGATCACGGCAAAATCACCCTCTTCGAGATAGGTGATTTTATCTGTCAGAGGGGCCAATGCGATGGCATCCGAGCCCACATAGGCTTCACCATCGCCGTGCCCGATGGCCAATGGAGAGCCTTTGCGCGCAGCAATCATCAAGTCATCTTCGCCTTGAAAGAGAAACGCGAGGGCGAAGGCCCCCTCTAGGCGGGCTATGGTTTTTTGCGCGGCCTCTTGGGGGCTGTGGCCTTGCGACATGTAATATTGGGTTAAAAGCGCCACGGTTTCCGTGTCTGTGTCGGTCTCATGGGTCAGTCCGAGAGCGTTTAATTCTGTGCGTAATTCCTTAAAATTTTCAACAATGCCATTGTGCACCACAGCCACAGGCCCAGCTTTATGGGGATGGGCGTTTAAGGTGGTGGGGGCGCCATGGGTTGCCCAGCGGGTATGGCCTATGCCCGCTTTGCCCGACAAGGGTTCTTCAACCAAACGGTCCGACAGGTTTACCAGCTTGCCAACGGCCCGGCGGCGTTCGAGATGGCCTGCGTTGACCGTGGCGATGCCGGCGCTGTCATAGCCGCGGTATTCCAGGCGTTTGAGCGCTTCGACCAAGATTGGAGCGACTTGGTGATTTCCTAATACGCCAACAATTCCGCACATGGGTTCAATCCTTCGTCTTATTTCGTCTTGCGGCCTTAAGCGCGCGCAATTTTTTCATTAATTTCAAAGCCAATCCAGGTTTATTGTCTTGTTTGGCGCGGGCAATGGCCAGACTTCCGGCGGGCACATCCTGCGTGATCACCGATCCGCTGGCGGTCATAGCTTCTTGCCCGACGGTGACCGGTGCAACCAGCATTGTGTTTGAGCCGATAAAGGCCTCTTCGCCTATACTTGTGTGATGCTTCATCACCCCATCATAGTTGCAGGTGATCGTACCGGCGCCGATATTGGCCCGGGCGCCGATGTGCGCATCGCCAATATAGGACAGGTGGTTGACCTTAGCGCCTTCTTCGAGAGCGCTGGCTTTGATTTCCACAAAATTGCCAATTTTGACATCCTCGGCCAGTTCCGCGCCGGGGCGTAGGCGGGCATATGGGCCAATGATGCAACCGCGCGAGACATGCGCGCCTTCCAAATGTGAAAACGCGCGGATCTGAGCGCCGCTTTCGACCGTGACACCCGGGCCGAAAACCACGTTTTGCTCAATGATTGTATCGCGACCAATGACGGTATCATAGGAAAAATGCACGGTTTCGGGGGCCGGCATAGTCACGCCATCCTCTAAAGCCTCCGTGCGGCGCAGATTTTGGAACTCTTTTTCGGCCTGCATCAATTCAACCCGGCTGTTGACGCCAAGCGTTTCGCGCTCTGCGCAACGAACTGCCGTGCATGGCAAGCCGCGCGCCACGGCCTTGCCAATGACATCGGTTAAATAGAGCTCCCCGGAGGCGTTGTTCGCATCAATTTCTGACAATAAATCGAAGAGGAGGCCCGCGGAGGCGGCCATGACGCCGCTGTTGCAAAGGCTCACCGCTCTTTCGGCGGGGCTGGCGTCTTTGAATTCAACAATTCGCTTCAATTTGTCACCATCTGTGATCAACCGGCCATATCGCGCCGGATCTTTCGCCTCAAATCCAAGCACTGAGACGGCCGAGTCGCTGAGCGTGGCGCTTAATTCCTCGAGGGTGCGCGATTGAATAAGGGGGCAATCACCGTAAAGAACAATGACGGTTCCATCAAAATCACTCAATGCGGCGCGGGCTTGATCGACGGCGTGACCGGTGCCCAATTGGGCTTCTTGCCGCACAACTTCCACCTCTGGATCTTCGGCGCACGCAGCAGCGCTCACCGCCTCAAAGCCATGGCCAGCGATAATAATCGTCCGTTTAGGGTCCAAGGCCCGCCCGGCGCGCATAGCGTGGACCAACATGGGGGCACCGGCCACCTCGTGCAAAACTTTTGGCAGCTCAGATTGCATTCGGGTGCCTTTTCCCGCGGCAAGAATGATGAGTGCGATATTCATTTGCGGATCTAAGTCCTTTATAAATCAGTGGAGCCCTTTTAAGGGTATAAGGGAAATCGACAAGCTGTTTTGCACAAACTCCGCTTTTTGCAATCGGCGTAACCAAAGAGGCAAGAATATGCTCAAACCCTGCGTGGTCTTTGACCTGGATGGCACGCTTGCCGATACAAGTGGAGATTTGCTCAAAGCGGCCAACAGCTGTTTTCGCGGCCTTGGGCTGGGTGATCTGCTGCAGGCGCCACAGGACAGCGGCATTGCCTTGCGCGGCGGGCGGGCGATGCTCAGCGCTGGGTTCGAGCGGGCCGGCTGGGCGGATATGTCTGAAATAGATCGGCAATATCCAATTTTATTGCAGGCCTATGGTGCCGATATCTCGGAGCTGACGGTCTTTTACCCCGGTGCTCTGAACGCAGTGGCCCGGCTGCGTGCCTCTGGATATGCGGTGGCGATTTGCACCAATAAGCCTGAAGCTCTGGCGGTGCAGTTGATGCAGGCTTTAAACGCCAGCGCCTATTTTGACGCTTTGGTGGGCGCAGATACGCTGGCGCAGCGCAAACCGGACCCGGCGCCCCTGTGGGAGGCGGTGGAGCGCGCCGGTGGGGATCGCGCGCGGGTCTGTTTGATTGGGGATACGGTCACGGACCGTTCAACCGCCGCAAATGCTGACATCCCATCGGTGCTGGTGACCTTTGGGCCGGGCGGGGGCGATATGGAGGCCTTGGCGCCCGCAGCTTTACTGCATCACTTTGATGATCTGCCCGATGTGGTCGCTCAGCTGATCGGTTGAGCCAAAAGATCAAGCAAGGGCTGTGCGCTGGCGGTGTGGCCCAGCGTCTCAATGGCGCGGTGGATCGCTTGACTGCGCGCCTGGCCGAGAACCGGGCCGGCATAGTTAAAAAATTTTGCTTCCAAATCTTCTTTGCTTGGCGGGTCGGTCGGGTCCCATTCCGGTTCGAACCAGTCCGATTGCAGGCGGTCTCCGGCCGCCAAGGTAATCTCAGCGCGCGCCATGCGCCGGTTGGGAAAGGCTTTATTCGCTGCCGCATCCTCGCCCATCGTTAGTATCGAAGACAGACGCTGAACCTCCGGGTGGTCCAGTGCTGCCTCAGCGACATGTTCGGGCAAGACGGTGCCATGCACCAAGGCGAGAGCGCATGGGAAGGAGGTTGAATACTGCGCCTCTTCGGTCGTTGTGACCTGTTTTGTGCCCAATCGCACGGATTCGTGAAAGGATACGATATGCAGCGCGGTGATGGCTCGGCTGTCAAAGCCATGGCGTTTTTGCAGGTCCAGCACCGCCGCAATCGGTGCTTGTGCCCAACGGCAGACGGGGTAGGGCTTGAAATATTGTTGACAGATCAGCCAAGTGTCTCCCAAATCTCGCCAATGGTCAGTGCTGAGTGTGAGCGCAGGGGCGCCGGTGAAGCCGCGCGCGGCCAAACGTGCCGCAGAGACCCCGCACATTGCCCCCCAACCGGAGCCATCCTTGAGCATTGTTGGGTGATCGATACAGCGCATCATTTGGCTCCGGGGGCCGTGATATTCTGCAATTCCCATGGCATGTGCGGTCTGCGCGCGGTCCAGCCCCATCAGGCGTGCGGCCAGGCCGGCAACCGCCACGGCCACCCAAGCGCCAGAGGTGTGATAATCTGGAACGCTGGCATGCTGTGCCATAGCGGTACGGCAGGCCAGCTCATAGCCAAGCGTGAGGCAGAGCAAAAATTCCTGACCCGAGACATCGCCCAACTCTTGCGCCAGCCCATAAAGCGCCGGCAGCACGCCGCAGCCCGCGTGCCCTTTGGCCGGGTTAAACCCATCATGGCCATCAAGCGCATCAATGGTCATCCCGCCGGCAAGCGCCACGCCAGAGACGGAGGCTCCGCGCCCGTCGAACATCATGGGCAGCGCGCCGCCCATATCCAAGGCGCTATAGTCGCGAATAATGCGCGACAATTTTGTGCCAGCGCCACCGGCTCCAACGCCGATGAGATCCAGAAGGCACAATTTGCTTTGCCTGCGCACCTGCGGTGGCAGGTCGTCCCAGGTGAGCTCGGCGATGAAGTCTAAAATCCCCTCTGGTGTCGTCATATCGGCTCCTCCCATGGTCTCAAGCCTGCGCCGCAAGCGCGCAAATTCTGATCTGTTTGCGACATGGCGGGCAAAAGTGGATTGACTTTGCCCGCAGCAAGACCAAAACCTGCCGCATGACAGAGATTTTCATGGGCAATTTCACCCAGCAAGAACCCATTTTGGACGAATCCATCGCGGCGGCCGTGGCGGTCATGCAGCATGGGCGGCTGCATCGATACAATGAGGCGGCGGGCGAGGTGTCCGAAACCGCGCTCTTGGAGCAGGAATTTGCCGCGCAAATGGGCGCGCGCTATTGCCTCGCTGTGGCCTCTGGCGGCTATGCGCTGGCCACAGCTCTGCGTGCGCTGGGCGTGAAGCCCGGTGATCGGGTGTTGACCAATGCTTTCACTCTCGCGCCGGTGCCTGGGGCCATTGCCTCGGTCGGTGCTGTGCCGGTGTTTGTGGGTGTGACTGAAGGGTTGGTTATTGATCTTGACGATTTGGCAGCTAAGGCCGATCAAGCCGATGTTTTGATGCTGTCGCATATGCGTGGACATATCGTGGATATGGATGCGTTGATGGATCTGGCGCAGGTGCATAATCTCAAGGTGATTGAAGACTGTGCCCATACGATGGGCGCAAAATGGGGCGATACTTGGTCCGGACGTGCTGGGATCATCGGCTGTTACTCTTGCCAGACCTATAAGCATGTGAATTCTGGCGAGGGCGGCCTCCTGATCTGTGAGGATGATGAGATCATGGCGCGGGCCATTATGCTGTCAGGCAGCTATATGCTCTATGGCAAGCACCGTGCAGGGCCCCCGATCGAGGCTTTTGAGGCGGTGCGGCTGGTCACCCCCAATATTTCAGGGCGGATGGACAATCTGCGCGCCGCCATTTTGCGCCCACAGCTGCGCCAGCTCGAGGCACAATGCGCAGCTTGGAATGATCGCTATCATGTCGTGGACCAGGGGCTTGCCCAGGTTGCAGGCCTCACGCGTATCAAGCGGCCGCAGCAAGAAAAATTTGTTGCCTCCTCCTATCAGTTCCTATTGCTCGATTGGTCATCGGCGGCGATCCGTTCTGTTCTGGCGCGCTGTTTGGCCCGCGGGGTGGAGCTTAAATGGTTTGGGGCCCCAGATCCGGTCGGGTTCACCAGCCGTTATGACAGTTGGACCTATGCGCCCAGCAGTGCCATGCCCAAGAGTGATCGTATTTTGCACGGTGTGATTGATATGCGGCTGCCTTTGACCTTCTCTTTGGATGATTGCGCCATTGTGGCGCGTATTATCGCCGAGGAAGTGGCTCAAGAGGCAAAGGGGGCGTGAGACCTCTGCCCGGTCTTTTCGGGTTTATTTGCCACCGGCCGGGTGCTTAGGCTGGACAGGCCGGTGAAACTTTGCTTAAATTGAACAAGCGTTCAATAAATGGGGGTTCTATGTTTACAGCCAGTATGCGTTTCGATCTAGGAGAGGATATCCACGCTCTTCAGACATTGGTGCATCGTTTTGCACAGGAACAGATTAAACCCTTGGCTGCAGATGTGGATCGCGACAATCAATTTCCTGCGCAGCTGTGGAAGCAATTGGGGGATCTTGGGGTCCTTGGGGTCACCGTAGATGAAGACTTTGGCGGCGGCGGCCTGGGCTATTTGGCCCATACGGTGGTGATTGAAGAAATCGCCCGAGCCTCGGCCAGTGTCAGCCTGTCCTACGGGGCGCATTCGAATCTTTGCGTCAATCAGATCAACCTTAATGGAACCCCAGAGCAAAAACGAAAATATCTGCCCAAACTTATCTCTGGCGATCACGTGGGCGCATTGGCGATGAGTGAGGCGGGCGCGGGCTCGGATGTGATCTCGATGAGCCTAAGGGCTGAAAAGCGCAATGGATACTATCGGCTCAATGGCAATAAATTCTGGATCACCAATGGGCCAGATGCCGATGTCTTGGTGGTTTATGCCAAAACAGATCCTGAGGCCGGATCGCGCGGTTTGACCGCTTTTTTGATCGAACGCGATATGGTGGGGTTTTCCACCAGTGGTCATTTCGACAAGCTGGGCATGCGCGGGTCGAATACGGCGGAGCTGATCTTTGACAATGTGGAAGTCCCCTTTGAGAACGTGCTGCAACAAGAGGGTGCCGGAGCGAAGGTCCTTATGTCTGGCCTGGACTATGAGCGCGTGGTCCTGGCCGGTATTGGCTTGGGCATCATGGCGGCCTGTTTGGATGAGGTCATGCCCTATGTGGCAGAACGCAAGCAATTCGGCCAACCGATTGGCAGTTTTCAACTCATGCAGGGTAAAATCGCCGATATGTATACAGCGATGAACTCGGCGCGGGCCTATGTCTATGAGGTGGCCAAAGCCTGTGATCGGGGTGAGGTGACACGCCAAGACGCGGCGGCCTGCTGCCTCTTTGCCAGTGAAGAGGCTATGAAACAGGCTCACCAAGCCGTGCAAGCGCTGGGCGGGGCAGGATTTTTGAACGATGCACCCGTGGCGCGGCTGTTTCGGGATGCAAAATTGATGGAAATCGGTGCCGGGACGAGCGAAATTCGTCGCATGTTGGTTGGCCGAGAATTGATGGGAAAAATGTTATGAAAAATTTTTTATTAAGCCTAGGATTGGCGGTATTGGCCATGGGGGCACAGGCGGAGACGAAACTGTCGCAAGCGCATGTGAATTCGATGGCGTGTTTAGAGAACATGGGGCAAAACACCAGCTGGGGCCAATGTCTGGGTTTGATCTTTGAGCCCTGCGTCAGCTTGGAGGTCGCCTCAGACGCGCATTTGGCCTGTCTGCAAAGCGAACGCGAAGGCTGGACCGCGACTATGCGGCTTTTGCAGGAGGATGTGACCGAGGCCATCACGGTAAAATCTGCCGAAGATTTGGCAGGTATTTTGAGCGGTTGGATCAACTATGTCTCGCAAAAATGCCAGGCCGAAGGAGATCCTGAGGGCAAGCCACGTTTGGCGGCCAAGCAGCTTGGCTGCCAAATCACAGAGCTCGTCGGTTTGAGCGGTGAATATGCGGCCTGTCTCGAAGGGCGCTCCACCGCAGACTATTGTGTTTTGAAAGAGTAGAGGCGGCGCGCGGTGACACAGATGGAAGCTTCAACCGCCAAACAGCTGCATCTGCAGGCTTTGGCGCGGGTAGAGCAGGCCGCAGCGAAGGCTGCGCAAGGCGGCGGTGACGCGGCGCGAGCCCGCCATCTGGCGCGCGGAAAAATGTTGCCGCGGGACCGGGTTGCCAATCTCTTGGACCCCGGCAGCGCATTTTTAGAAGTTGGGGCCACCGCTGCCCATGGTATGTACGAGGGCGCGGCACCCTGCGCTGGGCTCATCACAGGTGTCGGCACAGTGCATGGACGCCAAGTTATGGTGATTTGCAATGATGCTACGGTGAAAGGCGGCACCTATTATCCGATGACCGTGAAAAAACATCTGCGTGCCCAAGAAATTGCCCAAGAGTGCCATCTGCCCGTGGTGTCTTTGGTCGATAGCGGCGGGGCGAATTTGCCCAACCAAGATGAGGTTTTCCCAGATAGGGATCATTTTGGCCGCATTTTTTATAATCAAGCTCAGATGTCTGCCAAAGGCTTGGCGCAGATTGCTGTGGTGATGGGGTCTTGCACGGCCGGGGGCGCCTATGTGCCGGCCATGGCGGATGTGTCGATCATCGTCAAAGAGCAGGGGACGATTTTTCTCGCGGGGCCGCCATTGGTCAAAGCGGCCACAGGCGAGGTGGTGTCTGCGGAAGACTTGGGCGGCGGAGATGTGCACACGCGCCTGTCGGGGGTCGCCGATTACCTGGCGGAAGATGACACCCATGCTCTGGCTCTGGCGCGTGAGGCGGTGCGCCACCTGCCAGCCGCTCCGCCCCAACCCGCCTTTGCGCCGGCGGGCGACGCGCAAGCACCTGGTATGGATGACATTTTTGATGTGATCCCGAGTGATTTAACCACGCCCTATGACATTCGCGATGTGATTTGCCGGTTGACCGATGGCGGTGCGTTCGATGAATTTAAAGCGCGGTTTGGCACCACCTTGGTCACGGGGTTTGCACATATTGAGGGCATGCCGGTTGGCATTGTTGCCAATAATGGTGTGCTGTTTTCCGAGGCGGCGCAAAAGGGTGCGCATTTTGTTGAACTCTGCTCTCAACGCAAAACACCGCTGATTTTCCTGCAAAATATTACGGGATTTATGGTGGGGCAAAAATATGAGAACGAGGGCATTGCGCGCCATGGGGCGAAAATGGTCACGGCGGTCGCCTGTACCTCTGTGCCGAAAATTACCATGATTGTCGGGGGCAGCTATGGGGCAGGCAACTACGGTATGGCAGGCCGCGCCTTTCAACCGCGGTTTTTATGGAGCTGGCCGACATCGCGCACAGCCGTCATGGGGGGGGCGCAAGCGGCCGGCGTATTGGCCACGGTCAAACGTGATGCGATTGAGCGGGCGGGAGGCAGCTGGAGCGCCGCGCAAGAAGCCGCATTCAAACAGCCGACGCTTGAGATGTTTGAGACGCAATCCGATCCGCTCTACGCCAGCGCGCGATTGTGGGATGATGGGGTGATTGATCCGAGGGACAGCCGCAAGGTCTTGGCTCTCTCCCTGCGCGCGGCTCTCAATGCCCCAATCGATGAAACAAAATTTGGCGTCTTTAGGATGTAATGATATGCGAGATGAAACGACAGTGACGACCCAGCCGGACAGCTTTGGCCGCCATTGGGTCTATGTCACCGAGGCGCAGGTGCGCGGCCATGCCAAAGGGCGTTTTGGTCTGGCCATCTGGCTGATCTGCCTTTGGTTTGTTGCTGTTGGAGGCCTTGAGATTGTCCTGGGCAGCAGCGCCTCTCTGCCGCGCCTGGTCTTCGGAGCCGTGCTGTTTTTGACCGGCGCTGGCCTCGTGCTGCGCAACCGGCAAGCCTATCTGGCGGCCCTATTTGTGCCGATGATTTTTCTGATCCGCTTTTTCAGTGGGGCCTCGGGCTATGGGGGGCTGTTGAGCGGGCCTGCGCAATACTACGATCTGTGCAACGCTTTGGTGGTTGTGGGGGGATGTTTCTATCTCTTTGAAGGGGATCGTCCCAACTTTATTTTCCGGCGGCGCTACCGCAGCTATCACGCTGAAAGCTTGCAGAAATGATTCAAAAACTGCTGATTGCCAACCGCGGCGAAATTGCTTGCCGCATTGCCCGCTCTGCCCGGGAGATGGGAATTGCCACCCTGGCCATTGCCTCGGAGGCGGATGAAGAGGCGCTGCATGTGCAGTCTTGTGATGAGGCGGTGTATCTGGGCGGTCACAGCCCAGCTGAGAGCTATTTGCGCAGTGATGCGATTATCGCGGCGGCCCAAGAGCATGGCGCAGATGCCATCCATCCGGGATATGGGTTTCTGTCAGAAGATCCCGACTTTGCCCAAGCGGTGCAAGAGGCGGGCCTGATCTGGGTCGGCCCGCCCGCTGCGGCCATTCGGGCCATGGGGCTCAAGGATGCCGCAAAGGCTTTAATGCAAAAGGCCGGAGTTCCGATTGTGCCGGGATATCACGGCGAGACGCAGTCTTTGGAGCGGCTGCAACAAGCCGCCGCAGAGATTGGCTATCCCGTTCTCATCAAGGCGGTGGCGGGCGGTGGCGGCAAAGGGATGCGCCGTGTCGACCGGCCTGAGGAGTTTGCGGCTCATCTGGCCTCGGCACAGTCAGAGGCGCAAGGCGCCTTTGGCAATGCGCGGGTGTTGATTGAAAAATTCATTGCCAACCCACGCCATATTGAAATCCAAGTGTTCGGTGATGGGCAGAAAGCTGTGCACCTCTATGAGCGGGATTGTTCTTTGCAACGCCGTCATCAAAAGGTGATTGAGGAGGCGCCTGCGCCGCATATGCCAAATGCGGTTCGCGACGCGATGGGGCGGGCGGCGGTGCGCGCCGCTCAGGCCATTGGTTACGCCAGCGCAGGCACGGTTGAGTTTATTGTGGATGGCAGCGCCGCTCTGAACGAAGACAGCTTTTATTTCATGGAGATGAACACGCGATTACAGGTGGAGCACCCCGTCACCGAAGAGATTTTAGGCATAGACTTGGTGGCCTGGCAGCTGCAAGTTGCGGCGGGGGGGCTGTTGCCGCTGAAGCAAGATGAAATCCATGCGCAGGGTCACTCCATTGAGGCGCGGCTCTATGCCGAAGATTCCGCGCAGGGTTTTCTGCCTTCGATTGGCCAGTTGCATCATCTGAACTTTGGACCTGGATTGCGTGTGGAGACAGGCGTGGCGCAGGGTGGGCAGGTCACGCCCTATTATGATCCGATGATCGCAAAGCTTATCGCCACAGGCCCAGATCGTGCCAGCGCGCTCCGGCTGCTGCTGCGGGGCTTGAAATTGACTCAAATCGCGGGTCTCAAGACCAATCGTGATTTTTTGATTGCGCTTCTGCAGCACGAGGATTTTGTGGCCGGCAGCTTTGATACAGGGTTGATCGCGCGTGATATGGAGGGGTTGACCCGCGCGCCGGCACCGGCTCCGGAAGATTGGGCAAGAGCGGCGCTTTGCGCCATGGGGCTGTTGGATACTGGCCGAGATCGGCAGGGTGATGCGGGTTTCACGCTGTTCACACCGCTGCGCCAAAGCCTGGCTTTGCGCCATCAAGATGAGCTGCAAACTGTGCATGTGAGCCTACGCCCTGGGGGGCAGGCCGTGGTCAATGTGGCCGGGGAGATCTTTGAACTGGGTCCGCGTACGCTATCGCAGCGGCCTGCGGTCTTGGCCGCTGGCAAAGCCTATCTTTTTGGTGAGCAAACTCTGGTGTTTGATGTGATTGACCCCTTGGAGCGTACCGCGACGGTTCAAAGCGATGGGGCGATCACAGCGCCGATGCCTGGCTTGGTCAAACAGGTTTTCGTGCGCGCGGGGCAAGAGGTTGCCGCAGGAGACCCGATTGTCGTGCTCGAAGCGATGAAAATGCAGCATACGCTTTGCGCCGATCACGCGGGCCGCGTTGAAAACTTAACGGCGCGGCAAGATCAACAAGTGGATGCGGGTGTGGTTTTGGCTGTGATTGAAGCCGCACAGGAGGACGCGTGATGAGTAAGGCGGTGGAGATTTTTGAGGTTGGCCCGCGTGACGGGCTTCAAAATGAACCGGCCTTTATCTCCTCGGAGGATAAAATCGCCCTGACGCAGGCTTTGGCGGGCGCGGGCCTTCGGCGGATCGAATGCGCCAGTTTTGTCAGCCCCAAATGGGTGCCGCAAATGGCAGATGCGGCGCAGGTGGTTGAGGGGGTGACACCCGGCGCGGCGCAGCTCTATGCTCTGGCCCCCAATAATCGGGGTTTGCGGGCGGCTTTGGCGACCCCGGTCGGGGGGCTTTGTGTGTTCATCGCGGCAACCGAAGGTTTTAGCCGCGCCAATACGAATATTTCGCTCGCCGGGGCTGTGGAGCGTGTGCAAGACGTCATTGCGACATTCAGGGCTGAGGCGCCGGAGGGGGTGCGGCTGCGCGGTTATATTTCCTGCGTCACTGAATGCCCCTATGATGGGCCCGTCGCCCCCTCCGAAGTGGCCCGGCTTGCTGAGCTGCTGCATGGCGCGGGCTGTGACGAAATTTCCCTCGGCGACACCATAGGCACGGCCTATCCTGAGCAGGTGGCGCGCATGTTGGAGGCTGTGGTGCGGGTCGTGCCGGCCGAAGCATTGGCCGGTCATTATCATGATACTGCGGGACGGGCCTTGGCAAATATCGATGTGTCCCTCGACTATGGATTGCGGATTTTTGATGCCTCCATTGCTGGCTTGGGCGGCTGTCCCTATGCGCCTGGAGCGAAGGGCAATGTGGATACGGAATTGGTCTATGACCATCTTATCGCCCGCGGATATGACATCTCTGGTGCGCCAGATCGCGCCGGATTGGCGCAGGCCGCGCGTTTGGCACGAAAAATTCTGGGACGCACAGAAGGCGCAAAAGATGCAATTTGATACGATAGACAGCGCAACAGATGCACAAGGGGTCTGTACGGTTTGGTTGAACAGGCCCGAGAAACACAACGCCTTATCTGCTCAGATGATCGACGAGATGACCGAAATGGCCGCAAATTTGCGCCACAGTTCGGCGCGGGTCGTGGTTTTGGCCGCGCGCGGCAAGAGCTTTTGCGCCGGTGGAGATTTGCAATGGATGCAAGCGCAGATGCAGGCGGATCGTGCGACCCGGCAAGAAGGCGCGCGACGTCTTGCGGGGATGCTGCAGTCTTGGAACACGCTGCCGCAGCCGGTGATCGGACGTCTTCACGGCAATGCCTTTGGCGGCGGGGTCGGGCTGGCCTCTATCTGTGACGTGGCCATTGGGGTTGAGAATGCTTGGATGGGGCTCACGGAAACCAAGCTTGGGCTGATTCCGGCAACCATCGGTCCTTATGTGATTGCGCGCATGGGCGAGGCGGCGGCGCGGCGTGTGTTCATGTCTGCACGCAAGTTTTCTGCGCAAGAAGCGCAGAGCTTGGGGCTCTTGGCCAAGACCGTTGCCGAAGACGCGCTTGACCGGGCGGTGACGGCAGAGGTGACACCTTATTTAAGCTGTGCTCCGGGGGCCGTGGCCGCGGCGAAAAAATTGGCGCGCGCCCTGGGTCCGGTCATTGACGCGCAGACCATTGAAATGACGGTCACAGCTTTGATTGCGCAATGGGAAAGCCCAGAGGCGGAGGAGGGAATTGCCGCCTTCTTCCAAAAATCTGCGCCAAGCTGGCAGGCCCGTTGATCGGTTTTGGATAAATTTTTTATAAGACCGGCTGGGATTGCGCAATCCGGGCGTTGACCCTTTTGAGCCCGAAGCGTAGTACAGGCGGCATGTTGTGCCACTAGCGGCGCATGTAAGGAGCCAACGTGGAAAATATTGCACAGGATTACCTCCCGATATTGATGCTGCTGGCAGTGGCGATAGGATTGGGCATTGTTTTGTTATTGGCTGCAGCTGTGGTCGCGGTGCGCAATCCAGACCCGGAAAAAGTCTCCGCCTATGAATGCGGGTTTAACGCCTTTGATGATGCGCGGATGAAGTTTGACGTGCGCTTTTATTTGGTGGCGATCTTGTTCATTATCTTCGATCTTGAGATCGCGTTTCTCTTCCCTTGGGCGGTGGCCTTTAAGGATATCAGCATGCTGGCCTTTTGGTCGATGATGGCATTTTTGGCGGTTCTCACCATCGGATTTGCTTATGAGTGGAAGAAGGGAGCCTTGGAATGGGAGTGATGGCAGGGGCGAATACCGCTGGATTTGACCGTGATGTCGCCACGAGAGAGCTCAACAGTGAGCTTCAGGACAAAGGCTTTTTGGTCACATCAACCGAAGACATTATCAATTGGGCCCGCACGGGCAGCCTGCATTGGATGACCTTTGGCCTGGCGTGCTGCGCTGTCGAGATGATGCATGCGTCCACGCCGCGGTATGATCTGGAACGTTTTGGTACTGCGCCGCGGGCCAGTCCACGTCAATCCGATTTGATGATTGTTGCTGGGACATTGACGAACAAAATGGCGCCGGCCCTGCGCAAGGTTTACGACCAAATGCCCGAGCCGCGATATGTGATCTCGATGGGCTCTTGTGCCAATGGTGGCGGTTATTATCATTACAGCTACTCTGTTGTGCGGGGCTGCGACCGGATTGTGCCTGTAGACGTCTACGTGCCCGGCTGCCCACCCACCGCAGAGGCGCTGCTTTACGGTATTTTGCAGCTTCAAAGAAAAATTCGCAGAACAGGAACAATCGTGAGGTAAAGTCATGAAAGTTGAGCTTGGTTCGGTTGTATATCTAAAGAGTGGTGGTCCGTTGATGACTGTGGAAGAATTGGGTGAACATGCGGATGCGCGCTGCGCGTGGTTTGTTGATTTGGCAGTCCAACGCGAATGGTTCGCGTTGGCAGCATTGCAGCCTCAGGATCCGCCGAAAGCCGGCGTCGCCTCTCCTGCAAAGAAAGTTGTGAAATGACACAGGCGTTACAAGAATTGGGTGCGTTGATTGCATCAAAACGGCCCGATTGCGTGCTGTCCTATGATGTAAGTTTTGACGAGCTGACCATTGAAGTCGCGCCGTCCAATATCGTTGGGTTGGTTGATTTTCTGAAGTCCAACCGCAACTGCCGCTTTTCGACTTTGGTGGATATCACAGCGGTGGATTATCCGGGCCGCGAGAAACGCTTTGACGTCGTGTATCATTTGCTCAGCATGTATCAGAACCACCGGGTGCGCTTGCGGGCCTCTGTGCGGGCCGATGACATGGTGGCCTCGATCGTAGAGGTGCACCCTTCGGCAAATTGGTTCGAGCGTGAAATATTCGATATGTTTGGCATCCTCTTTTCTGGCCACCCGGATCTGCGCAGATTGCTGACCGATTACGGCTTTCGCGGCCATCCGCTGCGCAAAGATTTTCCAACCAGCGGCTATACGGAACTGCGCTATGACGAGGCTGAAAAGCGTGTGGTCTATGAGCCCGTGTCCTTGGTGCAAGAATACCGTCAATTCGACTTTATGTCTCCTTGGGAGGGGGCAAAATATGTGCTGCCGGGTGACGAGAAAACTGATGGGGCCAAGGGGTAAGCTATGGCGGATCCGACACTTTTGATCTGCGTGGGAGCGACGAAGGCGGGAACGTCTTGGATGTATCGCTATTTGCATGATCATGCGGCGTGTCATGTGCGGTCTGTTAAGGAATGTCATTATTTTTTAACATTTAATCCTAAGAAATTAATGCGTCAGCTGAAGGTTTTGGACCGTCTTGTGGTGCAATATGAGGCGCGTCTGATTGAGGCTGAAGCTGCGGATGATATCATCCGCATTCTCAGCTTGAGCCGCCGGATTGATGATACCAAAGCGCTGATCATGGCGCTTTCGGCAGAGCGCAGTGACGATTCCGCCTATTTGGAGTATCTGCAGGCTGGGCGTATGGATGAGACGGTCTTGCTTGACGTCACGCCGGCCTATGCTTTGCTTGAGCCCACAGAGATTGCCCGTATTTCAGCGCTGCCTATTCGCGTAAAGCTGCAATATCTGATGCGCGATCCGCTGGAGCGTCTGTGGTCGCATGTGCGCATGGTGGCCAAACGCAGTATGAAAGAGGGGCAGGATTTCTTGCTCACCTGCCAAGATATCTTGCAGCGCGTTTTATACAAACAAGAAGAGGCGCATATCGTGATACGGGGCGCTTATAAGTCGAATATCTCGCGCTTTGCCTCCGTCTTCGATCACTCGCAGTTTCAGATCGGCTTTTCGGAAAATTTGCAGGACGGCCCCAAGTTTGACGCCATGTGTTCCTATTGGGGGATCGAAGCGATAAGCCCCAGCCAGATCAAGCGCGCGCATGTGGGCCTTGCGGCGCCTTTTCCTGAAGGCCTGCGTCGGGACACTTTGGAGTTTTTAAAGGCGCAATACGACTTTGTTGCTGATAATTTCGCGGAACTGCCGGAGAATTGGCGGAAAAATCGGGAGTTGCTGGCGTGATACTACAGATCATCATCGGCCAAAACTTTGGCCAAGAAGGAGGTGCATAATGGACGGCTCCAAATTTGACGACGCTTTGACCGGCGAGCAAAAGATTCGCAATTTCAATATCAACTTCGGTCCACAGCACCCGGCGGCGCATGGTGTGTTGCGTTTGGTGCTGGAATTGGACGGCGAGATTGTCGAGCGCTGCGATCCGCATATTGGACTGTTGCACCGTGGCACGGAAAAGCTGATGGAAAGCCGGACCTATCTGCAAAACTTGCCCTATTTTGACCGGCTTGATTATGTGGCGCCAATGAACCAGGAGCACGCATGGTGTTTGGCGATTGAAAAACTCACCGGCACTGTAGTGCCGCGCCGCGCCAGCCTGATCCGGGTGCTCTATTGTGAAATTGGCCGCGTGCTCAACCATTTGCTCAATGTCACGACCCAGGCGATGGATGTGGGGGCGATGACGCCTTTGACCTGGGGATTTGAAGAGCGCGAAAAGCTGATGATCTTTTATGAGCGGGCCTGCGGTGCGCGTCTCCATGCGGCCTATTTCCGCCCAGGCGGGGTGCATCAAGATCTGCCTGATGCTCTGATCAATGACATCGAAGAATGGGCCCAGAGCTTCCCAGCGGTTTTGCAAGACATCGATACGATGTTGACAGAAAATCGGATTTTCAAGCAGCGTAACGCAGATATTGGCGTTGTGACAGAAGACGACATTCAGAAATATGGTTTTAGTGGCGTTATGGTGCGCGGTTCTGGCTTTGCCTGGGATTTGCGCCGGGCGCAGCCCTATGAATGCTATGACGAGTTTAAATTCGACATTCCTGTTGGCAAGAATGGAGATTGTTATGATCGCTATTTGTGCCGCATGGAGGAAATGCGTCAATCCGTGTCGATCATCAGACAGGCCATCGGTAAATTGCGCGAGGAGCCCGGAGATGTCATGGCGCGCGGAAAAATGACCCCGCCAAAACGCGGTGAGATGAAACAGTCGATGGAAGCTTTGATCCACCACTTCAAACTTTACACCGAGGGTTTCCATGTTCCCGAGGGCGAAGTCTATGCGGCTGTTGAAGCGCCAAAGGGTGAGTTTGGGGTGTATCTGGTCGCAGATGGCACGAATAAACCCTATCGCAGCAAGATAAGGGCACCGGGCTTTTTGCACCTGCAAGCGATGGATCACCTGTGCAAAGGGCACCAGCTGGCAGATGTGGCGGCAATCATTGGCACGATGGATGTGGTCTTTGGAGAGATTGACCGATGAGATGCCACGCCGTTCCTTTTGAAATCTATGTCGCGTCTTTGAACGCTTAAATTACAGGGCCTTACATGCTTCGTCGTCTACACGCAGATCAACCCAGCTCCTTTGCTTTCACGCCTGCCAACCAGGCTTGGGCAGAGGCGCAGATGACCAAATTCCCCGAGGGCCGGCAGGCCAGCGCGGTGATCCCATTGCTGTGGCGCGCCCAGGAGCAAGAAGGTTGGCTGACGCGGCCCGCGATTGAGGCGGTGGCTGATCTTTTGGGCATGGCCTATATTCGGGTTTTAGAGGTTGCGACCTTCTATTTCATGTTCCAGCTTCAGCCCGTTGGCCAGGTGGCGCATTTCCAAATTTGTGGCACCACCACTTGCATGATTTGCGGTGCAGAAGATCTGGTCTCCGTGTGCAAAGAAAAAATTGCCAGCAAGCCCCATGTTATTTCCGAAGATGGCAAGTTCAGCTGGGAAGAGGTGGAATGTTTGGGGGCCTGCGCAAATGCGCCGATGGTTCAGATTGGCAAAGATTACTATGAAGATCTCACCGCTGAGAAATTCGCGGATCTGATTGATCAATTGGCCGCAGGCCAGCTGCCAACCCCCGGTTCGCAATCGGGCCGCTATGCCGCGGAGCCAGCCACGGGGTTGACCTCTTTGAAAGACCGTGAGCCGGGCAAGGCGGCGTTTAACGCTTCTGTGCAATTGGCTGTGGACTTGGGGGATACGGTCAAACGGATTGACGGCAGTGAAGTGCCGCTCCTGACCCCATGGTTGGGCAAGGCTGTAAAACCGAAAGCTGCCCCGAAGGCCAAAGCAAAGGCCGCACCAAAGCCCAAAACCGCCAAGGCGAAAGCTGCCAAGGCGAAAGAGACAAAGTAACCGATCGCCTCCTGGCAAAGACAATGCGTTGAAAGACCGAACACAACATGCACAGCGAAAAAGATCATATCCAAGCCAAGAAAGGCCGGACAGCTAGTCTGGTCATCGCCGGTGCGATACTGATTTGGCTTGCCATGCAATGGGCCGCTGTGCAGCTTGATATTTCCAGCCGTTACATGCTGTTGCTGGATTTGGCCGTTATGGCTGCGATGGTTTGGTCACTTATTGTCACTTTTCAAATTTGGCGTGCGCGCCGCGATGCAGATAAAGGCTAAATGAAATGCTGAAAGATCAAGATCGTATTTTCACCAATCTCTATGGGATGCATGAGCGCACATTGAAAGGCGCCAAAGCGCGGGGCCATTGGGATGGCACGGCCGCTTTGATCAAAAAGGGCCGTGATTGGATCATTGATGAGATGAAAGCCTCCGGGCTGCGCGGCCGCGGAGGGGCAGGCTTCCCAACGGGGTTGAAGTGGTCCTTTATGCCAAAAGAAAGCGATGGCCGCCCGTCCTATTTGGTCGTGAATGCCGATGAATCCGAGCCGGGCACCTGCAAGGACCGTGAAATTATGCGTCATGATCCGCATACGCTGATTGAAGGCTGCTTGATTGCCTCTTTCGCGATGAATGCCAATGCATGCTATATCTACATTCGCGGCGAGTATATTCGCGAGCGCGAAGCGCTACAGGCGGCGATTGATGAGGCCTATGACGCTGGGTTGGTTGGCAAGAATGCCGCCAAATCGGGTTGGGATTTCGACATTTACCTGCACCACGGGGCGGGAGCCTATATTTGCGGTGAAGAAACCGCGCTTTTAGAGAGTCTTGAGGGCAAGAAGGGCATGCCGCGGATGAAACCTCCCTTTCCTGCAGGGGCGGGGCTTTATGGATGTCCGACCACGGTGAACAATGTGGAATCCATTGCGGTTGTGCCAACGATTTTACGCCGCGGTGGTGCGTGGTTCTCAGGGTTTGGCCGTCCCAACAATACGGGCACGAAACTTTTTGCAATTTCTGGTCACGTGAATACACCCTGTGTGGTGGAAGAGGCGATGTCGATCTCATTCGATGAGCTGATTGATAAGCATTGCGGCGGGATCCGTGGGGGGTGGGACAATCTCAAAGCGGTTATCCCGGGTGGATCTTCCGTGCCGATGTTGCCCGGCTCAGTCATGCGACAAGATGCGATAATGGATTTTGACTGGCTGCGCGAACAGCGTTCAGGTCTCGGCACAGCGGCCGTCATTGTGATGGATCAATCGACGGATGTGGTCAAAGCTGTTTGGCGTTTGGCAAAGTTCTACAAGCATGAAAGCTGTGGCCAATGCACCCCGTGCCGCGAGGGCACAGGCTGGATGATGCGGGTGATGGAGCGGCTGGTGACCGGTGATGCGGGACCAGAGGAAATTGATATGTTGCTGGATGTGACCAAGCAAGTCGAAGGCCATACAATTTGCGCCCTTGGTGATGCGGCCGCCTGGCCTATTCAGGGGCTCATCCGGCATTTCCGCGACGATATCGAGGCGCGCATCGCCCATAAACGCCGGCCCTTGCGTGGTTTGGCGGCTGAATAACCCATGACCCTGATCGCTTCATATCCTGCTGACATGCGCATCACGCTGAAGGCCGTTGCCTTTGCGCTGTGCTGTGTGCCGGCGCCGGCTATTGCCGCGAAGGGTTTGGCGCATGAGGTCGAGATCAACGAAGGGCTGATTGCGATTTCTATGGCCAATGTGGTCCGTGAAACCTGTCCTAGTATCTCTGCACGGCTGCTGAGGGCTTGGTTTTACATTACATCACTTGAGGCAGAGGCTCGATCGCTCGGCTATTCGCCGCAAGAGGTGAGTGCCTTTGTTAAAGATCCTGTGGAAAAAAGTCGTGTTCTGAGCATTGCTCAAAAGCGACTTGCAGATCATGGGGTTATCCCTGACCAACCCGCGACCTATTGCACCTTTGGGCTTGCTGAAATTCAAGCAGGCTCTGCGATCGGAAAATTGCTGAAAGCGAATTAGATATGTCTGACCTGCGTAAAATCATCATCGACGATCAAGAAATCGAAGTAGACGGCGCGATGACGTTGATCCAAGCCTGTGAGCAGGTCGGGGTTGAGGTGCCGCGGTTTTGTTATCATGAGCGTCTGACCATCGCTGGCAATTGTCGGATGTGTCTGGTGGAAGTTGTGGGTGGTCCGCCGAAGCCTGCCGCCTCTTGCGCGATGCAGGTCCGCGATCTGCGCCCCGGCCCAGAAGGGCAATTGCCAGTTGTCAAAACCAATTCTCCGATGGTGAAAAAAGCCCGCGAAGGGGTGATGGAATTTTTGCTCATCAACCACCCGCTGGATTGTCCAATCTGTGATCAGGGCGGAGAGTGCGATCTGCAAGATCAAGCCATGGCCTATGGCGTGGATTTCAGCCGATTCCGTGAGCCCAAAAGGGCGACAGAGGATTTGGACTTGGGACCCTTGGTCGAGACCCATATGACCCGTTGTATTTCTTGCACCCGCTGCGTGCGCTTCACCTCCGAAGTGGCCGGTCTCACCCAGATGGGCCAAACTGGGCGCGGTGAAGATGCTGAAATTACCAGCTATTTGGGGCAAACGCTCGACAGCAATTTGCAGGGCAATATCATTGACCTGTGTCCGGTTGGTGCTTTGGTGTCCAAACCCTATGCGTTTACCGCTCGTCCTTGGGAGTTGAGCAAAACCGACTCCATTGATGTGATGGATGCACTTGGCTCCAATATCCGCGTGGACACAAAGGGCCGTGAAGTGATGCGGTTTTTGCCGCGCAACCATGACGGTGTGAATGAGGAATGGCTGGCCGATAAGTCGCGTTTTGTTTGGGATGGCTTGCGCCGTCAGCGCTTGGACCGTCCCTATATTCGAGAGGCGGGCAAATTGCGTCCCGCGACCTGGCCGGAAGCGCTTGGAGCTGCGGCAGCGGCCATGGCTGGCAAAAATGTGACCGCTTTGGTTGGCGATCTGGTCTCGACAGAGGCAGCCTATGCGCTTCAGCAGGTCATAGCTGGGCTCGGTGGAAAAATTGAGTGCCGGACAGATGGGGCGCAATTACCGATGGGCAATCGGAGCGGCTATGTCGGCACTGCACGCATCGAGGATCTCGAAACTGCGCAGATGATCCAGTTGATTGGCACCAACCCGAAGATGGAAGCGCCGGTTCTGAATGCCCGTATCCGCAAGGCTTGGAGCCGTGGCGCCACAATTGGTTTGATTGGTGAGCCAGTCGATCTGACCTATGACTATGTGCATGTTGGCACGGGGCGTGCGGATCTGCAGGCCTTGCTTAAGAAAGATTATAAAGCTGTTCTGGAGCAGCCCTCCGTGGTGGTTCTGGGGCAGGCGGCTTTGCAAGCCGAGGATGGCGCGGCGGTTCTGGCGGCCACGATGGAGCTTTGCGAAAAAACTGACAGCAAATTGCTGATCCTGCACACAGCAGCGGCACGCGTTGGTGCGATGGATTTGGGATGCACCACCGAAGGGGGTCTTGCCGCCGCCGTTGAAGGCGCTGAGGTCATCTATAATCTGGGGGCGGATGAAATGGACATCGCGCCCGGGGCCTTTGTGATTTATCAAGGCAGTCATGGCGATAGAGGGGCGCATCGGGCCGATGTGATCCTGCCGGGCGCGGCCTACACGGAAGAAAATGGTATTTTTGTCAACACTGAAGGGCGGCCACAATTGGCGCAGCGCGCTGGCTTTGCGCCGGGTGAAGCCAAGGAAAACTGGGCCATTCTGCGGGCGCTGTCTGCTGAATTGGGCGCGACCTTGCCCTTTGATACTTTGGCACAGCTGCGCAATGAGATGATTGCAGCTGTCCCCCATCTGGCGGCGATTGATGGGGTGCCAGAAAATGAATGGCAGGCGGTGTCGGGCGGAAAAATGGGCAAGGGTGCGTTTGGACAGGCGATAAGCGATTATTACCTCAGCAATCCGATCGCCCGGGCCAGTGCCTTGATGGCGGAACTATCTGCCAATGCCAAAGCGCGCAATTCTGCGTCTCTTGCGGCGGAATAATTTTATGGGTTTGGTTTTGATGGATCGTTTGGACAGCTGTCGCGCACCGGAGTTTGGCGGGACTTTGCAAGGTCACGGGCGCTGCAGCGGGCTTGCGGCGTACAGAGCGGTGATTTCATCGAAAAACCATGCAGCGAAGGCTGGTATTTTTACCCAAGATACGGTTTACAGCCCAACATATGACCCGGCTGATATCTCGGCCGATATTCAGGCGAAAATCAGCACTGCTGAACGCAAGGAACGAGGGATACCAAAGGTATGAACGAATTCTTTTCCACAAACCTCGGGGTCGCAGTGATCCTTTTGGGCCAAACCCTTGCGGTGGTTGGTTTTGTGATGATCAGCTTGCTGTTTTTGGTCTATGGCGACCGGAAAATCTGGGCTGCGGTTCAGATGCGGCGTGGGCCAAATGTGGTGGGTTTGTTTGGCCTGCTGCAGACCGTGGCCGATGCCTTGAAATATGTGGTAAAGGAAATTGTCATTCCTGCGGGCGCAGATCGTCCTGTCTTTATATTGGCGCCGCTTGTGTCCTTTGTTTTGGCGATGTTGGCTTGGGCCGTTATCCCCTTCAACGCGACCTGGGTTTTGGCCGATATCAATGTGGCCTTGCTCTTTGTTTTCGCAGTGTCTTCGCTCGAAGTTTATGGGGTGATTATGGGCGGTTGGGCCTCCAACTCGAAATATCCCTTTCTCGGCTCCCTGCGCTCTGCAGCGCAGATGATTTCCTATGAAGTCTCGATGGGGTTGATCATCATTGGAGTGATTATTTCGACCGGATCGATGAATTTTGGCGCAATTGTTGCAGCGCAAAATGGCGATTTGGGCTTTTTCAATTGGTATTTCATCCCGCATTTCCCCATGGTGTTTTTGTTTTTCATCAGCGCCTTGGCAGAAACCAATCGCCCGCCGTTCGATTTGCCTGAGGCAGAGTCGGAGCTTGTGGCGGGGTATCAGGTTGAATATTCGTCAACGCCTTTTTTGCTCTTCATGGCCGGTGAATATATCGCGATATTCTTGATGTGTGCTTTGATCACCCTGTTGTTCTTCGGGGGGTGGGCCTCGCCTGTGCCTTTCATTGCCGATGGTCCGGTCTGGATGGTCGGGAAAATGGCAATCTTCTTTTTCCTGATTGCCATGGTCAAAGCCTTGGTACCGCGGTATCGCTACGATCAGCTGATGCGTTTGGGCTGGAAAGTATTTCTGCCCTTCTCCTTGGTCTGGGTGGTCTTTGTGGCCTTTGCAGCGAAATTCGGTTGGTTCTGGGGCGTCTATGCCCGCTGGACAGTGGGAGGCTAAACCAATGGCAAATATTGATTATACACGTCGGGTCAAATATTTCTTACTGCAAGATTTTTGGGCTGCGTTCAAATTGGGTATGAAATATTTTTTCCGGCCTAAGGCGACTTTGAACTACCCGCATGAAAAAGGACCCTTGAGCCCAAGGTTCCGCGGTGAACATGCTTTGCGCCGCTACCCGAATGGGGAAGAACGCTGTATTGCCTGTAAGCTTTGCGAAGCGATTTGCCCGGCGCAGGCCATCACCATTGACGCCGAGCCGCGCGATGACGGCAGCCGCCGCACCACCCGTTATGATATCGATATGACCAAATGCATCTACTGTGGCTTTTGCCAAGAGGCCTGCCCGGTGGATGCGATTGTTGAAGGGCCGAATTTCGAATTTTCAACTGAGACGCGTGAAGAGTTATTTTACGACAAATCCAAACTGCTAGAAAATGGCGACCGTTGGGAAGCTGAGATTGCCCGCAATCTCGAACTCGACGCGCCATATCGCTAAGCGGCCAAGGGAAGGAATTACGATGGGTATCGCGGAACTCGCGTTTTACGCATTTTCAATGTCCACTTTGATCGGGGGCATTTTCACAGTCGTGGCGCGCAACCCGGTGCATTCGGTTTTGTGGCTGATTTTGGCTTTTCTCTCGGCGGCGGGCCTTTTTGTCCTGTTGGGGGCGGAGTTTGTGGCCATGCTGCTGATCATCGTCTATGTCGGCGCCGTGGCGGTCTTATTCCTCTTTGTTGTGATGATGCTTGATGTGGATTTTGCTGAACTGAAAGCAGAGATGGCAAAATATCTGCCTCTTGGGTTGGTGATTGGTGTGATTGTCCTCATGCAGTTGATGTTCGCCTTCGGGGTTTGGGACTATTCGGCCGGATACGAGGGACGCTTGGCCGCTGAATTCGGCGCCGGCACCAACACCGGCGAGCTGGGTGCCATTCTTTATGATGACTATATTTTAATTTTCCAACTGGCCGGCTTGGTGCTCTTGGTGGCCATGATTGGGGCGATTGTGCTCACTCTGCGCCACCGGGTGGACGTCAAGCGTCAGGACGTGATTGCGCAGATGATGCGTGATCCAGCCAAAGCTATGGAATTGAAAGATGTAAAACCGGGGCAGGGACTATGATCGGACTTGAACATTATCTGGCCGTTGCGGCGGCCCTGTTTGTGATTGGCATCTTTGGACTGTTTCTGAATCGCAAAAATATCATTATTTTGTTGATGAGTATCGAATTGATGCTGCTGAGCGTGAATATCAACTTCGTCGCCTTTTCGGCCTTTCTTAGCGACTATGTTGGGCAGATTTTCACGCTCTTTGTATTGACCGTGGCAGCGGCCGAAGCTGCAATCGGCTTGGCGATTTTGGTGTGTTTCTTCCGTAACAAAGGCTCGATTGACGTTGAAGACGTCAACGTAATGAAAGGGTAAGGCGTTATGGAAACTATACTCCTTTTTGCCCCATTGGTGGGGGCTCTGATTGCAGGCTTCGGTCACGGGGTTATTGGCGATAAGGCGGCGCAGGTCTTGACCACCGCGCTGTTGTTTCTCTCGGCGCTTTTGTCTTGGGTGCTGTTTCTCAGCTTTGATGGGCAGACCGAAAGTATCCATATTCTGCGCTGGATTGAGAGCGGCACCTTGTCGACCGATTGGGCCATTCGCATGGACCGGCTGACGACGATTATGTTGATTGTGATCACCACCGTCTCGGCCTTGGTGCATCTTTATTCCATGGGCTATATGGCCCATGATGATCATTTCCGGGACGGTGAAAGCTATCGTCCAAGGTTCTTTGCCTATCTATCGTTTTTCACATTTGCCATGTTGATGCTGGTGACCTCTGACAACCTGTTGCAGCTGTTCTTTGGCTGGGAAGGGGTGGGCGTGGCCTCTTATTTGCTGATTGGGTTCTACATCCGCAAACAAAGCGCAGGGGCGGCGGCAATCAAAGCCTTTGTGGTTAACCGGGTTGGCGATTTCGGATTTTTGCTGGGTATCTTTGGCCTGTATCTCGTAGCCGATAGCATCAAGTTTGAGGATATCTTTTTGATCGGTCCACAACTGGCCACGATGGAGTTGCACTTTCTTTGGCGCGATTGGAATGCGGCGAATTTGATTGCCTTCTTGCTGTTCGTCGGCGCGATGGGCAAATCGGCGCAGTTGATCTTGCACACTTGGTTGCCGGACGCGATGGAAGGCCCGACCCCTGTGTCCGCCTTGATCCATGCAGCCACTATGGTCACTGCGGGTGTCTTTTTGGTGTGCCGCATGTCTCCGATTATGGAATTTGCACCTGATACGATGAATTTCATCGTCTTCCTGGGCGCTTCGACGGCCTTCTTTGCGGCGACCGTTGGACTTGTGCAAAATGACATTAAACGGGTGATTGCTTATTCAACCTGCTCGCAGCTGGGATATATGTTCGTGGCGGCCGGGCTTGGGGTCTATTCCGTGGCAATGTTCCATCTTTTGACCCACGCCTTCTTTAAGGCGATGCTATTTTTGGGTGCAGGCTCGGTTATTCACGGGATGCATCACGAGCAAGATATGCGCAATTACGGCGGTTTGCGCAAAAAACTGCCCTATACTTTCTGGGCTATGATGATCGGCACGCTGGCGATTACGGGTGTTGGTATCCCCCTCACGCACTACGGCTTTGCCGGCTTCCTGTCGAAGGATGCGGTGATTGAGAGTGCCTATGCGGGGACAATGGGAGGTTATGCCTTCTGGATGTTGGTTATCGCAGCGATGTTCACCAGTTTTTACAGCTGGCGCTTGATGTTCTTGACCTTCTTCGGCGCGGCGCGGGGCGACAAACACACCCATGAGCACGCCCATGAAAGCCCAAAGGTCATGCTGGTGCCGCTTGCGGTGCTGGCGGTTGGAGCGATTTTCTCAGGCATGGTCTTTTACAAGCCGTTTTTTGGGGACCACCATAAAGTGGAAGTTTTCTTTGGCATTGTTGAGGCAAATGCTGGCCATGATGAGGGTCATGCTCAGGGTGGATTTAGCCTGATTGCGCCCGCCCATGCCGCCACAGCCAGCGCAGAGACCGATGATGCGGCCGGTCACGGCGCAGGGGATGATGGCGCTGAGGACAAGCTGGGTCGGGGGGCGATCTATATGGCGCCCAGTAACACTGTGCTGGACGATGCGCATCACGTCCATTGGTTGGTCAAATTGTCCCCATTTATCGCTATGGTCTTGGGCTTTGCAGGGGCTTGGGCATTTTACATGACCAAGCTGGACCTGCCGCGCCGGGTGGCTGAGAGCAATCCGGTGCTCTATCGCTTCCTACTGAATAAATGGTATTTTGATGAAATCTACGATGTGATCTTCCTGCGCCCGGCGCAATGGCTGGGGCGGACCCTTTGGAAGGTTGGAGATGGCAAAATCATTGATGGTGGCATCAACGGTCTGGCCATGGGGATCATCCCCTTCTTCACCAAATGGGCCGGCCGCATGCAGTCGGGTTATATCTTCACCTATGCTTTTGGCATGGTGATCGGAATCGCAGCCTTGGTCACCTGGGTGACCATCGCGGGAGGTAAATAATGAGCAACCTTCTTAGCCTAATTACATTCATTCCTTTGGTCGCAGCGGTCATTTTGGCGCTTTTGGCCCGTGGGGATGGTGAGGCCTCGCAAAGAAATGTGAAATATCTGGCGCTGGCCGCGACAGGGTTCACCTTTCTGGCCTCCCTCATGCTGCTGTCGGGTTTTGAGCCAAATGATACAGGCTTTCAATTTGTTGAAGAGCGCAGCTGGCTTTTGGGCATGCAGTATAAGATGGGGGTTGATGGGATAAGCCTGTTGTTCGTTTTGCTGACGACATTCACAATGCCCCTGGTCGTTGCAGCCTCATGGAATGTCACGCATCGTCTCAAAGAGTATATGATCGCCTTTTTGGTGCTTGAAAGCTTGATGATCGGGGTGTTCTGCGCCTTAGATCTGGTGCTGTTTTACATGTTCTTTGAAGCCTGTTTGATCCCAATGTTTTTGATCATTGGGATTTGGGGTGGCAAAGAGCGGATCTATGCGTCGTTCAAGTTCTTTCTCTACACGTTTTTGGGCTCGGTTTTAATGCTGGTGGCCATGGTGGCCATGTTTGCTGATGCCGGGACCACGGATATGGTGGTGCTTTTGAGCCATAATTTTGGATCAGACACGCTGACTGTGGCAGGGTTTCACATTATTGGCGGGGCGCAGACGCTGATGTGGTTGGCCTTCTTTGCCTCATTCGCGGTGAAAATGCCGATGTGGCCGGTGCACACTTGGTTGCCAGATGCCCATGTGCAAGCGCCGACGGCCGGCTCTGTGGTGCTCGCGGCAATTTTGCTGAAAATGGGCGGCTATGGGTTTCTGCGGTTCTCTTTGCCGATGTTCCCTGTGGCCTCTGACCTGCTGGCGCCTTTGGTGTTTTGGATGTCGGCGATTGCGATTGTCTACACGTCATTGGTCGCCCTGGCGCAGCAGGATATGAAAAAGCTGATCGCCTATTCCTCGGTGGCGCATATGGGATATGTCACCATGGGAATATTTGCGGCCAATCAGCAAGGGATTGATGGCGCGATATTCCAGATGCTGAGTCATGGGTTTATCTCTGGCGCTTTGTTTCTCTGTGTTGGGGTGATTTATGACCGGATGCACACCCGCGACATTGACGCCTATGGCGGCCTCGTAAATCGGATGCCGAGCTATGCATTGATCTTCATGTTCTTCACCATGGCCAATGTTGGCTTGCCGGGCACATCGGGATTTGTCGGTGAATTCCTCACCTTGATGGGGATCTTTCAAGTCAATACTTGGGTGGCGCTCTTCGCGGCCTCTGGTGTGATCCTATCGGCCGCCTATGCTTTGTGGCTGTATCGCCGCGTGGTTTTGGGGGATTTGATCAAGGAAAGCTTGAAATCCATTACCGATATGGCACCGCGTGAGAAGATGATCTTTGCCCCTCTCGTGGCGATGACGCTGATCCTGGGCGTTTATCCCGCGCTCATCCTTGACATCATTGGGCCGTCGGTTGCGGCTTTGGTTGAAACCTATCACAGCAATGTGGCCGCTCACGGCATTGTGAGTTCGGCCGCATCCACTGCGTCCCATTAAAGGGGAATTTTGGAACATGATCGCTTCAGATTTCACGACTGTTCTACCTGAGGTTCTTCTGTCGCTCTATGCGATGCTGGCTTTGGTTGTTTTCGTTTATACGGGCAAGGATCGCCATGCCGTTCTCTCGATTTGGTTGACCAGCGGTGCGTTTTTGTTTCTGGCGCTGATCTTGGCGATGGGCACGCCAACCGGCACGGCCTCCTTTGGCGGGATGTTCATGGATGACAGTTTTGCACGATTTTGCAAGATTGTGATCTTACTGTCCGCGGCTTTGGTTCTGGTGATGGGCCAAGATTACGCGGCCAAGCATGATATGCTGAAGTTCGAATATCCCCTTTTGGTGGCGCTTTCGGTTGTGGGCATGATGGTGATGGTCTCCGCTGGCAGCCTTTTGACCCTCTATATGGGGTTAGAGCTGCAGTCTTTGGCCCTCTATGTGATCGCGGCCTTCCGACGAGACAGTGCCAAATCCACCGAAGCCGGGTTGAAATATTTTGTGCTGGGGGCTTTGTCCTCTGGTCTCCTGCTCTATGGTACCTCTTTGGTCTATGGGTTTGCCGGAACGGTTGAATTTTCTGGGATTATGGCCGCAACAAGCGGTGGGGATCTGTCCATCGGCTTGCTCCTGGGCCTGGTCTTTGTGATCGCTGGCATGGGCTTTAAGGTTTCTGCCGCACCATTTCACATGTGGGCGCCGGATGTCTATGAAGGGGCGCCAACCCCTGTCACCGCCTTTTTTGCCACGGCGCCAAAGATGGCGGCCATGGGGCTATTTGCCCGTGTCGTGCATGATGCATTCGGCGGCGTAATTGCAGATTGGCAACAGGTTGTGGCGGTTCTGTCGCTGTTTTCTATGTTCCTTGGTGCTGTGGCGGCGATTGGGCAAAAAGACATCAAACGTCTGATGGCCTATTCCTCAATCGCGCATATGGGGTTTGCTTTGATGGGGTTGGCCGCGGGCACCGTGTTCGGCGTACAAGCCATGCTAATCTATATGGCGATTTATATCTCCATGAACATCGGCATGTTCGCCCTCATCCTCTCTATGGAGCGTGACGGCCGGCCTGTGAGTGATATTGCCTCCCTCAGCATGCTGTCAAAATACCAACCTTTAAGAGCGCTCTGTGTCGTATTCATCATGTTCTCTATGGCTGGGGTTCCCCCGATGGTTGGGTTCTTTGGCAAATTCTATGTGCTGCGCGCCGCCTATGAGGCCAATATGGCCTGGCTCGCGATAGCCGGGGTCGTGGCCTCTGTGATTGGCGCCTATTACTACATCCGCATCGTGTATTTCATGTATTTTGGCGCGGAAAGTGAGCCACTTGATACGCAAACGCCGCGTAGGCTGACTGTGATTTTGGTGGCCTCCACCGCTGTGATCACTGTCGGTGCGGCCTTTAGCCTGTTTGGCATTGAGCCATTGGCGCAATTGGCGGCGGAGTCTCTTGCAAATTAAGTTGCCCTCTGGCGTCAGCGCCAGTTTTCATGCGCGGGCTGGATCCACAATGGATTTGGCCCGCAGTTATGATGGGGCGCAGGGTTTTCCGCATTGGATTTTGGCTGGCACACAGAGCAAAGCCCGGGGACGGCAGGGACGCAGTTGGTTATGTCCCGCTGGGGCCTTTGCGGCCAGTTTGGTCATGCAGCCCCGTTGCACCCCCGCAGAGGCCGCGCAACGCTCCTTCGTGGCTGCCTGCGCCTTGCGGCGTGCCTTGTCCAGCCTGGTGGGCGCGGGGGCCTTGGCTCAGAAATGGCCAAATGATGTTTTGCTCAATGGTGGGAAAGTGGCTGGGATCTTGCTTGAATCCTCTGGGTCTGGCCAGCTGGTGGACCGTTTGACCATTGGGATCGGTGTGAACCTCGGGCCTGCACCTCAAGATGTTGCACAAGCCAGTTTCCCGCCAATCGGCGTGGCGGATGTGACCGGCGAAAGCCTTGCGCCCGAAGCCTTTCTTGCAATCCTTGCGGCAGAATTTGCAGCGGTCGAGGCGGTTTTGCAGCAGCAAGGCTTTGCTGAGATTCGCGCCGAATGGACCGCGCACGCGGCCCGTTTGGGTGAAGAAATCACCGCACGCACAGGGCGAGAGGAGATCATCGGCCGCTTTGAGGGGCTGGATGTGCAGGGCAATTTGCTGCTGTTGACGGCAGGCGGCAAGAGGGTCATACCAGCCGCTGATATCTATTTTTAGGGCCTATCCAGATGCTACTCGCGATTGACTGCGGAAATACCAATACAGTGTTCTCTATTTGGGATGGCACGCAGTTTATCGCCAACTGGCGGATTGCCACCTCTCATAAACGCACAGCGGACCAGTATTTTGTCTGGCTCAATACCTTGATGACCCTAGATGGCATAGCCAGCGACATCGATGAGATGGTGATTTCGTCGACAGTGCCGCGGGTGGTGTTTAACCTCAGGGTTCTGGCGGATAAATATTTTGGCACGCGGCCGCTGGTGGTGGGGCGCACGGATTGCCAGCTTCCGATTGATGTGCGTGTCGATGCCGGCACGGCGGTCGGGCCGGATCGGTTGGTCAATTCCGTCGCGGGACATGATCTGTTTGGTGGGGATCTCATCATCGTAGATTTTGGCACAGCCACCACCTTTGATGTGGTCGACAGCGATGGCGCCTATATCGGCGGCTCTATTGCGCCGGGGGTGAACCTCAGCCTTGAAGCATTGCACCAAGCGGCGGCCGCTTTGCCACATGTGGATATTTCAAGGCCTTCATCGGTGATTGGCACCAATACAGTGGCCTGCATGCAATCGGGCGTGTTCTGGGGCTATGTTGGTCTTGTGCGGGAAATCTGTGACCAGATCAAAGCTGAACATGGCAAGCCGATGAAAGTCATCTCTACCGGTGGCCTTGCGCCACTGTTCCAACAATCAGTTCATTTGTTCGACGCGTTCGAAGATGAGCTTACAATGCACGGTCTCACCGTGATCCATCAATTCAATAAGGAAATTTGATGAGCCAAAAACGTTTAATGTATCTCCCTCTCGGCGGCGCCGGAGAGGTGGGAATGAATTGTTATGTCTACGGGTACGGACCGCGCGATAAAGAGCGCCTGATTGTCGTTGATCTCGGTGTGACGTTTCCAGATATGGACAACTCACCCGGGGTTGATTTGATCATTCCGGATATTGCCTGGCTTGAGGCGCGCAAAGACCGCATTGATGGCGTGTTTATCACCCATGCACATGAAGACCATGTGGGCGCTGTTGGCCATACCTATGCGCGTCTGGGTGCGCCCATCTACACCCGCGCATTCACCGCCAATATTGCCAGGCGCAAGCTGGAAGAGCATGGGGTTGCCGCCAATGCGGTGACAGTCATGAGCGCTTGGCCAGATCAAGTGGCATTGGGGCCGTTTAAGGTGGGGTTCCTGCCGATTAGCCATTCTATTCCTGAAAGTTCGGGTCTGGTGATCGACACGCCAGAGGGGCGCGTTGTGCATACGGGCGATTTCAAATTGGACGAGACACCTTTGGTTGGTGAAGGTTGGGATCCTGTCCTTTGGGGCGAGATTGCCAAACCAGGAGTCAAGGCTTTGATCTGTGATAGTACCAATGTGTTCTCTTTGGCGCCGGGACGGTCTGAGGCAACTTTGGGCGACAATATCACACAATTGGTGGCATCGGCCGATCAATTGGTGGTGGCCACCACCTTTGCCAGCAATGTCGCAAGGGTCAAAACCTTGGCAGAGGCGGCCCGCCGTGCCGGGCGTTCGGTCTGTCTGATGGGGCGGGCGATGAACAAAATGGTCGAGGCGGCGCTTGAAACGGGCGTTTTATCAGATTTCCCCCCGGTGATTAGCCCAGAGGAAGCTTTGGATGTGCCGCGTGGCAATCTGATGTTCTTGGTCACGGGCAGCCAAGGCGAGCGGCGTGCAGCCTCAGCGCAATTGGCCAATGGCAAATATCGGGGGCACAAGCTGAAAGAAGGGGATTTATTCCTCTTTTCGTCAAAAACCATTCCGGGCAACGAGCGTGGTGTGATCAAGATCATCAACCAACTGTCTGAAATCGGCGTGGACGTCGTGGATGATTCCACTGGCGCTTATCACGTATCGGGCCATGCCAACCGCCCGGATCTTGAGGCAATGCATGCGTTGATGCAGCCGCAGATCTTGGTGCCAATGCATGGCGAACACCGCCATCTGCGCGCACATGCGAATTTGGCCAAGGCGAAGGGGATACAATCGGTTGTGGCGGTCAATGGTATGGTGATCAACCTGTCAGGCAATGCACCGAAAGTTGAGGAATTTGTTGAGACGGGTCGCACCTATATTGATGGATCTGTGCAAATCGGCGCTTTGGATGGCGTGGTGCGTGACCGTATTCGCATGTCGCTCAATGGTCATGTGATGGTGAGTGTGATTTTGGATGATGACGGTCCATTGGGTGAACCTTGGTGTGAAATCAAGGGCCTCCCAGAAATAGGCAGCAGCCGCGCTGGCCTGGCCGAAGTTCTGGAAGAAGACTTGAACCAATTCATGATGCGTGCGGGTCGCAAAACATTGGGTGATGATAAGAAACTCGAAGACGAGCTGCGCCGTATTGCACGGCAGTCAGCGCAGTCTGAGATCGGCAAAAAGCCAGAAGTCACGGTTGTGATCAGCCGTTTGTCGTAACCAGGCGAAGACCTCTGCATAACCCAGCCGCCAAGCCAAAACACTTAGCCCGGTGTCATCACCGGGCTGGGCCTGCCTGCCGCCCGGCAGGCGCTTCTCTTATTTCATGTTGAAATGGCGTTATGCAGAGGTCTTAAACGGGGTAAGACCTCCGCCCAGCGTGAGCGCCGGGCGGGCCTGCTTTGTCCGTAGCCGCGCTTTATGCGTGCTCGTCCTGAGAAGCGTTGCCGTCCTCTGGTGCCTCGGTCGTGCTGAGATCTTCGGTGTCACCTGCAATGCTGGGCAATTCATCGCCCTGGGGCGTGTCCTCGGGCGTATCATTGGCCGCTGAGGGATCTCTGCCTTCGGCCTTCAAACGTTCTGTAAAACTCTGCGCAATAAAATTGGGCATGGAGGCGTCCAGAGTTGCCCCACCACGCGCGTTGTTGCGGGGCTCTGCATCGCGGCTGCGACCACGGCCACGGCCTCGTCCACGGCCATTGGGCCGGTTTGAGTTTTCATCGCGCTCGGGGGCGGTCGGTTGCGTGTTATCCTCGGCTGTGGCGACGATTGCGGGTGCTAAATCTGTTGGCGCCGCTGCCGTATCGATGGCATCGGGCAATGCCTGCGCGTCGGCAGGCTGCTCGGCTGTTGATTTCTTTGATCTTCCTGCGCGGCTGCGTCTTGCGGGTTTCTTTTCTGCATTTTCTTCTGAGAGAGTTTCGGGCTCAGCGGTCTTGCCGGACATCGCGTGTTCCATCCGGGGAATTTCCATTTTCACCAGCCCCTCGATGGCGGCAAAGTTCTTTTCATCTCGGGGGCTACAGATCATCATGGCAGTGCCAGACTTGCCGGCCCGGCCTGTGCGACCGATCCGGTGCACATAGTCTTCCGCATGGCTGGGCACGTCATAGTTGAAGACATGGCTCACATTTGGGACATCCAGCCCACGCGCCGCCACATCAGAGGCCACAAGAAAACGCAGGGTGCCAGATCGAAAATTATCCAAAGTTTCTGTACGTTTGGATTGATCCAGATCGCCATGAATTGGCGCGGCATCAAGGCCGTATTTTTGCATGGACTTGGCCACCACATCGACATCCATTTTGCGATTGCAAAAGATGATGGCATTGGTGCAATTTTCCGCTTCGCTCTCAATCATACCGCGTAAGAGCGCGCGTTTTTCGGTGCCTTCGCGATCTTTGCGGCTGGCTTTGAACATCACGACCGATTGGGTGATTGTATCAGAGGTGGTTGCAGCGCGGGCGACTTCTATTTTGGCGGGCGCTGAAAGAAACGTGTTGGTGATCCGCTCAATTTCCGGCGCCATTGTCGCGCTGAAAAATAGAGTTTGACGGGTGAAGGGTGTGAGTTTGAAGATCCGCTCAATATCTGGAATGAAACCCATGTCAAGCATCCGATCTGCCTCATCCACCACCATGATCTGTACACCGGTCAAAAGTAATTTGCCGCGTTCAACGTGATCGAGCAGCCGCCCAGGAGTTGCAATCAAGACATCTACACCGCGGTCAATCAGCTTGTCTTGCTCCTTGAAGCTTACACCACCAATCAGCAGGGCCTTGGTCAGTTTGCTGTATTTTGTGTAGGTGTCGAAGTTTTCGGCCACCTGTGCGGCCAATTCGCGGGTCGGGCAAAGCACCAAGCTGCGCGGCATGCGCGCGCGGGCACGGCCGCGCCCCAGCAAGGTGATCATGGGCAGGGTGAAACTGGCAGTCTTGCCGGTTCCGGTCTGCGCGATGCCTAAGACATCTTTGCCTTCGAGCGCTGGAGGGATGGCCCCGGCTTGAATAGGGGTGGGGGTGTCATAGCCAGCTTCGGCAATGGCTTTAAGGACTTTGGCGTCCAAGTTTAGGTCAGTGAATTTTATCATGTACGTCCATCAAGATATGTCGTGGCAAGAGATTTGCACAACGGGGGTTGGACGCAGGTCATTCGCGTCCATCGCAGGGTTGGCCCCATGCCAACTCCGTCCGTATAGGCGGTAATCTGCCATAGGTCAAACCCGCATACTGGCATGGCCGCCGCCTAGATTTGGCCCTTAAACCATCATTTCTTTCGTCGCGGTTAAGGCCACATCTGGGTAATCGCGCGCCACGCGGTCAATGTCCCATTGCAGCCGGGTCAAAAACACAATGTCGTCGTCATTGTCGCGCGCCATATGCTGTTTATTGGCCTGTGCGAAGGCATCGACCTTGGCCTGTAGCCCCGAGACCCAGCGCGCTGAGGTGAATTGACTGGGCTCCATACGCACCGGAAGCCCGTATTCGAGCTCAATGCGGCTGGCCAACACTTCAAATTGTAGGGCGCCAACCACCCCGACAATGAAGCCTGACCCAATCATCGGTTTGAACACTTTGGCCGCACCTTCTTCGGCAAATTGCATAAGGGCTTTTTCCAAGTGTTTGGCTTTTAGGGGATCACCAGCGCGGACAGATTGCAGCAATTCTGGTGCAAAACTTGGAATGCCTGTCACCCGCAGTGTTTCGCCTTCGGTCAGCGTGTCGCCAATGCGCAACTGCCCATGGTTTGGAATGCCAATGATATCGCCGGCCCAAGCCTCCTCTGCCAACTCGCGGTCGGCGGCAAGAAAGAGGACCGGATTGGAAATCGCCATTTGCTTCTTGCTGCGCACATGCGTCAATTTCATTCCCCGTTTGAAATGCCCGGAGGCCAAGCGCACAAAGGCCACGCGATCGCGGTGTTTGGGGTCCATATTGGCCTGCACTTTGAACACAAATCCCGCCACTTTGAGCTCTTCCGGGGCGAGAAAACGCGGTTCTGCCCTTTGCGGCTGTGGCTCCGGGCCAAAATCAGCGATGCCCTGCATCAATTCCTGCACACCAAAGGAATTGATGGCCGAACCGAACCAAATCGGAGTCATGGTGCCATCGAGCAGCGCCTGATGGTCCATTTTCGGCAATAGTTCTTTGGCCATTTCAATTTCTTCGAGAAACACCTCCAGAAGTTCCGCAGGCACATGTTCCGCCAAGGCAGGGTCATCCAATCCATTGATTTTGATCGATCCAGAGACCTTGTTGCGATCTGCCCTGTCCATAAGTTCCAATTGATCGCGCAAGAGATCATAGGTGCCAATGAAGTCCCGGCCGCGTCCAATCGGCCAAGAGGCGGGCGTGACATCAATCGCAAGGTTTTGTTGTATCTCATCAATGATATCAAATGTATCACGGCTTTCGCGGTCCATTTTGTTACAAAATGTCAAAATCGGCAAATCGCGCATGCGGCAAACTTCGAAGAGCTTCTGAGTTTGGCTCTCAACACCCTTAGCGCCGTCGATAACCATAACCGCCGCGTCAACGGCTGTGAGGGTGCGGTAGGTGTCTTCAGAGAAATCTGAGTGACCTGGCGTATCGACCAAATTGAACCGAAAGGTCTTGAAGTCAAATGACATGGCGGAGGCCGAGACAGAGATGCCCCGATCTTGTTCCATTTTCATGAAATCTGAGCGTGTTCGTCGGGCCTCGCCCTTGGCGCGCACTTGCCCGGCCATTTGGATAGCGCCGCCATATAGAAGAAATTTCTCAGTCAAAGTGGTCTTACCTGCATCAGGGTGGCTGATGATGGCAAAGGTGCGCCGGCGCGCAATTTCTGGCGGAAGTGTGGGGCGGTTGTCTAACATGAGCCGCGTATAGGTTGGGATGATACCATTGGCAAGAAATCCTGTGTCATACAGGAGTCATCGGCGCGTTTTACTTAGGAGCGCTAGTCGATGTTTTTATAGGGCAGGCGACTGGGCAAATACAATGCACGCCGGCTGGGTTTTGCCGGGTGCCATGACGATTGCACCGCCCGGGGCAATCTTTCGACAGCTTCGCTGTCCCGATCTTCGCCGCGCAAGTGAGATTGCACTGCGATGCCATTGGCAAAAATCAAATGCTCGGTGGCAAAACGTATTTTAACGCATTCCACAAAACCGGCCTCAACCCAGTCGATGGTTGTGCCATTGCGTAATTCCTCGGCTTTAATGAACCGTCCGCCATAGCTGCCATTGGTTTGGGGATATAAAATGCGGTGTTCTGCGCTGAGGATGAGATCATGATCTGTGCCAAAATGGGATTTTGAAATCCTTATTGGACGGTTCTTGCCCTGCGCACGTTGGGTTTCGATCTCAACGCATGTAACTTTCTGCTGCGCGAAGTCATGGGTGAGAACCTCTTGCCCTGGTTTGAGATCTTCGGCAGCGCATTGGCGTCCGTCAGCCAGGGTGATTTGCGTACCAGGATAGAAAATTGGATCGCTTAGCTCGGCCAATTTGTGTGGATTAACGTGGCAATCTATTCCAATCAGGCGATAGTCTGTATCGGGCTGCAACGCAGAGAATGCAGATAGATAGACTTGTTTAATCTCACCCAGCTCAACTTCAACAAAGATCAGAGCGTCGAAGGTTTGCCCCGCCTCGGACATCAAGGTGACTTGACTGTCCAGATGGACAGCAGCGCCAATGGCGCCAATGGCACTATGGGCCGCAACACGATGCCGCCGACCGGAGGCTTCTTCTTGCAATGTCAATCGGGTGGGTTGGGCATTTGTCTTGAGCCGATAGACGTCATCGAGATAAAGCTCGCCATTGACCGACAACGGATCGCCATAGTTTACGCCTTGCACCACCGAAAGTTGCGCGCTTGTATAAATTGTGAAGTCTTGCACGTGTGCCATCATTTGAAAATATTTAGGTGTTAAAAATCTACCAAAGTATAATTGATCTCATATATGTGAGAAAAATTTTATATATGCAAACTCAAATTTACATTTTGGTAACTTTTTCGGTAAAGCTGTTCATATTTCTTGTCGATAGCTAGTGTCATGCGCCCTTCTCCAATGCTAGGCTTGGGAAATTCTTAACAAGGAAACAGACAATGGATATGGGAATTTCTGGCAAGAAAGCTTTAGTGTGTGCCTCTTCAAAAGGTCTTGGACGGGGCTGTGCTGAGGCTTTGGCCGGTGAAGGGGTTCATCTGGTGATCAATGGGCGGAATGGTGATGTGTTGGCCGCCACGGCCTCTGAGATTCGCTCTACCTATGGGGTATCTGTCACAGAGGTGGCCTGCGATGTCACCACGCCCGAGGGGCAGGAGATGTTGCTGAGCGCAGCCGGGGATGTCGATATTTTGGTGACCAACGCCGGAGGGCCGCCGCCAGGGCTGTGGTCCGACTGGGATCGCGCTGATTTTATCGCAGCTCTTGACGCCAATATGTTAACCCCGATTGCTTTGATGAAAGCCTGCCTGCCGGCAATGATGGCCCGCGGTTGGGGCCGGGTGGTGAATATCACCAGCCAGTCGGTCAAAGCGCCTATTGGGGTTCTTGGCCTGTCCAATGCCGCCCGCACGGGGTTGACCGGATATGTTGCAGGAACGGCACGACAAGTGGCCGAACATGGCGTTACGATTAACAATCTTTTGCCCGGCATCCATGCCACGGACCGGGCGGTCTCACTCGACAGTGGCATCGTAAAGGCCCAAGGGATCACAATGGCGCAAGCGCAAAGCCAGCGCCAGGCTACGATTCCCGCGCGCCGCTATGGCACTGCTGAAGAATTCGGAGCGGCCTGTGCATTTTTATGCTCGCAACATGCGGGATTTATGGTGGGGCAGAATATTTTGCTTGATGGCGGCGCGACAAACGCCACAATTTAACCGGATCACGCCGCATCGAGCTTTCCTTTTACAAGCGAATGTCCGAAACTATGTCTTTGCATGCGCGGGAAGCAACGCGGGGCGGATTTTGAAATGAAACATATTGAAGGGCTTTATTGATGAAACATGAAAACGTGCAAGAATACTATGGCAAAACCTTGCAGTCTTCCGCTGATCTTCAAACCAACGCCTGCTGCGAGCCGGCCGAAATGCCCAGCTGGTTGAAGAAAATCCTAGCGCAGCTCCATGATGAGGTGCTGATGCGCTATTATGGCTGCGGTTTGATTGCGCCCGAAGCCCTCAAGGGCGCGCGGGTATTAGATCTTGGCTGCGGCGCGGGCCGGGATGTTTATGCGCTGTCGCAAATGGTGGGCGAAGAGGGCTTTGTGGTCGGTGTGGATATGACCGACGCGCAGCTCGATGTCGCCCGAAGCTTTCAAGACTATCATCGGGAGGCATTTGGATATCGTGCATCAAATGTTGCGTTTCACAAAGGTTATATTGAATCGCTCGGAGATTTACCGCTGGATCCGGACTCTTTCGACGTGATTGTCTCCAATTGCGTGGTCAATCTCGCGACCGATAAGCAAGCGGTGTTGCGGGGGGCTTATGAGCTGCTCAAACCTGGTGGCGAGATGTATTTTTCGGATGTCTATGCCGATCGCCGCGTGCCAGAGGCTATGGCGCGCGATGAGGTGCTCTACGGCGAATGCCTGTCTGGAGCTCTGTATTGGAATGATTTTCTTAACCATGCGAAAGTGGCAGGCTTCACAGATCCGCGTTTGGTCACCCATCGCCCCATCACCATTGAAAACCCGGTGCTGGAAGCCGCGGTAGCGCCGCTAAAATTTACCTCCGCCACCTATCGCCTATGGAAATTGGCGAATTTGGAAAGTGATTGCGAGGACTACGGGCAGGCGGTGATCTACAAAGGGACAATTGAAAATTGCCCTCATGGTCTGCCGCTGGATGGGCATCATTGGATCGAAACGGGGAAGGTCTTCCCGGTCTGTGGGAATACTTGGAATATGCTGGCGCAAACGCGATTTGCGGCGCATTTCGAGTTCATCGGCTCATTTGATACGCACTATGGCATTTTCGAAGGCTGCGGCGCTGCGTCTCCTTTTGAAGCTGATGCCGCAGAGGCCAGCTGTTGCTAAATCACCGCATGCCACATACATAAGCCTGAGTGTTTTTGTCAGTTAGGCGCTTCTGTTGTCGAATCCGAGACTTGAAATCCGAAACTTGTCGCGCCGCTTTGCCGGTCAATTCGCGGTGGATGATGTCAGCCTGCGGCTTGAACCGGGGCAGGTGACGTGCCTGCTGGGCCCCTCGGGATGCGGGAAATCGACCACGTTGCGCATTGTGGCAGGGGTTGAGCGGCAAGATAGCGGCGAGGTGTTGATTGACGGCGCATTGGTCTGTGATGGCACGCGCTCGCAACCGCCTGAGCTGCGCAACATCGGCATGATGTTCCAAGATTTTGCACTTTTTCCACATCTATCTGTTTGGGAAAATGTTGCTTTTGGCCTGAAAGGCGCAAAATCTATCCGCCGTGCGCGGGCCGAAGAGCTTTTGGAGCGGGTCGATCTGGCCGGCTATGGCGCTCAGATGCCCCATGAATTATCCGGCGGGGAGCAGCAGCGGGTGGCATTGGCCCGCGCGGTGGCGCCGGGACCCAGAATCATGCTTCTTGATGAGCCATTTTCTGGCCTAGATGATCGCTTGCGCGATGGAATCCGTGATGAGACGCTCGAGGTTCTGCGCGAAGCGGGCACGGCAGTTTTAATGGTGACGCATGATCCTGGCGAGGCGATGAAAATGGCCGATGAGATTGCCCTGATGCGAGACGGCAAAATTGTGCAAAAAGGCGCGCCCTATACAATCTATAATTCGCCGATTGATAAAGACGCTGCGTCATTTTTTAGTGATATCAATGTGATGGTGGGAAAAGTTAAAGGCGCCTTGGCCAAGACGCCTTTCGGCGAATTCTTCGCGCCCGGTCATGCAGATGGCACGATATTGGACATCGTCATCCGCCCGCAACACATTCGCATTGATTTTGACCGTGCCGGCCAAGGCCCCAGCCCGACCGATGCCATGGGCCATGCGGCGCGCGCCAAAGTGCTGCGGTCGCGTTTTTTGGGGCAGAATTCATTGGTCGATTTTAAGCTTGAGCAGGGCGCGGTGCTGACCGCTTCGGTGCCCTCAGTGTTTTTGCCAAAGCCGGACACGCTGTTTTGGTTGCTGGCGCCACGCAAGAATTGCTACGTCTTTCCCCGCTCTGAATGACGCCCAAGCGCGGTTATGACCGATGGCGTGTGCGGTCGGGATGTTTGCTCCACGCCAAATAATCGACCAAGGATTTGCCGGGCTCCTCAACAAATACGGCTGGCATGGCGTCAAGCCGCGTGATTTCATCCACCCGGAGGGTGACAAACCCCTGCGTGCTTTCACACCAAGCGGCTAGGGTCCACAGCCGCCCCCAATAATCCAGCGCCAAAGGTCGCAATCGCCGTATTTGCGAGCAAATCGTAATCTGCATCAACTGTTTCGAACGAATGGCCTGTCTGAGTTTTGGCATATGCTGAAAGCCGCGGGCGGCATCGGCGAAAGGGTAGGTGGCAAAGGACCAACCCGAGGCCGCAGCGCTATCTTCGGGCAAAACCCCGTCAATGCGCCGCGACAGGGCTTTTGCGGCGGCCGAAAGCTCGGCATCTTCACTTTCCCCCACGGCCGCCAATCCCAAATGCAGCGCCTCCAGCTCAGTTTTCGTCAAATTGAGCGCCGGCAGCGTATAGGCGGCGGTGATTTGATATCCGAGGCCGCGCTCACCGCGAATGGGCACGCCAGAAGCTGCCAAAGTGTCCATGTCGCGATAAAGCGTGCGGAGCGACACGCCAACAAGCTCTGCCAAATCGCAAGCCCGGTAGAGATTTCCATCGCGTAGGATTTGAATCAGGGAAAAAAGACGGTCTTTGCGTGCCATACTGACAGAATAATGGCAGTTGAGTGTCCACACAACGGCAAAATGTTGCGAACCTGCTTTCTGCTCCGGCACAACTGGCTTAGAAACAGCCAACACTTCATCTAAGGATACACGATATGACCCCTGCATTTCTCACAAACATCCCTCCGATGGGCTATTTGATCATAGCCCTTGTCGTCTTGGTTCTATTTGGCCGCGGAAAAATCTCTGCCATGATGGGCGAAATGGGCAAAGGCATCACCGCCTTCAAAAAAGGCGTCAATGATGGCCAGCAAGAGATTGAGGAAGCCGCATCCGAAGGCGCAAAAGATGTGACGCCTGACACGGAAAAAGACAAATCCTAATCACTATTACCTCTTTGACATAAGGAAGGGTCTCGATGTTTGGATTGGGATGGGCTGAGATACTGGTCGCGGCTGTCGTGGGGCTGATTGTCATCGGTCCTAAAGAATTGCCCGGCGTGTTTCGCAAAATTGGTCAATTTGTCGGTAAAGCCAAGGCCATGGCCCGTGATTTCAGCCGGGCGATGAACGACGCTGCTGATGATGCGGGCGTGAAAGACGCGATGGACTCGGTCAACTCTCTCAAAGATGGGGTGCGCAGCGTCTCGGATCCGACCACCAAGTGGAAAGATTTCGTACCGGGATCTGAAATTGGAAAACTGTCAGAAGAGCGGGCTGAAAAAGCCAAGAAAATGCATGATGCCATGGCTGAACGAGCGCAGCAGCGCCTTGACGCGGAAAAAGTGACAAAGGCCGCGGCGGCCCAGGAGACCCAGAAACCTGCGGCAGCAAAAAAAACCGCGCCGGCTAAGAAACCTGCGGCAGCCAAGAAACCAGCGGCTGCGAAAAAATCGGCGCCTGCAAAAAAGTCGACGACGCCCAAGAAACCTGCGGCTAAAAAGGCTGCTCCAAAACCTGGTAAAGAGACATGAGCCGCGAAGACGAAAGCCTAGACGATTCTTCTGCCCCTCTGATCGAACATTTGACAGAGCTGCGCACATGCCTAATCCGGGCTGCGCTTGCCTTTATCGTTGGTCTGTTCGCCTGTTTCTTCGTGGCGGAATATATCTTGAATTTCCTGGCTGAACCCATTGCCGAAATTTTACGCCGCCGCGGTGAACTCGCACAGTTGATTTTCACGGCGCCCCAAGAAAAATTCTTTGTTTTGATCCGCATATCGGTGATTTTTGGCCTCGGGGTCTCCTCGCCTGTGATCGGCTATCAACTTTGGCGCTTTGTCGCGCCGGGCCTATATAAGGCCGAAAAAAATGCCTTTTTGCCCTTTATCATCGCCTCGCCTGTTCTTTTCCTGATGGGGGCAGCTTTTGCCCATTATGTTGTCAGTCCGCTGGCTCTCAGCTTCTTTATTGGATATGCCGATATCATGCCGACGGTGACCGCCTTATTGACGGGAACTGAGGTGCAAGTGGCTGATACTGCCTTGAAGACGCGGTTTCTCGGGTCAGTCCGCGAGACTTTGGATATTGTTTTAAAATTCATCATGGCCTTCGGCATATGCTTCCAATTGCCAGTTTTGCTGACCTTGATGGGCAAAGCGGGCTTGGTTTCTGCGGTGGGCCTGCGGGCTGTGCGCAAATATGCTATTGTTGGTATTTTGATCCTCGCTGGGATCGTCACGCCACCGGATGTGGTGACTCAAATTATTCTTTTCGTGGTGGTTTATGGGCTTTACGAAATATCGATTTGGTTGGTTGTCTATGTGGAGCGTAAACGCAACGCGTTCTTGAAAGAGCAGGGCGTCTCTGACGAAGATTTGTTTGCGGATGAGGATGACGATGGCACCGGGGGGCAAGCATGAGTGATGCGGCTTTAATCCGAATTGCCAATGCGCTAGAGCGTATGTCGCCTGCCCCGCTTGAGGCTCCCGACTTTGCCGAGGCGGAGGCGTTTTTGTGGCACACAAGCCCCGATCAGTTGGAACCGATTGCCAAAGTGTCTCGGGTTGATCTTGATCTGCTCGTCGGCATCGACCGGTCGCGGGACGTTTTGCTTGAAAACACCCTGCGCTTTGCGCGCGGCATGTCGGCGAATAATGCGCTGTTGTGGGGCGCACGAGGGATGGGAAAATCCTCTCTGGTCAAAGCGGTGCATGCGCAGATCAATGCGCAAGGCCTGCCGTTGAAAGTGGTCGAGCTGCAACGCGAAGATTTGCCCTCGGTCACGCGCCTTCTGGCCTTGCTGCGCGGCGCGCCCTATCGCTTTTTACTGTTCTGTGATGATTTATCCTTTTCCCATGATGACCAGCATTATAAGTCTCTCAAAGCTGTTTTGGATGGGGGCATCGCGGGGCGTCCGGACAATGTGATTTTTTATGCAACCTCAAACCGCCGGCATCTCATGCCCCGCGATATGATCGAAAACGAGCGATCAAGCGCCATCAATCCGGGCGAGGCCGTCGAAGAAAAGGTCAGCCTGTCGGACCGTTTCGGGCTGTGGCTAGGCTTTCACCCTTGTGATCAAGATCAGTACCTGAGTATGATTGAGGGCTACTGCGCGGCTCATGGGGTCGCGGTAGACCCTGAAGTGCTGCGTGCAGAGGCGATCGAATGGCAGGCGACACGCGGCTCTCGTTCGGGCCGCGTGGCCTGGCAATTCTTCGTAGATTTGGCCGGCCGCCATGGGGTGGTGGTCTAGGTCGCCACGTCTTGCGTTCTAAATATAGTCATCGGGATCGACGGATTCGAGGCCTTTGCGCACTTCAAAGTGCAAAAATGAAGGCGTTCCCGCGCGGACCTTGGCGATCTCTTGGCCGCGCGTGACCGCATCTCCTTTCTTCACCAATAGGTTGTCGACATTTGTGTAGACTGTCAGCAATCCGTCGGCGTGTTTGATGACAACAATGGCAATACCTTTCGTGTCCTCTGTGATGGCCGCGACGGTGCCGACATCGGCGGCAGATACTGCCGCGCCCTCTGGGGCCCCAATATCAACGCCCTCATTTGACCCTTTCTTATAGCTGCGAATAATCGTACCGCTGACCGGCCGCATGAAACGGGCGTCGCTTTGCGAGGCTTGGGTTACGGGGCCGGTATTGGCCACAGGCACAGGCACGGTCACAGGCGCCGTGGCGTCGGCGGTCGCTGGCGTTGTCATCGCCTCAGCTGAGGGCAGTTCGCCGCGCGGTTGTGGGCGGGTGCTGCTGGGCGGTGTGGGGGTGATCGAGCCTTCGCCCGGTGCGCTGACTGGAGTGGGTCGGTTTTGAGTGATAGGGATCAGCAGATACTGCCCAGGGCGTAGCGCCGTGGTCAGGCTAAGACTGTTCCATTTCGCGAGATCCTCGGCAGAGACCGAATAGAGTCGAGAAATTGTATAGACCGTTTCACCATCAACGACCCGGTGGCGCTTGGGCTCTGCGGGCTTTGGTCCGGCGCTTGGATCATCTGACAATTCACTAATGTCCACCACGGTTGGGGTGAGCGGGGCGCCATCTGCTGCCACAGCTGTCATATTTGAGGGCAGGGCAATCACTTCGCCATAGCGCAAGATCGCCTCCTGCGGGATGCCATTAAATCGGCCCAACCGATCTGCATCGACGCCAATGCGTGCGGCGACATCGCCAATTCGGTCACCTGTTCTGGCCAGGACAACTTGATAGCTTGGGAATGTGATGACCCCGCGTGCATCAGGCTCAGGGCGCTCCGCCACCGCATTTTCGGCCGCATTTGTTGTGTCGAGAATGCCGCCGAATTGATCGCGCACATCCAAGCCAAAACTATTTGTGCAGCCTGCAAGTGCCGTGACCGCACACAGCGATAATATAAATTTAGAACCAAATTTAAGTGCCATTATACTCTCCTCACCTGGACCTCTTATTGTGAGATCTCTTAGGTATTTTCTTTGCCCAGACCTTCGAGAAGCGGCACAAAGCGCACGGCTCTTAACTCTTGATAGTCCAAACCCTCTTCAGTTTTGGTCACCTTTACCAAGGTCTGCACGGCATCTGACTGTCCAACGGGCAAGACCATGATACCGCCTATACGCAATTGTGCCAACAGGGGGCCGGGCGGATCTTCGCTTGCTGCGGTCAAAAGGATGCGATCAAAGGGCGCTTGCTCTGGCAGCCCGCGGCTACCATCGGCGGTAAAGGCGATGATATTGGAGATGTCTTCGGCCTCAAACACCTGACGCGCGGCTTTGACAAGACGGCTGTGTCGATCCACGGTATAAACCCGCCGGGCCAATTGGCTCAATATGGCCGCCTGATAACCTGACCCCGTGCCAATTTCCAAAACCTTACTGCGCGGTTGCACGTCCAGCGCTTCGGTCATTAAAGCGACAATGGACGGCTGGGAGATGGTCTGACCACAGGCAATGGGCAGCGGCGTGTCTTCATAGGCGCGATCTTCAAAGGTTCCGCGAATATATTTGCCACGATCGACTTTCTCCATAGCCGTGAGCACACGCTTGTTGGTCACACCATGCGAGCGCAGGGAGAATAAAAATTGCATTTTACGTTCGGCGGCTGGGTCCATCTCTTAGCCCAAAATTCTGGCCAGGTTTGCCAGTTGGTCATGCGCGGTCAAATCTGCGCGCATGGGTGTGAGAGAGATATAGCCGTCCAAATTCGCCGCGGCGTCTGTGCCATCCTGTGTTGGCGCTTGCTGCGGCCGGCCGTGCATGAATAAGAATTTTCGGCCATTTGGCGCATTGGTGGCATGTGCACCAAAGGCCCCGTCACCACGATACCCTTGTTTAACAGCCTTCATCCCCAAGACTGCGGCGGACGGAACAGGTGGAAAATTAATGTTGTAAAACAATGCATAATCTTCAGCGCGCGCAAAGCCCGCATCCAGACAAGCTTGAATGGCCGCAACACCGTGACCGGCACTGGCCTCAAAACTATTGTCCAAATCCGTGTTTTGCGGTCCGTAAAACTGCGAAAGGGCAATAGAGGGAACCCCGGCAAGCGCCGCTTCCATCGCCGCACCAATGGTGCCGGAATAGACGGTATTTTCCGCAGAGTTATTGCCTTTGTTAACGCCGGATAAAACCAAATCCGGGCGCTGGGGCAATAGATCGTTGAGCCCAGCCAGGATGCAATCGGCCGGAGAGCCTTCTACTGCAAACTTTCGCGCCGCATATTGATGCACAAGCACGGGTTTCGTGTAAGAAATACAATGGCCAACACCCGATTGCTCAGATTGTGGCGCCACTGTCCAAACCTCACCCTCGGGGCCGGCCAGCTGGATTGCGAGATCATGCAGCACCTGCAGGCCGGGCGCCATAATTCCGTCGTCATTTGTGATAAGTATACGCATAGACCTTGGTTAAAAGGTTGTGCCGCGGCGGGCAAGCCTGATCGACCCGCAGCCCAGGCATTTTCTCCATCAAGGTAAAAATATCCGCAGTTACGCGGCGGCAAACAGGTCTAGGGCTGTAATTATCCGGGCCGCTTCGCTGTCGCAACTGCTCAAGGCACTGCGATCTTCACCGGGATAGAAGCGCGCGCGCGTGGCCGTGGGCATGGGGGCGGGGGTGAGGATTTCGACTTTGGGGCCGGTTTTAGCGGTCTCGGCCTGCCAGCTTTTGGCCAAGGCGATCTGCGCCGATTTTGTGGCGCCATAGCTGCCAAAGAATTTTTCCCCGCCGCAGGGGTCGTCAAAGAAAACAGCCGTTCCGCTCTGATGCAATAAGGGCGCGATATTGGGGATCAACATGCCGGTGGTGGTGACGTTGAGCTTGATTGATTTGTCCCAATCGCGGGCATCTATGCAATTGGCCGGCGCCAGGGGGGCGGCATGTATTGCGCAATGGGCCCATAGGTGCAGCCCGCCCCAGCGATCATGGATCGATCGGCACAGATGGCGCACGGCATTCACGTCTGTGACATCAATGGGCGCGAGGGTTGCTTGGCCACCGCAGGCTTGGATGCGGTCATCCAAGTCTTCAAGCCCACCCGTGGTCTTTGCCACAGCGACAATGTGAAATTTCTGCGCAAGCTGAAGCGCCAAAGCTGCGCCAAGCCCACGCGAGGCGCCAGTGATGAGAATGGGATATGTCATGGGGCGCGTCATGGGGGCAAATGCGCAGCAGGTCAAGGGCCCGGCGCTACTCAGCGGCCTTCATTTGAAACCCGCTGGAGATTTGATCTGAGGGGATCACGGGATAGTCGCCGCTGAAACACGCGTCGCAATATTGCGGCTGTGCGCTGTCGCGGTCGGTGCCGCCAACCGCGCGGTAAAGCCCATTGAGCGAGATAAATTTCAAACTGTCGACGGCCAAATGTTGGCGCATCTCCTCTTCGGACATGGTCGCCGCCAATAGTTTTTCGCGATCTGGCGTATCTACTCCATAAAAGCAGGGCCAAGCCGTTGGCGGACTGGCGATGCGGAAATGCACTTCAGCGGCGCCAGCGTCTAGGATCATCTCTTTAATCTTGCGCGATGTGGTTCCGCGCACAACGCTGTCGTCCACCAAAATCACCCGCTTGCCGCGGATCAAAGCCCGGTTCACATTCAGCTTCAAACGCACGCCCATGTTGCGAATTTGCTCGCTGGGCTCAATGAAGGTCCGGCCCATATACTGATTGCGAATGATGCCCATGGCATAGGGAATGCCCGATTCAAGTGAAAATCCGATCGCCGCAGGCGTGCCGCTGTCGGGCACAGGGCAAACGAGGTCGGCTTCTACCGGCGCTTCTTTGGCCAATTCGCGGCCGATGGCCTCGCGGGTTTCATAAACGCTTCGGCCGCCAAGGATGCTGTCGGGGCGGCTGAAATAGATGTGCTCGAAGACACAAAACCGCGGCCGCGCCGGGCGAAAAGGATAACTGCTTTCGACGCCATTGGCGGTGATAACCACCATCTCGCCGGGGTGAATTTCGCGCACAAACTCGGCGCCAGTGATATCTAAAGCGCAGGTTTCGGAGCTGAGTACCCAACCATCGCCCAATTGACCCAAGACCAAAGGCCGCACGCCCAATGGATCGCGCACGCCAATCAGCTGGGTTTGTGTCATGGCAACGATGGAAAACGCCCCTTCAACGCGGCGCAACGCATCTTCCATCCGTTGCGGGATGTTCTGCTGGAGGCTGCGGGCCATGAGGTGAATAATGCATTCGCTGTCCGAGGAGGATTGGAAAATCGACCCGCGCCCAATCAATTCTTTGCGCAGAGAATTGGCATTGGTAATATTGCCATTATGCGCAATCGCCGCGCCGCCCATGGAAAACTCACCGAAAAAAGGCTGCACATCGCGCATCGCCGTGTTGCCCTTGGATCCGGCGGTCGAATAGCGCACATGTCCGATCGACAGATCGCCCGGCAGCTGCTCCATGATTTTTGCACTGGTGAAATTGTCGCGCACATAGCCAAAGCGACGCACAGAATTGAAGCCGAGGGTTTCATCATGGGTGACAATGCCGCCAGCCTCTTGGCCGCGATGTTGCAAAGCATGTAAGCCAAGGGCGGTGAAATTCGCCGCATCCGCTGTCCCAATCACCCCAAATACGCCGCATTCTTCGCGCAGTTTATCGTCGTCAAAGGGATTTGTGTGCATCTGGTCCAACGGTTGGGTCACGCGATAGGCTCCGGTATATGACGTTACACCCCATGCCTTACGCCATCACAGCAGGCATGTCACTTTGACAATGAGAAAAACACGCTGTTTTTCTCATAAAAATGAAAAAAAACACGGCCTGCGTTCTGGAGCGATCGGTTAAAATTACCGACGTTTAAAGGGAATTTATGCGCTGCACTCGCCAACCAGTTGATCGTATTGAGTTCTTAACCAACCCAATGCGGCTTCCGGGTTTTGATCCTGAACATCGTCCACATAGCGCTCAAAGACTGCGGCTGAGCGTGATGTCTCTAGCGCCACAATATCTTGGTTCGGCATCACGGTGAAGTAGATGAAAAACCCGACGGCCACCAAGACAACACCGCGGACCACCCCGAAGAAAAAGCCCAGCATTTGGTCAAAGCCCCCAAAGATGGAGCGTTGCACAATGGCCGAAAACAGCGGTGTGAAGAGGGAGACCAAGAGCAAGGACAGCGCAAATACGATGGCAAAGCTGGCAACAATCAACAATTCGCAGCTGTCACCCAACATATCGCCCAGATAAGGAATTTGTCGCACCAATGGTTGCGCCATGTCGGCAAAAACAAATGCGATGAATGCCGCCGCGATCCAGCCGGCAATGGCCATAATCTCACGCACGAGGCCGCGAGAATAGGCCAGCAAGGCTGACATCACGATCGCTATCGCAACACCGCCGTCGACTATTGTAAAACCGTCCACTGTGCTTCTCCACTCTGCGCTGTTTAGCGGCTTCCGAACAGGTCTTCAACAAATTGAGCCAAATCATCAATTGGCCGCAATGTAATTCCCGCAATATCTTCAAGTTTTTTGGCGGCCGGCGCCAGCGCCTGACAGAAACCAAGTTTCTGCGCTTCTTTCAACCTATTTTCTGCCTGTGAGACGGGTCTTAACGCGCCTGAGAGCGAAATTTCTCCAAAAATAACGGCATCTCTTGGCAAAGCTGCGTCTTCACGGGCGGAAATTAAGGCTGCGGCCACGGCCAGGTCAGCCGCCGGTTCTGTGACACGCATACCTCCGGCCACATTTAAGTAGACATCTAGACCGGTGAAGGGGATGCCGCAGCGGGCTTCCAATACGGCAAGAATCATCGCCAGCCTTTGCCCATCCCAGCCAACAACGGAGCGTCGCGCCTGCCCGTGCGGCGAGGGGGCGACAAGGGCTTGAAACTCGCAGAGGACTGGGCGCGTGCCCTCTATCCCGGCAAAGACCGCGGAGCCTGCTGTTGTCTTACCGCGTTCGGACAAAAAGAGAGCAGAGGGGTTTTTGACTTCGACCAAACCCTTGCCGGTCATCTCAAAAACACCAATTTCATCGGCCGGCCCGAAGCGGTTTTTCACGGCGCGCAGCAGGCGAAACTGATGATTGCGCTCGCCTTCGAAATATAAAACCGTATCGACCATATGCTCCACTACCCGTGGCCCGGCGATTTGCCCATCTTTGGTGACATGCCCGACCATAATCACCGCCACGCCCTTGCGTTTGGCATAGCTGGTCAGCTCATGGGCGGAGGATCTTACTTGGCTAACCGAGCCGGGGGCCGCTTCGATGTGATCGGCCCACATGGTTTGAATGGAATCGATGATGACCAAATCGGGCTTTTCAGCATCCAAGGTGGTCAGAATATCGCGCAGATTGGTCTCAGCGGCGAGGATCACAGGGCTTTCGCTAAGACCAAGGCGTTGGGCGCGCATGCGCACCTGCGCCGTGGCTTCCTCGCCAGAGATGTAAATGACCTTCAAACCATTGCGGGCGAAACGTGCGGCGGCCTGCAGCAACAGAGTGGATTTGCCGATCCCAGGATCCCCACCGACCAAGAGCGCGCTGGCCTTGACCAATCCGCCTCCCAAAACCCGGTCCAATTCTGCCACGCCAGCCATGGTGCGCGCGGGCGGTTCTTCCACCGTGGCCAGATCGGTCAGCGTGATGGTCCGGCCCCGTTTGCCGCCAAGGGTTTTGCCTGGACCGGCCGAGAGCGGACCTTGGTCCACCAGAGTGTTCCACTCCATGCAGCTGTCGCATTGACCGGCCCATTTGCTATGAGACGCGCCGCATTTGCTGCAGGTGAATGTCGCTTTGGCCATGTGGTGTCCTTTTCATCTGGCCTTGAGATATAGGGTGCTGCCGATAAAGTAAGCCTGAAAATGTTGAAAGTTACGGATTAACGCAGGGTCTCAATTGGACCTTCGGCGCGACCATTCACAAATTGCTCCACATAGGGATCGCCGCTTTGCGCCATATCTGTCTGACGACCGCTCCATTGAATGGTCCCGCGATGCAGCATGGCCACTTTATCGGCGATGGTGTGCACAGAGGTCATGTCATGCGTTATGGTCATGGCCGTCACGCCCATCTCCACGACGATTTCGCGGATCAATTCGTTGATGACACCGGACATAATGGGGTCGAGCCCGGTGGTGGGTTCATCAAAGAAAATAATTTCTGGTTCGGCGGCAATGGCTCTCGCAAGGCTGACACGTTTTTGCATGCCGCCTGAGAGCTCGGCCGGAAAACGATCTGCCACGTCCGGCGCCAGACCCACGCGGCGCAATTTTTCGATGGCAATTTCGCGGGCCTCTGCCAGGGGTCGTTTGAGCGCGCCGCGCTGAAGCCGAAAGGCCACATTTTGCCAGACCGGCATCGAATCGAACAGCGCACCGCCTTGAAACAGCATGCCAAAGCGGCTCAGAAAGGCGTCTCGTTTGACTTGGGTGACATCTTGGCCATCAACCAAAATGCGTCCGCTATCGGGTTCGACTAGGCCCAAAACCGTTTTGATCAAAACAGATTTTCCGGTGCCCGAACCACCGATGATCACCATGCTTTCGCCGCGCTCGACGGTTAAATTCACCCCACGCAGCACATGATTGGAGCCAAAGGATTTATGTATGTTTTCAAAGGTTATCATGCTGTAAAGAATACCGCTGTGAGCAGGAAATTTGCCGCCAAAATCAAAACCGCTGCCGCTTGCACGGAAGCTTTGGTTGCCGCGCCCACGCCCTGCGCGCCGCGGCCCGAGTTCAGCCCATAATAGCATCCCATCAATGTGGCGATAAATCCAAAGGCCATGCCCTTGGCCATTGAGGAGAGGATATCGGCAGAGGTTAGGAAGTTCATCGTGTTTAAAATATAGGTGGCGGGGTTAAAGCCTAGGGTTTGTGTGGCGACGATAAAACCGCCAAAAATGCCGATGCTATCGGCCACGGCGACCAAGACGGGCCCCGCCATGAGCCCAGCCAAGACCCGCGGCATCACCAAATATTTCATCGGGGCGGTGGACAGGGTGACAAGCGCATCAATTTGTTCCGTGACTTTCATCGTGGCCATTTCAGCGGCGATGGAACTTGTGACACGCGCAGCAATCATCAACCCCACCAAAACCGGTCCCAATTCGCGCACCATGCCAATGGCAACAATTTGCGGCACAACCTCAGGAGCGTTGAAGCGCGACCCGCCGGAGTAAATTTGCAAAGCCAAAGCCGCCCCCGTGAACAGGGCGGTCAGGCCGACGACGGGCAGGGACAGGTAGCCAACATTCAACAGCGCGGTGAAAAATTCGCGCAGATAAAATGGCGGGCGAAAGACATGGGACAGGGTGGCCAGCGCAAAGAGCACCAAACGGCCCAAAGCGGAAATCGCATCGATGCATAAGCGCCCCAGCGCACGGACAATCAAGATCATCTGCGCGCTCATTGATTCACATAACGCCGCGCATAGCGAGCGCCCAGCGATGTGAGAATTTCATAACCGATCGTCCCGGCTTTATCTGCCAATTCATCCACCGATTGATAGGGACACAGGATATCCAAAGTCTCGGGCAATTGTGGCAAGGCTGTGACATCCACGCCAATCATATCCATTGAGACCCGTCCGACGATGGGGCAGGCCTGGCCCTCGTGCCACAGTGACGCGTTATTGGACAGGGCGCGCAGCAGCCCATCGGCATAGCCGGCGGCGACAGTTGCGATCCGGGCAGGGGCACTGGCGCTCCAACTGTTGCCATAGCCCACGGTTTCCCCTTCCGCGACATCGCGGATTTGAATCACCGGCAAAGACAAATGCACCACAGATTCGGCCTGAGCATAGGGCGCGCCGCCATAAAGGCCGATACCCGGGCGGGTCATGTCAAAATGATACTCCGGTCCCAGTAGTATCCCGCCCGTCGCGGCCAGCGAGCGTTTCAAGCCCAAGCCATCGGTCATTGCGCAAAATTGCGCCAATTGTTGCCGGTTCATCGGATGATCGGGTTCATCGGCACAGGCCAGGTGACTCATGACCAAACTTGGGTTTAATCCAACCACCAAATCCCGTACCGCCTCCCATTCCGAGGCCTCCATGCCCAAGCGGTTCATGCCGGTGTCAAGTTGGACGCCAAAGGCATGGCCGGGAAGGGCTTCCAAATGGCGCGTCAGCTGGTCCAAAGAGTTAAGCAAGGGCACGAGATGCAGATCATGGATCATGTCCGTATCGCCCCGCATGTGCCCAGAGAATACATAAATAGTCACATTATCGCCCAATTCACGGCGAATTGCCGAGGCCTCTTCTGCGGCGGCCACAAAGAAATGTCGCACCCCCGCAGGATAGAGCGTGCGTGCAACCCGCCCGGAATCCAGACCATAGCCATCGGCTTTGACCACAGCGGCCGTTTCAACATTTTCGGCAGACATGCGATCCAAAGTGGACCAATTGTTGGTGATCCCCTTCAGATTAATCGTTAAATTTCCTGTGCTCATGGGGCGCTTCGGTCCTGCTATTTATAAATTTCACGGGGATTTTATGCGCCGAATTGGGCAGAGGGTCAATCGACTGATGCTCTAGAATTCATCCTCAAGCGATTGTTGCCATGGTTTGACGAGATTGCCAAAGCGGGTGAACTGCCCTTCAAAACTCAACTCGACTGTGCCAATTGGCCCATGCCGTTGCTTTCCGATGACCACCTCGGCCTTGCCATGTAGGCGCTCCATCTCTTCTTGCCATTGGCCCATTTTGTCCAGCTCATGATCACCCGGTTTTTCGCGCTCTTTGTAATATTCCTCGCGGAACACAAACATCACCACATCCGCATCTTGCTCAATCGAGCCAGATTCGCGCAGATCGGACAATTGTGGCCGCTTGTCTTCACGGTTTTCCACCTGACGCGAGAGCTGTGAAAGGGCAACCACTGGAATATCAAGCTCTTTGGCGATGGCTTTGAGGCCCATAGTGATCTCGGAAATCTCATTCACCCGGTTTTCTGACCGTCCAGTGCCGCGGACCAGTTGAAGATAATCCACAAATAATGCGTCCAGCCCATGGGTTCGCTTCAAACGGCGTGCGCGGGCGGCCAGCTGGCTGATCGGCAGGGCCGGGGTATCATCAATGAACAAAGGCGCCGCCTCCAGCTCTTTGGCCGCATCGACAATTCGGCGAAACTCGCTTTCGGTAAAGTCGCCCCGGCGAATTTGATTTGAGGGGATTTCTGCCACCTCGGATAAAATACGCGATGCAAGCTGTTCGGCTGACATTTCTAGGCTGAAAAAGCCAACAACCCCGCCGTCGACCGCACCCTCTTCGCCAGAGGTGGTGATGCCCTTTTTATAGGCCCGTGCGATGTTGAAGGCGATATTGGTGGCCAGTGAGGTTTTGCCCATTGAGGGGCGGCCAGCCAAGATCAAAAGATCTGACCGATGCAGCCCGCCCAGTTTTTTGTCCATATCAATCAGCCCGGTCGACACGCCCGCAAGACCACCTTCGCGTTGATAGGCGGCATTGGCGACTTTGACCGCATCGGTGACGGCGGTCAGAAAGGATTGAAAGCCTTGCTCAGTCTGGCCCTGCTCGGCCAAAGCATAGAGCTTTTGTTCGGCTTCAACGATTTGCTCTTTAGGTTCGCTTTGCACATCCACACGGGCCGCCTTCGCCGCGATATCATTGCCCACCTCGATCAACTCGCGGCGGATGGCCAGATCGTAGATCATTTCGGCATAATCGCGCACGGCAAAGGAGGATATTGCCGCGCCCGCGAGTCGCATCAAATAGGCGGGCCCTCCTAATTCTGCCAGCCCGGCATCATCTTCCAAAAAGGCCTTCAAAGTGACGGGGCTTGCCAGATTGTTTTTGGCAATACGCGCTGCGGCGGTCTCAAATATCCGCGCATGGACCGGGTCATAAAAATGCTCTGCCCGCAAAATCTGCGCGACGCGGTCGAATAGATCGTTGTTTGTGAGGATGGCGCCAAGCAATTGTTGCTCGGCCTCAATGGAATGCGGCACGCCAAGAGGGGCCACCTCATTTGCTGGGGGCTGCAGATTCGCAATCTCATTCATATCCGACTCCTCAATGCCTCACGCTTACTGCAAGTCAGGATGTTTGGCTATGTAGAACAGATCGGTGCACAACCTGTGGATAAACCTCAGATTGCGCGCTCATATGGCCATATTTCACGGTTCTGCGCTAGATATAGTGGTGCGAAATCACCGATATACTCTGCGCCATATCAAATCCGCCATCGGCCGTCAGCTTGTCCACATTTTGCCCACAGGTTTATACCGGAAAATGCTTATTTGGCGCGTGCCTCTTGCCACTCTTCTGGAGATTTCAGAAAGATTTCCACCTCGCGCAGGGTCTTGCTGTCAAATGTGCCCTGTGCACGGGCTTCCGCCAGCACATCCCACCAGGTGCACAGATGATGCAATGTCACCCCATGATCGCCCAAGGTTTTTTCAGTCTGAGGGAAAATCCCGTAATAGAAAATCACGGCCGTATGAGCGCAGGTTGCGCCCGTCTCACGAATGGCATCGACAAAGGAGATTTTGGATCCACCATCGGTGGTCAAATCCTCGACCAGCAAAACCCGTTGCCCTTCGGACATGGCCCCTTCGATGCGGGCATTTCGGCCGTAGCCTTTGGGTTTCTTGCGCACATAGGTCATCGGGAGCGCCATGCGCTCGGCCACCCAGGCGCCAAATGGGATGCCGGCGGTCTCACCGCCTGCCACATTGTCAAACGCTTCAAACCCGGCGTTGCGCATAACAGTAACGGTCAGAAAATCCATCAAAGTGCTGCGAATACGCGGGAAGGAAATCAGTTTGCGGCAATCAATATAGGTTGGAGAGGGCTTGCCGGAGGCCAAAACAAAGGGCTCATCTGCATTGAAATGCACAGCTTTAATTTCCAGCAGCATTCTGGCGGTCAACCGCGCGATTTCGCGTTGGTCGGGATAGCTTGTTGGTATCATGAGCAGGGCCCTTTGTTGCTATGCGCTCAGCTCGTCACGGTCCAGTGAAGATCAAAGCCAGGATTAAAGAGAGTGACCGGACCGGCGCCCGTGTCGATATGGGTGGCAAATTGTACCGGATCGCCCTTGGTTAGGGTGATCGTATCGGCATTTGGCGCCAGGCCGTAAAACTGCGGACCAAACAGCGCGGTGAAGCCTTCGAGCCGATCCAGCGCAGCGGCAGCCTCAAAAACCTCCGCCAAACACGACATGGTATTGGTGGCTGAAAACACACCCGCGCATCCGCAGGCGCTTTGCTTTGCGTCATCGGTGTGCGGGGCGCTGTCGGTGCCGAGAAAATAGCACGGATTGCCACTTGTGGCGGCCTCAAGTAGGGCCAGGCGATGGGTTTCACGTTTGGCCACGGGCAGGCAATAATAATGCGGCCTGATCCCACCGGCGAGAATATGATTGCGGTTGATGATCAGGTGATGGGTCGTAATCGTGGCGGCCAGCTGGCCCGGATCAGATTTGGCATAGGCCGCAGCCTCCGCAGTTGTGATATGCTCCATGACCACTTTAAGACCCGGCACCCGGCGGCGCAGGGGATCTAGAACCCGGTCAATGAACACGGCCTCGCGGTCAAAAATATCGATATCTGCATCGGTGACCTCGCCATGCACGCACATGGGCATGCCAATCTCGGCCATCTTCTCCAGCACCGGTTGCACCTTGTCAAAATCTGTCACGCCGCTGGCGGAATTTGTTGTCGCCCCGGCAGGATAGAGTTTGGCCGCCGTCACCAGCCCAGAGGCATGGGCCGCGGCCAGGTCCTCGGGGTCGGTTTGCTCGGTCAAATAGAGCGTCATCAGCGGCTGGAAATTTGAGCCAGCGGGCAGGGCGCCCAGAATGCGGCTGCGATAGGCCGCGGCTTGGGCGGCCGTCACCACCGGCGGAACCAGATTCGGCATGATAATGGCGCGTCCAAAATCGCGCGCAGTTTCTGGCGCCACGGCTGCCAGCATATCGCCATCGCGCAGGTGCACATGCCAATCATCGGGGCGGGTAAGAGTCAAACGATCTGTCATGGCTGCTGTTTAACCGGGCCGGCGGGGCGCTGCCAGTGCAAATTTGCCTCATAGGGCAGGCGTTTTCAATCCAGCGCCCGCCTCTTGTATAGCGCGGCGGCACGACACATGTTAACGGTTTGGAAACTCGTCACGAAAATAGGAGATGCGCCGATGTTGACCTTTGTCCTGTCTGTGATTGCAGGCTTCGCCACCCCTTTTGTTGAGCCATTTTTGACCAAATTGATCCAGCCGCGTTTGGATGAATTTCCGGTGCATGAGGGCGAATACCGCACGATTACCTTTGTATTGCTGCTGCTCGGCGTCGCCATCGCGGCGATTTCTTCGGGCGTTATGGTCTCGGCGTTCACGGTCTTATTCGGCGGGCTCTTGGGGCTTTTCGGGGTGCGCCTGTTCAAAGCGATCAAATCTTTGATCGATGGCGCCGAAAGAGATGCCCAGGATCGCTAGGCGCCAGCCGATCTATGCAATCGCTGCATAGCGGGATTGTGGTTTTTCGCAGTGCACAACCCTTTGGATCGTCCCTATCTACAGGTCAACGAAACACAGGAGTTTTTCAAATGGCAACTATCGTAGACGTCCCACAAGGCAACCGCATCGCCGCAGGCCTGAACCGTGTGTTAAGCGGCTTTCTCAACTTTCTGGTGTCGATCAGCACAGCGCAATCGCGGGTGCGTCAGATTGAATTTCTCTGCGCCCTGTCGGATGAAGAGCTGGCCCAACGCGGGTTGACCCGTCAAGACATCGTGCGCCACGTCTACCGCGACGCCTATTACATCTAAGACTCCCTGCCTCAGGCCACGGCCTGAGGCACCTCCCCCCAAGCCCTTGCCCCTCAGCTGGTCATTCCGCTTCTGATAGGCTTGCAACTTTGCGACCAAAATCTGTTATTTTGTACACATTAGGGTGACGAATCGTCACAAGTTTATGCTGTTCTAAACTGGCGAGATCGCTTTTTGGGTTAAAAGCTAGATCACAAATGGCGTCGCGTGATTGTGGATCAATAATTTGTAAGCTTGAATAAGCTGGATCATCTTTGAATAAAGTTACTATTCCAATTCCGTCGTCGAGTTGCGCAAGCGCACCCAGGATCGCTTTGTCCGTATAACTGAGCTGATGGAAAATGGCCGTTCTTAATAGGTCTTCGTCAATTGGGTCGACATCTTCCTCTTCGCGTGTGGATTGTAGCGCGTCTAGGTCCTGTTGCACCTGTTCTTTTTCGTCTTCGTTCAGCTGCGCTTCTTCAATTTTCGTTTTTCTTTCAATAGCATGATCGACAATCTCGTTTTCGATTTCAGCCTTCTTTTGCAACAATTCTGCCCTAAAATCCAATCGTTTGGAGCTTCGGTCTTCCGCGAGTCTGTCGGCATGTAATCTACTCTGATGTATCGCCTGCGCCCCGAGCCAGTCCATGACTAGGGAAATCCATGGCTTTGCTGCGGCAAACAAGAAACCCGCAATGACGGGACCGACAAAGAGGCTGCACCAACCCGTGTGGCTCTCGAAATAGGTAAATCGCGTGCGAAGCGCGGTGTCGCTTGCGACAAGAAAAAGAAGCGGCTGCCAATTCCACAGCAGGAAGGCAATTAAGATGCTGCCGATCCAAGGGGTACGCATTCGCTCTTGAAAGGCTTGCAGGCTTTGGGCAAAAAAATCCGTCATAATAACCAAGATCAAAAATGGGCAATATGCGGATGTTTAGAAATATAGACGTATTTTGCAAGCTAGATTGTTGATATATCTGCCATAATGGTGAGTGCTGTTATATTGCGATGGTGAATGCGCCTGCCGGGGGGCAGGCAGGCGCAGCCCGGTGTTGCCACCGGGCAAAGTCATTTGGCTTGGCGGCTCGGGTATGCAGAGGTCTTTAATGGCGAAAAAGTCATCGGCCCGCAGCCTTGCCGAGGGTGGTTTGCAGCTGCTGCCAGGGGAAAAGCAAAAACTCCCCGCCGGGGCGAGGAGTTTTCATTTGTGCGCGCGCCGCCGTTGCGGTGGCAATGGGTTTTAAGTCAGGCTTTCGTCGATGGCCTTGCATGCGGCCACCAAGCCTTTGACAGCGTCGACGGATTTGTCGAACATCGCCTGCTCATCTTTGTTCATTTGAATGTCGATGACGCGCTCAACACCGCCGCCGCCGATGACGGTCGGCACGCCCACGTACATGCCCTTTAGGCCCAAGGCGCCATCCACATAGGCCGCGCAGGGCAGGACACGCTTTTGATCGCGCAGATAGGCTTCGGCCATTTCAATCGCTGATGTGGCCGGTGCGTAATAGGCCGACCCGGTTTTGAGCAATCCGACGATTTCCGCGCCGCCATCACGGGTGCGCTGGATGATTGCGTCGAGCTTGTCTTGCGTGGTCCAGCCCATGCGCACGAGGTCGGGCAGGGGGATGCCGCCGACGGTGGAGTAGCGGGCCAAAGGCACCATCGTGTCGCCATGACCGCCCAGCACAAAGGCCGTGACGTCGCGCATGGAGACATTAAACTCAAGGCTCAAGAAGTGACGGAACCGCGCGCTGTCGAGCACGCCCGCCATGCCGCAGACCATATTATGCGGCAGGCCAGAGAATTCGCGCAGCGCCCAGACCATCGCGTCGAGCGGGTTTGTGATGCAGATTACAAAGGCATTGGGCGCATGATCGCGGATGCCTTCCCCCACGGATTTCATCACTTTAAGGTTAATCCCGAGAAGGTCATCGCGGCTCATACCAGGTTTGCGCGGCACACCAGCCGTTACAATGCAGACATCGGCGCCGGCAATATCGGCATAGGATTGCGTGCCTGACATGGCCGCATCAAAGCCTTCGGACGGGCCAGATTGTGCGATATCCAAGGCTTTGCCCTCGGGCATGCCTTCGGCAATATCGAACAACACAATGTCGCCCAGTTCTTTTAGGGCGGCCAAATGAGCCAATGTGCCACCGATCATACCGGAGCCAATGAGAGCAATTTTGGGTCGTGCCATGGGTATCTTCCTCAAATGTGAATTTGCAAGATCGGTTACACCCAAATGTGCGGCGTGCCAAGGGAACATCGTCGTAAACTTGCAGGGTGGCGAGGGTTCGCTTTCGGGCGATCGGGCATTTTTGCTGCAATGCGGCAAAATGCACTTGAATTTTAACTGCGATTGGTGGCAGTTATGCGCAACATTGTTGCGAGGCCAAAAATGACTCTACGTCCCTATCGTTCTGTTCTCTATATTCCCGGCAGCCGGGCGCGTGCGCTCGACAAAGCGCGAACCATGCCTGTGGATTCGATAATTTTCGACTTGGAAGACGCCGTGGCGCTGGAAGAAAAAGCCTCCGCTCGGGCAGTTTTGGTGGCGCATCTTTTGGAAGGGGGCTATGGGTCCCGCAGCCAAATCATTCGCATTAATGGGCTCGATACCCCCTGGGCTGCCGAGGACATCGCGGCGATTGCCGAAGTCCGACCCGAGGCGGTGTTATTGCCCAAGGTTGATAATGCCCAGATGATTGCCGAGCTGGGCGCGGTGATGGACCGGCATGAAGGCTTTGAGAACACCCAGATCTGGGCAATGATGGAAACTCCGCGCGGCATCTTGAATGCGGCCGAGATTGCCGATGCGCCGCGGATGGGGGGCATGGTGATGGGCACCAATGATCTGGCCAAGGATCTCAACACGAGATTTGATCCGGCGCGCGCGCCTTTGCTTGCCGCTTTAGGCCACTGTGTCTTGGCTGCAAAAGCGGCTGGAATTGTCATTGTGGACGGGGTTTATAATGCCTTTAAGGATGAGGCAGGTCTGCAAGTTGAGGCCTCTCAAGGGCGTGATATGGGATTTGACGGCAAAACCTTGATCCACCCGGCACAGGTGGCCATTGCCAATCGGGTCTTTGCGCCCACGGATGAGGAGATTGATCTGTCTGAGCGACAAATCGCAGCCTTTGAGGTGGCCACAGCGGAGGGGCTCGGCGTTGCGGTTGTGGATGGTAAGATCGTGGAGAATTTGCATATTGAAACGGCCCGGGCCACTTTGGCCAAGGCTGCAATGATTGCAACATTGGAGGGCCAGGCGTGAAGATTTACAGATTTTTGACCGACGACGATTCGTCTCAGTTTTGCCATAAAGTGACCGAAGCCCTGTCCAAAGGATGGGAGCTTTATGGCGATCCGACCTATGCCCATGATGCAACCGTTGGAGTGATGCGCTGCGGTCAGGCGGTCGTGAAGGAGATTGAAGGGGCGTATAGCCCTGAGATGAAACTGGGAGCGCAATAATGAAGACCAATGCGGGGTTGTTTTTTGAGGATTATTGTGTCGGACAGGTCATAGATCATGCAGTCCCGCGGACGGTGGGGGGCGGTGAACGCGCGCTCTATCATGCGCTTTATCCGGCGCGCCACGCGCTCTATTCCTCCGATAGTTTTGCGCAAAGCTGCGGCCTGCCTCAAAGCCCGCTGGATGATCTCATCGCGTTTCATGTGGTTTTTGGCAAAACGGTGCCGGATATCTCATTAAACGCCGTGGCCAATTTGGGCTATGCGGAGGCGCGCTGGCTGCGGCCTGTTTATCCCGGCGATACGCTGCGCGCGCGCTCTACCGTGATTGGTTTGAAGCAAAACTCAAGCGGCAAAACCGGCGTGGTTTGGGTGCGCAGTGAAGGGTTCAACCAGGCAGATGAGATGGTGATATCTTTCGTGCGTTGGGTCATGGTGCGCAAGAGGGACGAAGCGGCCCCTGCACCACAAACCGTTGTGCCGGAGCTTGAGAAGGCTGTGTTAGCATCGGAGTTGATCGTGCCCGATGGGTTGAGCTTTGCCGGATATGATACTGGTTTAGCAGGAAGTTCCTATCTCTATAGCGACTATAATATTGGCGAGGTGATCGACCACGTTGATGGGGTCACCCTGTCGGAAGCCGAGCATATGATGGCCACGCGCTTGTGGCAAAATACGGCGAAAGTCCATTTCGATGCCACCGCCCGGCCGGATGGTGCACGCTTGATTTACGGCGGGCATGTGATTTCCATGGCGCGGGCATTGTCCTTCAATGGGCTCGGTAATGTGCAAATGCTGGCGGCGATCAACGGGGGAGCCCACGCCAATCCATGTTTTGCGGGGGACACGCTGCGCGCTTGGAGTGAGGTGCTGGACAAGGCGGAAACTCGTGATCCCTCCGTTGGTGCGTTGCGTTTGCGGTTGGTGGCGCAGAAGGGTTCGACGCCCCATCTGCGCGGGGATGACGGAAAGTATCATAGCGATGTGTTGCTGGATCTCGACTATTGGGCCTTTATCCCGCGGTAAGCGTTTTGGAGGATCCTGTTTTGTGACCACAAAAATTTTTCGTGATCACAAAAGCCAAAAAATCGACTGTTAACGCCCAGACTGCGGTAATTTGCCCGTCAAAACTGTGGCCTTCGGGGCTTGATCATGGCATGAACGGGCTAACTCATGATTTAGACAGGCTGAGAAGGACATATTATGGCTGATGTAAATCGCGGCAATCGCCCGTTATCTCCTCATCTGACGATCTACCGTCCTCAAATGACTTCGATTTCTTCGATATTTGTGCGGATCACTGGCAACGCGCTTTTGGCCGCGACGCTATTATTGATCGCTTGGCTCTTGGCGGCATCCACCAGCGCGGCGGCCTTTGAATGGGTGCAGTGCGTGATCACAAGTTGGTTTGGCGATCTGGTGTTTCTTCTGTCCCTCTGGGCGCTTTGGTACCACATGCTTGGCGGGTTGCGCCATTTGATTTGGGACACCGGCCGCGGGTTGGAGTTGAAAACCGCCGAGCGTATGGGCTGGATGATGATCATCGGGTCGCTTCTGCTCACAGCTTTCACAGTAATATGGCTATAAGGAGCGCGCAGCATGGCTTTTTTGACTGATAGAAAACGTGCAAGCGGCCTTGGCGCCGCAAAAACCGGCACAGAGCATTTTTGGGGTATGACCATTTCCTCGGCGGCACTGCTCATCCTCGTGCCGCTTTTTGTCTTCACCGTGGGGCCCATGATTGGGCAAGATTATGAGGCGGTCACAGCCTATTTTGCCCGCCCATTCCCCGCATTGGTGGCGCTATTGACCTTTGTGGTGGCATTGCTGCATTTCAAAAACGGGGTGACCGTTTTGATTGAGGACTATGTGCATGGCCTTGCCCGCAAGGTCTGGATTATTATCATGACATGTGTGTCCTACGCGGCCATTGCTGCGGCTGTTTTCGCCATCGCGCGCCTCGCCCTTTAAGTTTCGGAGACCATACCTATGGCTGCTTATGAATATGAAACCCATGATTTTGATGTTGTGGTGGTTGGGGCGGGAGGCGCTGGATTGCGCGCCACACTCGGCATGGCCGAACAGGGATTGCGCACGGCCTGTGTCACCAAAGTTTTCCCGACCCGGTCCCATACAGTGGCCGCCCAGGGCGGTATTGCGGCAAGTCTGGGCAATATGGGCCCTGACAGCTGGCAGTGGCATATGTATGACACGGTCAAAGGCTCGGACTGGCTTGGCGATACAGATGCCATGGAGTACCTCGCCAGAGAAGCCCCCAAGGCGGTCTATGAGCTGGAACATTACGGCGTGCCTTTTTCGCGCACTGAGGCTGGAAAAATCTATCAACGCCCCTTTGGTGGCCATACAACAGAATTTGGCGAAGGCCCGCCAGTGCAGCGCACCTGTGCCGCTGCCGACCGGACAGGTCATGCGATTTTGCATACGCTTTACGGCCAATCTTTGAAGAATAACGCAGAATTCTACATCGAATATTTCGCCATTGACTTGGTGATGTCCGACGATGGTGTTTGCCAAGGTGTGGTGTGCTGGAAGCTTGACGATGGCACGATGCATGTGTTCAACGCCAAAACGGTCGTATTGGCCACAGGCGGCTACGGGCGTGCCTATTTCAGCGCCACTTCTGCCCACACCTGCACGGGAGATGGCGGCGGCATGGTCGCGCGGGCGGGTTTGCCGCTTCAAGATATGGAGTTCGTACAGTTCCATCCAACCGGCATATATGGCTCGGGCTGTTTGATCACCGAAGGCGCGCGCGGCGAGGGCGGATTTCTGAGCAATTCGCAAGATGAGCGTTTCATGGAGCGCTATGCGCCGAACTATAAGGATTTGGCGCCGCGCGATTATGTCTCGCGCTGTATGACGATGGAAATTCGCGAAGGGCGTGGTGTGGGGCCGGAGGGGGATCACATCTACCTCAACCTCAGTCATCTGCAGCCCGAAGCCCTGGCGGAGCGCCTGCCGGGGATTTCAGAATCTGCCAAGATTTTTGCAGGTGTTGACGTGACCAAAGAGCCCATCCCTGTTCTTCCGACGGTGCACTACAATATGGGCGGTATTCCAACGAATTTCTGGGGCGAAGTGTTGAACCCAACGGCCAAAGATCCCAATGCCACTGTGCCCGGTCTTATGGCCGTGGGCGAGGCGGGCTGTGCCTCCGTACATGGGGCCAACCGTTTGGGCTCAAACTCGCTGATAGATCTGGTGGTCTTCGGCCGCGCTGCCGCGATCCGTGCCGGCAAAACCGTCGATGCGGCCGCGCCAGCGGCGGCGATGAACATGGCTTCGGTGGACAAAGCCTTTGACCGCTTTGATGGGCTGCGCCATGCGGCGGGACATTTGCCCACCGCAGAGCTGCGGTTAGAAATGCAAAAAACCATGCAGGCGGATGCGGCGGTGTTCCGGACCTCGAAGACCTTGGCAGAGGGGGTCGATAAGATGACTGCTGTGGCCGATAAAATGAGCGATATCAAAGTCACGGATCGCAGCCTGGTGTGGAATTCTGATCTTATGGAAACCCTGGAGCTCACCAATTTGATGCCCAACGCCATGGCGACCATTGTGGGGGCAGAAGCGCGCAAAGAAAGCCGCGGTGCGCATGCGCATGAGGATTTCACCGAGCGTGACGATGACAATTGGCGCGTGCATACCATCGCTCGGGTGGATGGATCAAAGGTTGATTTGAGCCACCGGCCGGTGATCACCGAAAGGCTGACCACCGAAGAAGAAGGCGGCATCTCGCTGGCGCAGATTGCACCGAAAGTGAGAACTTTCTGATGCGGCCGCTGGGGTGTTGTGCGGCGGTGGCTGTGGCCTTGATGGGCGGGGGCGCTCTGGCTGAGCTGTCCCAATCCCAACTTGCGGCTCTGTCGGTTCTATCCCCATTGGCGCAAGAACAGTTGGATCGAAAGAACGGGCAGGCGCTTGCGGAATGTATGGTTTTAGCCGCCGAGGCGGAGGAAGTATCCCGCATCGCCGCTTTTGCTGGCATGGCGCCCAGCCCGGTCATTATTGACCTGGCCAATGAAATTATCCAGCGCCCGGCGGTGCTGAGCTGTTTGACTGAAAAGCTGTCTTAGGGGATGCGGGTTTTGGCATATCACCCGATGAGACAGTTGACGTCGCTTGTTGATAGGCTGCACGGCGCTGTTTGCGTCTGCTCTGTGGAGAAATAATATGGTACAACTGACACTCCCGAAAAATTCCCGCATCACCCGCGGTAAGGTCTGGCCGAAACCGGAAGGGGCGAAAAACCTGCGGGTTTTCAAGATTTATCGCTGGAACCCGGATGATGGCAAAACCCCGCAGGTGGATACCTATTTCGTAGATATGGACACATGCGGCCCTATGGTTTTGGATGCTTTGATCAAGATCAAGAGTGAAATTGATCCGACCTTGACCTTTCGCCGGTCCTGCCGTGAGGGGATTTGTGGCTCCTGTGCGATGAATGTTGACGGGGTGAATACGCTGGCCTGTATCTATGGCATGGATGAGATCAAGGGGGATGTGAAGATCTATCCGCTGCCGCATATGCCGGTTGTAAAGGATCTGATCCCAGACTTGACGCATTTCTATGCCCAGCATGCCTCGATCATGCCCTGGCTTGAGACTAAAACCAACCGGCCTGCCAAAGAATGGTTGCAGTCGATCGAGGATCGCAAAAAGCTTGATGGGCTGTATGAATGTGTGATGTGCGCCTGCTGCTCGACCTCTTGCCCGTCCTATTGGTGGAATGGGGATCGCTATCTCGGCCCGGCGGCTTTGTTGCACGCCTATCGCTGGATTATTGACAGCCGCGATGAGGCCACGGGCGAGCGTTTGGACAATCTGGAAGACCCGTTCAAACTCTACCGCTGCCACACGATTATGAATTGCACCAAGACCTGTCCCAAAGGGCTCAATCCGGCCAAATCCATCGCCTCAATCAAAGAAATGATGGTCGAACGCCGGGTCTAGGCTGGGCATGCCTGGGTGAACTTTGAAGTGTGAACTGTCAAATTGTCCGGCATGGCCTTTGCTTCCGCGCAGGTCAGTGCCGTTAGGCAAATGCCGCCTCTAGGGCAATCTCTACCATGTCGCCGAAGCTGCGTTCCCGATCTTCGGAGGGCAGGGCCTCATGGGTGAGCAGGTGATCTGAGATGGTGCAGACGGCCAAAGCGCGACGATTGTGGCGCGCCGCCAGATTGTACAGCTCCGCAGTTTCCATCTCGACAGCCAGAATCCCGTGGCGGGTCATTTGCTCGCTGAGATCTGGGCGTTCATCATAAAACACATCTGACGAATAAATTCCGCCCACATGGGCATCGATGCCGCGCCCGCGCGCAGAAGCGACAGCCGCCTCCAGCAGGCCATAATCGGCGCAGGGTGCAAAGTTGATCTCTTTGAACATGCCAAGGGATGGGGTGGAGAGGGTGGAGGCGGTCATGGCAATCACCACATCGCGCAGTTTGACCTTAGGGCTCATGCCACCGGCCGAGCCGATACGGATCAAAGTTTTGGCATCATAGTCTTTGATCAGCTCATTGACGTAGATAGACAGGCTCGGCATGCCCATGCCAGATCCCTGAATGGTGACAGGGTTGCCGCGCCAAAACCCCGTGAAACCCAACATACCGCGCACTTGGTTGACGCATTTCGCATCGTCCAAAAACGTCTCCGCCGCCCATTTTGCGCGCAGAGGATCCCCCGGCAAGAGTACAGTTTCCGCAATTTCGCCCGGTTGCGCACCAATATGAATGGTCATGATATCACCTCGAATATTTAATAAAGGGTGTTAGCGTGCCGATCCGGTCATAGAGCAAACGCGCATTTTCGTTGAAATCTTGGGTCATCCAATAAACGCTTGGCGTGCCATTGGCATCTGCGGCGGCGTAGACCGCCTCGATCAAAGCCCGGCCAATACCCTGCCCACGCACGGCCTCTTTGGCGTAAAGATCTTGCAGATAACAGACATCTTCCGCGCGCCAATTATGTGCGTGATAAATGTAATGGACAATGCCCACGGCCTCACCGTCTCGCTCGGCGACAAGCGCATTTTGCACCCGATTGGCCGGATTGATCAGCCGTGCGAAGGTCGTCTCATAGATCTCCGGCGCAACATCTGTGTCATAAAACGACAGGTAATCGCCCCACATCTGCCCCCAATCGGCCCGGTCCTCAGCCACAAGAGGGCGAATTTTCAGCGACATATGCGAGCTCCTTTGACGTTAAGCGGAATGTGCCCCGTCGGCGAGGGATTTGACAAAGGCCAAGACTTCCGCAGGGGATTTCCCTGCGCCAATTTCATCAACAATGGCAGAGCCCACAACAGCGCCATCGGCCACCGATGCGATGTCTCGCGCATTTTGCGGGGTGCGAATGCCAAAGCCAACAATGATCGGTAAATCCGTGGCCGCTTTGATGCGCGCGACTTCCGGTCCCACATTGCTGGCCTGCGCGGCCGCCGCGCCCGTGATGCCATTGATTGAGACATAGTAGACAAAGCCGGAGGTGTTGGTGAGGACTTTGGGCAAGCGCTTGTCATCTGTGGTCGGTGTGGCCAGGCGAATAAAATTCAAGCCGGCCTTTTGAGCGGGAATGCACAACTCGCTGTCCTCTTCAGGCGGCAGATCGACCACAATCATCCCATCGATCCCGGCCTCTTTGGCCTCGGCTAGAAAACGCGTCACCCCGCGTGAATAGATCGGGTTGTAATAGCCCATCAACACGATCGGCGTCGTGTCATCGGTTTCGCGAAAGTCTCTGACCATTTGCAGGGTCTTGTCCAAGGTCATTCCGGCTTCAAGTGCGCGCTGCCCGGCCAATTGAATGGTGGGGCCATCGGCCATTGGATCGGTAAAGGGCAGGCCCAATTCAATGATATCAACCCCAGCAGCCGGCAGGCCCTTCACCACTTCCAAAGCGCTGTCATAGCTCGGATCTCCAGCCATAACATAGGTCACAAAAGCCTTTTTTCCGGCGGCTTTGAGGTCTGCAAATTTTGCGTCGATCCGTGTCATATCTGGCCCTTCATATTGCTTATGTTCTGACATGCCGCAAAGGCGGGTCAAGTTCAATATGCTTTGACCCAGCGCCGCTCATTCTGTGACATTTGCCGCGCCCTGCTCAAAGCGCAGTTCTGCTTGCTCTGATTGAGCCGCGCAGATATGAGCGGTTTGAAAAATGAAGGAGTGCATCATGGGTTTTCGAATGGGTATCGTTGGCTTGCCAAATGTTGGCAAATCCACCTTGTTTAACGCGCTGACCAAAACCGCCTCAGCGCAGGCGGCGAATTTTCCATTTTGTACCATCGAGCCCAATGTGGGCGAGGTTAACGTGCCAGACGCGCGCCTGGCCAATCTGGCACAGATTGCAAATTCAGCGAACATCATTCCGGCCCGTATGACCTTCGTAGACATCGCAGGCCTCGTTAAAGGCGCAAGCCAAGGTGAGGGGCTCGGCAATCAATTTCTGGCCAATATCCGTGAGACGGATGCAATTGCCCATGTGGTACGTTGCTTTGAAGATGGTGATGTGGTGCATGTCTCGGATCATGTGGATCCCATTGCAGATGCCGATACCATCGACACAGAGCTTATGCTGGCGGATATGGAAAGCGTCGAGAAGAGACTGCAAAACATTGTGCGCAAAGTGCGCGGTGGCGACAAGGAAGCGGTGCAGCAAGAGCGCTTGCTGCGGGCCGCTTTGGCCGCTTTGGAACAAGGTAAGCCCGCCCGCACAGTTGAGGTTGACCCAGAAGATGCCAAGCAATGGAAAATGCTACAACTGCTCAGCACAAAGCCGATCCTCTATGTCTGCAACGTGGGCGAGTCTGATGCGGCCTCTGGCAACAGCTATTCAGACGCTGTGGCGAAGATGGCCGCAGAGCAGGGCAACAGCCATGTCATCATCTCTGCGCAGATCGAGGAGGAAATTAGCCAGCTGGACGATGAAGAGGCTGAGATGTTCCTGAGCGAAATGGGGCTTGAGGAAGCTGGGCTTGATCGCTTGATTCGCGCGGGCTACGCGCTTTTGGCGCTGGAGACTTATTTCACAGTTGGCCCCAAGGAGGCGCGCGCTTGGACCATCAAACAGGGCACAACTGCACCCCAGGCCGCGGGCGTTATTCATGGTGATTTCGAGCGGGGGTTCATTCGTGCTGAGACCATCGCCTACGATGATTTTGCAGCCCTCGGCGGAGAGGCCGCTGCGAAAGAGGCCGGGAAAATGCGCGCAGAGGGGAAATCCTATGTGGTGCAAGACGGTGACGTGATGCATTTCCTGTTCAACACCTAGGGTTGGCAAACCGGTTCAGCCGTTTGGCTGGGGAGGAGGCGCAATGGCGCTCAAACTCATCATTGATACAGACCCCGGCATTGATGATGCCATGGCGATCCTTTATGCCATCGCCGCCCCAGAGATTGATCTTCTGGGTCTGACGACGGTGTTTGGCAATGTGACCACCCCCAAAGCCACGCGCAATGCGCTGTATTTGCTGGAACAGGCGGGGATCGAGATCCCTGTGGCCGAAGGGCTGCACCGCCCTCGTATACTTCCTCCCTTTCCGCCAACCTCTGCGGTGCATGGGGCGGAGGGCTTTGGAACGCTCGCCGTGCCCACGCCCCAGCGCCGCGCGCTGGTTGAGAC